>Ga0157370_10009609_pt1 | contig 10296 bp, 7 predicted proteins | sample C35metaG_FD_113463 | JGI IMG/M metagenome (GOLD analysis project Ga0157370, IMG submission 113463) | Corn rhizosphere microbial communities from Kellogg Biological Station, Michigan, USA - C3-5 metaG | ecosystem: Host-associated > Plants > Roots > Rhizosphere > Soil | place: USA: Michigan... | reverse complement strand
TCATCAGGCTGAAATCGATGCCGCTTGTGAGTTTATCGATTTCTTGAGATTCAATGTAGAATTCATGACAGAAATGTATTCTGAGCAACCGGTTTCTGATGCAGGAATCTGGAACCGTGTAGAATACAGACCATTAGAAGGATTTGTTTTTGCAGTAACTCCATTCAACTTTACAGCGATTTCAGGAAATCTTCCGACTTGTATGGCAATGTTAGGAAACGTTGTCGTTTGGAAGCCATCTGATAAGCAGGTATATTCTGCAAAAGTAATCATGGATGTATTAATCGAAGCGGGTCTTCCTGCAGGGGTAATCAATATGATCTTTACCGATGGTAAAGAAACTGCTGAAAAAGTACTGGCTCACAGAGATTTCGCAGGTCTTCACTTCACTGGTTCTACAAAAGTATTCCAGGGAATGTGGAAAATGATCGGTGACAATATCCACAACTACAGAACATATCCAAGAATTGTTGGAGAAACAGGTGGTAAAGACTTTGTAATCGCTCACCCGTCTGCTAACGTAGAAGCTGTAGCGACTGCATTGGTAAGAGGTGCTTTCGAATATCAGGGACAGAAATGTTCTGCGGCTTCAAGAGCTTATGTACCAAAGTCTCTTTGGGCTGATGTGAAAAAAGTAATGGAAGCTCAGATGAGCACCATTAAAGTAGGTTCTCCTGAAGATACTTCTAATTTCGTAAATGCTGTAATCGACAAAAATTCTTTCGAGAAATGTAAAGGATATATCGACAGAGCAAATGCTTCCGGTGAAGCTACTGTAGCAATCGGAGGAAAAGTGGATGATTCTAAAGGATGGTTTGTACACCCAACAGTAATTGAAACTACGAATCCTCAATACGAAAGTATGGTAGAAGAAATCTTTGGCCCAATCCTTTCTGTATTTGTGTATGAAGATCAAGACTGGAAAGAGACCCTTAAATTAGTAGATTCATCTTCTCCATATTCATTGACTGGTTCTGTATTCTCACAAGACCGTTATGCTATCAATGAAGCTTACAAAGCTTTGGAAAATGCATCTGGTAACTTCTACATCAATGATAAGCCAACCGGGGCGGTAGTAGGTCAACAGCCTTTCGGTGGTGGTAGAGCTTCAGGAACCAACGATAAAGCAGGTTCTAAAATGAATCTTCTAAGATGGACGTCCGTAAGAAGCGTAAAAGAAACGTTTGTTTCTCCAAAAAACTACAAATATCCATACCTAGGATAATAAAAGATAAATGATCATTGATAAATGATTTAACAGCCTCGGAATTTCGGTTTCGGGGCTTTTTTGTGGGATGAATTTCGGGTACGAGACGCGGATATGAGGTTTAAAATATAAGGCTACGGGTAATTAGAAAGGCTATTTTATCCACTCTAACTCCCAAATTCTCCCACCCTAATCCCTGCTACCTGCCACCTAACATTTTTTAACAAATTTTACCTATACTTTACGACTTCCTTTACCCTGTTAGGAATAATTGTTGATTTTTTATACATAACACCCCAAAATAAAAATAGTATGAAAAAGTTATTGCTAGCAGCCGTTGGAATAGGAATATTTGCAGTGAGCTGTGGAACCAAAGAATCGACCATGTCAACAAGCAGCAGGGATTCAGCAAAGGTAGACAATGCGCGAAAAAGCGTAACGCCTACAACTACTGATACCATGGCTACCAAGATGACGAATCCTGACAGTATCAAGATCAAAAAGGATTCTGTGGTGAAACCTCCTGCCAAATAGTAATTATAAACATTCAATCTAAAAATGGAAATCTGCAGATGAAAGCTCTGCAGGTTTTTTATTAGATAGCCACAAATGTTGGATCTATAATGAAGTTTTGGCTTGAAAAGACTCTTATCTTAGGTTTTGGCTAAAGCCGATGATTATATATTATTTTAAAGACGAGCTAAAGCCCACCCCTATTGAATTATTGAATTCAGACATTTAAAGCAACATCTTTTATCTTTTATCTTTTATCTTTTATCTTTTATCTTTTATCTTTTATCTTTTATCTTTTATCTTTTATCTTTTATCTTTTATCTTTTAATTAAATTCTTATATTTGATTAACACCAAACATTAAAATTGACTATTATGAAAAAATTCTGGATAGGAGCTATTCTTGGACTTCTTTTTCTTGGAAGTTGTGCTCAAAACAAAGAAAAAAGAGAAGAATATAAAGATGCCCACGACAAAGATTCATTAAGAAACAGAATGGGAGATTCTGCTGTGGCTAATTCTATACCTTCGCCTTCAGCCTCTGATACCTCAAAAACCAAAACCGACAGTACAAAAGTTAAATAAAATCACAAATCCACAGTAATCTGTGGATTTGCACTTAAAAAAACTTGACTGAAAAAAAACCGGGCAATCAACCCCGATTATGAGATATAGTTCATATTCCTGGACAGAATATTTCCGTAAAAATTAAAAATTGGGAATTGCAGTTTCTCTTAAATCTTTATTCGGAAGAAAAAATAAAAGTAATAAGCTGTATCAGGATTGTGTCATGTCCTGTGAAACTGGCGCAAAGATAGGACAGCAAAGGTTTCCGGTAAAATAATAGGTTGTTCATTTTCACGAAAATAGAGAGATAGAATTTTAATAACTATCTTCTTTTAATCATTTTCAGTAAAATGAACATTTTTATCTGATTGATTTTCAGCATCAATATACTTAATATAGGCTGATGGAGAATAGTCTGTAACTGCTTTGAAAACAGCAGCAAATTTACTGTGGGAAGAGAAGCCGCATTCGTCAGCAAGGATGCTGATCTTATACTGTCTGTATTTCTCATCATTGATCAGTTTGTCTACAATATAATTGATTCTTAAACGGTTAATATACGTTTTGAAGTCAGCACTTTTATGCTGATTGATTACATAAGACAGATATTTTGTATTTGTATTCAGTTCGCCTGCAAGGAAAGACAAAGACATCCCTTTATTGTTATAAAGATTACCTTTTTCAAAATTTTCAAGAAGTTCAAGCAGCTTTGATTCTGTTTCTGAAGTCATCAGAGAATCATTTCGTCTGCGGTCTGCTTCAGAGTCTTTTTCATCAATTTCTTCCACAGATATATTGGAAAACTCAGAATCATTAGTTTGCTTTAAAGGATAATGATTTCTTTTACTAATTAAATTTAGCTGGCCTCTTATGATATTTCTAAACTTTGAACGTTGTCTTTTCTGCTTTGTTCTAAAGAAAACCAGCAAACCAACCAATGAAGTAAACAGGATTATGATGGTAGCATTTTTTACCAAATTCATTTGTCCGCCCTTTTTATTGGTCTTCGCTTTCAGAGTCTCAAAACTCTTGCCTGCAAAGCTTTGATTGCGGGCAGCAATGCTGTCATAGGTACGTACATATTTTACTGCATATAAAGAGGCTTTATAATTATCCCCCATTCCTTCATAATAATCATTTATATTGGAGTACACGGCCTTTTTAAGTTTAAGGCTTCGGGAAGTGTCAGCTATTTTTTCTGCTTTTTTAAGGTATAGTTCCGCATCTTTCCAGTTTTTCTGTTTCAAACGGATACCACCCAAACCATTATAGACTAAACCCAGTGTACAGGTTCCATCTTTGAGCAGCCCTTCTGCTTTTTTATAATAATCTTCAGAAACGGAATAGTCATTAAGCTTGAAATAAACATCTCCCAATAACTGATAGGAAGCCGCTGCAGTTCGGTCTTCACTATTGCTGTTTATTTTTTCAAAATATTTTAAAGAAGATTCAATATACCGTATTGCATTGGGATAATTACCCAGTTCCATTTCATAGAAGGCCATTTCCTGATTCAACAGCCCTGCGGCCTCATTACTTTTTTGAAAATCGGTAATTCTGCCGGAAGCTTCCAGCCCTTTTATAATGTATTTTTTTGATCTTTCGTATAACCCTACCTGTCTATATTGCTTCGCAAGTAATCTGGTGACAACAGACATCCACTCCGGATCATTAATCTGATTAATTACCGAATGGGCATTTTCACTAAAACAAATTGCTTTTTTAAGTTCACCAGCGTGATGATAAAGCTCTGAAGAAAGAACAAGACATTTTATTTTTTCCGAGGGCTGCTGTGCCTTCATATAAAGAGAATCTGCTGTTTTGATCGCTTTCGGCAAATCTTTATAAGCCGTAACAGAAGAGGTCTTTTCACAGATAAGATCAAAGCTGCTTTTTTTCTGCGCGAATATGGGGACTGCTGTTATCAGCAAAAACAAAAATTTCAATAGATTATTAGACATAGAAAAACAAATTATTATTTTTATTTTATAATAATTCATCATTATTTTCAATGGGTGTCTTTTTGTTTTTTACAAAACTAGTGATATTTTATTTTTTATTAAAATATTATATTGAAATTTAAGTATTTAACTTAAAATAGCTATTTACATTAATTTTAATAATTATACTAAAACAATACATGATTATCTTTCATGCCATCCTATCTCTGTTTTAAAACTAAAGTTATGGTATAATTATTTTCAATATGAACGGCTTAAGTGTCATCATATTTATTACATTTGCAGGGAATAAAAAGTTTTTATGAAAAAAATAGCCATACTTTCCTCAATATTTATAGGAGTTCTTGCATGGGCGCAGGGAATTAAATTTGAAGACAGCAACTTTGCCTCTATCCTTGCTAAAGCAAAAAAAGAAAAAAAACTGGTCTTTATTGATGCATATGCATCATGGTGTGGACCTTGTAAACTGATGGTGAAAAATATTTTCCCGCTTCAGCCTGTAGGAGACTACTATAATTCTCACTTTATCAATGCTAAGATTGACATGGAAAAAGGAGAAGGCATAGAGCTGGCAAAAAAATATAATGTAAAAGCCTTCCCTACTTATCTTTTCATTGATGGAAATGGTGAGGCAGTACACAGAACCCTGGGATATGTGGAAGAAAAAGATTTCATCCAGTTTGCAAAAGATGCTGAAGATCCAAACAAAAGACTAACCTCTTTGAAGCAGCAGTTTGAAAAAGGCGAAAAAGATCCTGAGTTTTTAAAGAATCTTGCAGGACTTACCATGTATAATGATGCTGAGTTTGCCGGTAAAGTAATGAACCGTTATTTTCAGCAAAAGCCTACTTTAGATCAGGAAGATATTCAAATGCTTCTTTCAGGGGTACAAACAACGGACAGTCCTTTGTACAAAATTTTTCAGGATAAAAAAGCAGATATCGTTAAATTCTTCCCGGAAGATAAGTATGAAAAGTTCGACAAGAATATAAAACTGAATACAGTTTCGAAAAAAGCGTATAATGCAGATACCAAAACATGGGATGACAGCTATTTCATGTCTGAAACTCAGAAATTTCTTAGCAAAGAAGAAGCTGAAAAGATCTTAAAAAGAATGAAAGCCAACAGAGCTTTAAAGAATAAAGATATTCCTGAGTATGAAAAATTAATTCTTGACCTTTACAAAGATTATTCTGCAGCAGGTTCTGAAGAGTTGAATTCTCTTGCATGGAACTTCTTTGAAAATGTAAGCAATAAAACATCTCTTGAAAAAGCAATCAGCTGGGCACAGGAATCTGTGAAGAAAGACCAGAACTTTGCCAATACAGATACTTTAGCTAATCTTTACAATAAGGTTGGAGATAAGAAAAATGCAAAAATGTGGGCTGAAAAGTCTATAGAGCTTGCTAAAAGCACAGGACAGGATTCTTCCGACACAGAGAAACTGTTGAAAAGTCTTTAATAGTTGCTATAATAAAAACAAAAAGCCGCAGAATAGAAGTTCTGCGGCTTTTTATTGTATTCTAAAATTTTTAGTTATTATATACTAAAATCTGCATTTTGGTAAGCATTGACTCTGTATCACCATTATATCCGGAAAAAGTAGAAGGAACCACATTAACTTTGGCGGTTCCTGCCCATGCAGAGTACTGAACCTTAAATATATAGGTTCCGGCAGAAAGGGTGACAGATTTTAAAAATGTTACCGGAACAGGCATATTTACTAATCCTCCTAATGCGTAAGCAGGAAGCGATGCAGTATTAAAAGTATAATTAGTATTAAGCTGAGGAATATTAACCGTAACAGATGTAGTACCTATCGACCCCTGACTATTATTAGGAAATATACCTGCTTTAGATACATACGCTGAAGAAATTTTAGTTCCATTTTGCAAAAGGGAAAAAACTCCCTGAGTAGTTGTTGCATTAAAATCTAATGCATATCCTAAAATAGTAAATAAAAGAGTTTGTGTTCTTCCGGCTGGAACAACTACCGTATAGGTAACTCCTGGTACATCTGCCGTAGTTCCCGCACTAATTGTTGCTTCGGTAGTTCCCTGTACGTAAACAGCACTGTTCACACTTCCGCTTACCGTATTCAATGTCTGCCAGGCTGGCGCAGTCCCTGCACCCTGAGAGGTAAGAACCTGACCTGATGTTCCTGCTGAGCCAGCAGTGGTGGCGTTTCCACCTACATTCACTTCATTCACTACTTGTAGTGAACCGTTAACATGCAATGTTTTCTGTGGGGTTGATGTTTGAATCCCAACTTGTGAAAACAAGTATAATGGAAATAAAAAAATTCCAAATAATAAATTCTTTTTCATGTTTTTGTATATTTAATAAATTCAACTATATAAAGTTAGCAATAAAATACATTCAATATAACAACCATATAATATAAGTTTTCAATAATAAAATGAAATTATATTGGTCACATCTATAAATAAAAGATTCTTTTTTCCAATTAAAAAAACTAAAATTCAGCAATTGAAAGACTCTAAAATATCTTAACAAAATAGGATTGATAGAAAAAAGTAAAACCTGGTTAAAAAGTTAATAAGAATGGGCTTATTTTAAAAATCACTTGTAAAAAAAAGCGTTATTCCTATAAAGTTAAAATGTGTTCTGATATATACCTTGACCTAGTATTGAATATATTTCAATAAGGTTTGCTTCAAGCAAATCTTTTCCGGCAGAGCATCCTAACAAATGCCAACTTAGGCATAATAATCAATAGAAATTACTAAGAATCAATATATTTTTCATTGTTTGTGTTTAAATGTATTTTTTGCAAATTTATATTAAAAAAAACACATTATACAATAGATTTCACTCTAAAAAACGCAATAAAACATAGAATAATTTCTATTTTTCATCCACAATTAAAATATTTAATAAATAATACATAAAAAAAACCGTAGAACTAAAGTTCTACGGTTTTTTTTATGTGTCTAAATCACTCGGTAAAACCCTTAAATTTCTACCATCTTTCCTCTGGAGAGGTATTTTCACATCTCTATTTAAATAATAGAGTTCTTATTTGTTTATTTACGATACTGTTCTTCAGCTATCCCGCCTTTTTGCTTACTAGTATTCAAAAAGAACACTTCCCCACGTAAATCCGCTTCCGAAAGCCGAAAGAAGTACCAGATCACCTCTTTTTATCTTCCCTTGCTCAATTGCTTCACTTAAAGCAATTGGAATAGAAGCTGCAGTTGTGTTTCCGTATTTCTGAATATTATTAAACACTTTTTCGTTTGGTAACCCGAATTTTTCCTGTACAAACTGAGCAATTCTCAGATTCGCCTGATGTGGAATAAACATATCAAGGTCTTCAACTGTTTTTCCTGCTTTATTCAGAGCTTCCATCATCGTTTCCGGAAATCTTGTTACCGCATGTTTGAATACAAAATTTCCGTTCATGATAGGATATACTTCCTTGTTGGTTACATTTTCAGGATCTTTTCTCATTCTGTCACTCCATCCGAATTTTGAACCTGGGAATTGAGTACAAAGATCGTCAGCATATTTTCCTTCAGAATGCATATTCATTGCTAAAATATCACCTGCATTTTCATCTTCTGATGCAGAAAGAACAACCGCTCCTGCTCCATCTCCGAAAATTACAGAAACCCCTCTGCCCTCATCGGAAAAATCTAATCCGAAAGAGTGAATCTCTGCTCCAACAACCAGAATATTTTTATAAGTACCTGATTTGATAAATGCATTAGCCACACTCATAGAATATATAAATCCTGAACACTGATTTCTCACATCCAGTGCTCCAATAGTATCACATCCCAACATATCCTGAAGCAATACCCCGCTTCCAGGGAAATAGTAATCCGGAGAAAGGGTCGCAAAAACAATAAAATCAATATCTTTTGAGGTAAGACCAGCATTCTGAATAGCTTTTTCTGAGGCTTTAAATCCTAAATAAGCAGTAGTTTCCTGAGAATCATTCCTGTTTTTTCTATGTCTTCTTTCCTTGATACCTGTTCTTTCCGTAATCCATTCGTCATTGGTAGTCATCAGTTTTGCTAAATCATCATTTGTAACAATGTTATCTGGAACATAAAATCCCACACCTTTTATTGTACTTTTAATCATATAGTTTTTTAATTTTGGCAAAGATAAAACTTATTTAACACATAGTTTTTCAAAATATTAGTATTTTTACTTTATGCCAATTGATACGATATACAGAACCTCCCAGTGCGAATGGGTAGATGTAGAGGCTCCTACTGCAGAAGACCTGAAATTTCTTCATGAAAGATATGAAATTAACAATCTTCTTCTTGAAGATACCATGGACCCTAACCACCTTCCGAAATATGAAGAAGACGGAAATGTAAAATTCTTCCTCCTTCGTGAAAGTACGGAACTGGAAAGAAAGAATCTCAATACCATTAGTGATATCAGCACCAAGATTGGAATTTTTCTGGTAGAAAATACCATTATCACTATCCACAGGATGAAAACAAGGAGTATTTCTGAGACCAAGAAACAAATCTCATTGATTCAGGAAGATGTTACTCCACAGGAAATCATGCTGAAGATTGCTATATTGATCATGAAGAGTTTTGATGACGAATCTTTAAGTCTGTTCGAAACAATGGACAATATAGAAAACGAAATTTTTCTTAAAAACACCAATCACACGAGCCAGATCCGCCGTCTTTACAAGCTGAAACGGAAATCAGGACTCAATTCACGCGTGCTGGTGATTTCTACGGATGCGATTGATAAATTTAAATTACTGAATCTTCAGGACTCAGAAATTGTCGATTTAAAAGATAAACATAAAGACGTTGTGGCGGATTTTGATCATTTGAATATTCAGATCACCAACCTTATTTCCATGTTCCTGGCTCTTTCTGATCAAAAAGCCAATCAGGTTATGAAAGTTTTGGCAATCTATTCGATTTACTTCTTACCCATCACTTTTATTGCCGGGGTTTACGGAATGAATTTCGATAATATGCCTGAACTTCATCATAAATATGGATATTTTATAACACTGGGAGCTATGGCTACTGTTATGCTCAGCACGTTTATTTATGTAAGGCGCAAGCAGTGGTAATTCATTTTTATATGAACGCAAAGGTGCATTAAGAATATAAAATAATCTGTGGTTTTAAAGCGGAAAGATTTTACCTCTGATAAACTTTAAACCTGCTGATTATTTTAAATTAGAGATTGCTTCGCCTCAGTTTGCAATGACTACACACCATTAAAACAAAATACCATGACTGCTGAAAATCTCAATAAAATTCTGGAAGATCCTTCTCTTTTACAGGCATCCAAAGATAAACTGCTTGCCTTACACGAGAATATATCTGCCAAAGAATTCTCTGACCTTTGGGATCAGTATGGGAATCAGTATGTAGAATTTGTACAGGAAGGCGGTGGTGTTTGGGGAAGTGCATTGGTAGGCTATCTTTACGGACTGGAAATATTTGGAATCCGTTTTCTGAAAGTAGCAGGAACAAGCGCCGGAGCTATCAATACGATGCTCATTGCCGCCTGTAAGACCAAAGAAGAAGCTAAAAGTGAGCTTATCAAAGATATTCTTTTCAGTTGGGATTTTTCAGATTTCATGGATGGGAAAACCTATGTAAAAACAACCCTCCACGCGATGCTGAATAATAAAGATTTTTTCAAAATCAATGCAGTTATTGCCGGCATCTTGTTTATAATTCTGGTCAGCATTCCTTTTTTGGCTCCTTCTACCACGACACTGAATGCCAAACTGATGTTTTTGATTCCTTTGATACCAGCTATTATTCTCTTTTTCTGTATTCAAAAGCTCTATAATAATTTCAGAAAGGAAAACAGCGGACTGAATCCGGGAAATGTTTTTCAGAATACGATGCAAAATGCGCTGGATCAATTTGGAATAAAAACAGTTGCCCATCTCAATGAAAAATTTATTCAGAAAGAATGGGATCTTAACCTCAATTACCGGTATGGAAACGGGCAGGAATATTATATGATGGCTCTGCAGAGTATCGAAAAGATTAAAATCAAAAATAAAGAACATATT
>Ga0157370_10009605_pt1 | contig 10296 bp, 7 predicted proteins | sample C35metaG_FD_113463 | JGI IMG/M metagenome (GOLD analysis project Ga0157370, IMG submission 113463) | Corn rhizosphere microbial communities from Kellogg Biological Station, Michigan, USA - C3-5 metaG | ecosystem: Host-associated > Plants > Roots > Rhizosphere > Soil | place: USA: Michigan... | reverse complement strand
TGCGCTCGATGCCGCATACGCCGCGGCCTCCGCGTCGTGGATGCGTGCGCGAGCCGAGATCGTCGCGACACTCGATGCATCGCCGGTGTTGAACGCCGCGACGTACAAGCCGGACACCATCCAGACGGCAGCGGCGGCGTGGGACGCCTACGTCGACGCTGCCAACCCGCTCGCGCCGATCGATGCGAAGAAGCTGCGCCTCTGCTGCGCGTCGTGCCTCGAAGAGAAGACGAAGAAGAACGCGCGAACGCCCGAGCACGTCTTCTTCGACCAGGCGGAGACCTTGCTCGCTGCGCGCGCGAAGGCCGACGCGGCGCTCGCGCGAGAGCGTCTGCGGCTCGTGAAGACGCTGTTCGACGAAGCGGGCGCGGCCTTGCGAACGCGCAAGCGCGAGCGGCGCGTGGTCTCCTACGACGACGTGCTGTTCAACCTCCACACCGCGCTCTACGCGGGCGACGATCGCACGCTCGCCCGGTCGCTCCGCGACCGCTTTCCCGCCGCGCTGATCGACGAGTTCCAGGACACCGACCCGGTCCAGTTCGGCATATTCAAGGCGGTCTACGGAGCACGCGCCGCGCCGCTTTTCCTCGTGGGCGATCCCAAGCAGGCGATCTACGCGTTCCGGCACGCCGACCTGCATACCTACCTGAAGGCGCGCGCATGGGCGAGCACCGAGTACACGCTCGGCGAGAACCAGCGGTCGACGCCGGGGCTCATCGCAGCCGTGAACGCGCTGTTTGCCGCGAACCCGGAAGCGTTCATGCTGCCCGGCCTCGACTATCACCCGGTTCTCGAGGGACGAAAGCCGCGCAAGATGCTGCACGATGAGAGCGCGCCGCGCGCCGATTTCTGCGTGTGGACGCTGCCCGAGTACGCCGGCACCGGTTGCATGCCGAAAGGCGCCGCGAAGCAGGCAGCAGCGCGGGCGACGGCCGCGGAAATTGCGCGTTTGCTGAACGCAGCCGCCGATGGCGCCATCACGTACGACGGCGCTCGGCTTGCCCCCGGGCACGTCGCCGTGCTCGTACGCACGCACAACGAAGGCGCGGTCATCAAGCAGGCGCTCGCCGCGCTCGGCATCGCGAGCGTCGAACTCGCGCACGAGAGCGTGTTCCGCACGCCCGACGCCGACGACGTCGCGCGCGTGCTGATGGCCATTCTCGAACCGGGACATACGGGCCTGCTGCGCGCCGCACTCGCCACCGAGTTGCTCGGCCTCGATGCGAACGCGATCGCGGCGCTGTCGACCGACGAAACGCAGCTCATGGCGCACCTCCAGCGCTTTCTGGGCTATCGCGACACGTGGCTCGCTCGCGGCGTGGCCGTGATGTACCGCGAGCTTCTCGCCGCAGAAGGCGTGAGCAGGCGCATGCTGGGGCGCGAGGACGGCGAGCGCCGCCTCACGAACCTGCTTCACCTGGGCGAGCGGCTGCATGTCGCATCGCAGACGCATCGCGCGCCCGACGCGCTGTTGCGCTGGCTCGACGCGCAGCGGCGTGACGAGGCAGCCGCTGCCGACGTCGCGCAGCTTCGGCTGGAATCCGACGAGAAGCTCGTGCAGATCGTCACCATTCACAAGGCGAAGGGGCTCGAGTACCCGGTGGTGTTCTGCCCGTTCGTGTTCGACGGCTATCAGCGCAGGGATCGTACGGAAGGTCGCGAATATCACGACGATCATGGCGACGCGATCTTCGATTTTCGCGACGCCGTCGAGTTGGGCGACGAAGACGCGGCGATCGAGGCGCAGGTCGGGCTCGAAGGCTGCGCCGAGAACTTGCGGCTGCTGTACGTGGCGCTGACGCGCGCCAGCCATCGCTGCTACATCGTCGCCGGCTGCTATGCGGCGAGCGTGTTCGGAAAGCCGTCGGCGAAGGAAGGCTGTCGCAGCCTCCTCAACTGGCTCGTCGCCGGCGCCGGCCAGACGCCCGATGCGTGGACGAAGGGCGACACGTCGCCCGCGCTCATCGAGCAAGCGTGGACACGCTTCGCGGCGCGGTTCGCGCCGAACGTCGCATGCACACCGTTGCCGCTCGATCCCGGCGTGCCACTCGTCGTAGCGCAACCGTCGCCCGAAACGCCGTACGCGGCCACGCCGCCTGCCCACATCGCCGCGCCGTGGCGCATCGGCAGCTTCAGCGCACTGCACGATGGCGCGGCGAGCGAAAGCGCGGCGACCGACCACGACGCGTACGCCGACCGACCACGCGAGCGCCCAATCACGCCCGCGCTCGCGCCCGACGACATCCTGCGCTTTCCGCGCGGCGCCCGCGCCGGCGAATGCCTGCACGCCGCGTTCGAGCGCGCCGATTTCACCGATGCCAAGACGTGGAACGATGCGATCGACGTCGCGCTGCGTCGTCATCCGGTGTCGCTGCCGGACGTTTCGACGGCGTTACTCACCCGAATGATGGCGCGGATGATGGGTGACGTCGTGCATACCGAACTGCCCGGCGGAATTCGTCTGGATGCGATCAAGCGCGAACGGCGCCTGACGGAGCTTGGATTCAACCTGCCCGCGCATGGCGTCACCGCGAATGCGGCGAATGCATTGCTGCGCTCACTCGGCTATGCGGTCGACCGGCTGACCTTCGCGCGACTGGACGGCTACCTGAAAGGCTACATCGACCTCGTGTTCGAGCACCAGGGCCGCTACTGCATCGTCGACTGGAAGTCGAATCACCTCGGCCATTCGCCTTCCGACTACGATCGCCCGGCGCTTGCCGAAGCGATGGCCGAGCACGGCTATCACCTGCAGTCGCTGCTGTATTGCGTCGCGCTCACGCGCTATCTCGGACGTCGCGTGCGCGACTATTGCCACGACAAGCACTTCGGCGGCGTTTTCTACCTGTTCTTGCGCGGCATGCGTCCGGATTGGAAAGGCGCCGACGGAACGTCGACGGGCGTGTATTTTCATCGTCCCGAAGCAGCAACGCTCGCGCATCTCGACGCACTGCTCAGTGGTTCCTCTCTCCACCAAACCATGAGAGCGCGGGGTGGAGGCGCCCCCTCCCCGCGGAGCGGGGGGACGGTTGGGGCGAGGGGTGGGGAATGACGAGATGATTTCCGACGCCGACATCTCGCCCGCCCATTGGCTCGCGCACGGTTTCGCCGAGCGCGCCGTCGGGTGGGCGCGCGAGCGCAACGCACCCGAGCCGGTCCTCGACGTGCTCCGCGAAGCCGCCTATCGGACGAGTGCGGCGACGGCATCGGGTCACGTATGCCTCCCGCTTCGCGACGTCGAATGGCCGGGGAGTCTCGACGCGGGGACTGTCCGCGCGCGTCTGATCGAATCACAGGTCGTCGGATCGGCGGGGGCACCGGCGAACCTGCCGCTCGTGCTCGACGACGACGATCGACTGTATCTGCAGCGTTATTTCGATTACGAGCGAAGACTCGCGAGACGTCTGATGCAACTCGCTGCGTCACCGGCGCAGAGCGCGATCGACGACACGCTATGCGAACGTCTGGCCGCGCTGTTCGCCGCCAATGCGCAACGACTCGGCGAGCGCGCCGACTGGCAGAAGATCGCCGTCGCGCTTGCGATGTCGCGTCGGCTCACCGTGGTCAGCGGTGGGCCAGGCACCGGCAAGACGACGACGGTCGTCAACCTGCTCGCGTGCCTGCTCGAAGAGAATCCCGAATGTCGCATCAGGCTGGCGGCACCGACGGGCAAGGCCGCGGCGCGCATGCTCGATGCGATCCGCGCGCGCGCCGCCGCATTGCCGCCCGGGATCGCCGCGCGCCTGCCTGCCGAATCGTTCACGATCCATCGCTTGCTCGGCGTGACGCCCGCCTCGGATGAATTCCGCCATCGCGCCGACAATCGCCTGCCGATCGACGTGCTCGTCGTCGACGAGGCGTCGATGCTCGACCTGGCGCTCGCGACGCGGCTATTGGAAGCGGTACCGGATTCCGCACGCGTCATCCTGCTCGGCGACAAGGATCAGCTCGCCGCCGTGGAGGCAGGTGCCGTGTTCTCCGAGATCTGCGCCGATCCGTCGATGAGCGTCGAAATGCGCGAGCGTCTCTCGGCGGTCACGCACATCGATGCGGGGCGGATCGTTCCTGCATCACCCGTCGAACCGACGCCGCTGCACGACAGCGTCGTCTGGTTCAGCGAGAACTTCCGCTTCGCGCCCGATTCGGGAATCGGCCGGCTCGCCGCGCTGGTCAACGCCGGAGATGCCGAGCAAGCATTGCGGTGGTTGGGGTCGAACGCCGATTCGTCGGTGACGTGGGTCGACGACGGCGGCCGAACGCCGCTCGCGTCGACGATGGCGCACGCGCGGCAAGCCTACGCCGCGTACTGCGACGCGGTTCAATCCGGCGCCGATCTCGCCGCGATTTTCGATGCGTTCGGGCGGTTTCGCGTGCTCTGCGCGGAGCGCGAAGGTGCGCGCGGCGTCGCAGGCATGAACGAAGCGCTTTCCCACGGGTTCCGGCTGACGCTCGACCATCCGCTCGACCCCGGAGCGCGCTCAGTGTGGTATCCGGGCCGGCCGGTGATGGTGCTTCGCAACGATTACGTGCTGAAGCTCTTCAACGGCGACGTCGGCATCGTGCTGGCGAACGACGCGGACGATCTCCTCGTCCACTTTCCCGACGCGGACGGCACCTTTCGCGCCATCGCACCCGCGCGCTTGCCCGAGCACGACACTGCGTTCGCAACCACCGTGCACAAGGCGCAGGGGTCGGAGTTCGACGAGGTGATGCTGGTGCTGCCGTCGAAGGCCTCGCGCGTCGTGACGCGAGAGCTGCTCTACACGGGCATGACGCGGGCGCGAAAGCGTGTCGTCATCGCGAGCGCCTCGGAGCCGTTCGAACAAGGGGTGGTTTCGCGCACCACACGGCGTTCGGGGCTGGTCGAACGCTTGCGCGAGGCGATACCGACGTGACGCATTACGAGCCCCGTGCAATCGTCGCGCCGGTGTTGGAGCGCGCTTGTCGCGCTAGCTGCCATTCAAGCCATCCAGCCAGCACAGCAACGCCTTCGCGACCTGACCGCGCACCTCCGCATCGGCGCGACCACTGCCCGCCGGAACGTGGAACGCGTGATCCGCTCGAGGGAACTCGACGAGGTCTGCGCGGGTGCCGAGGCGCTCGACGATGGGCCTCAGCAACGTCAGGTCGGCGAGTTTGTCGCGATCACCCTGCAGGAACAGCATTGGCACGTGCACGCTCGCAAGGTGTTCGGCGCGCACGACGGCTGGCTTGCCGGCGGAGTGCAACGGAAAGCCGAGGAAGGCCACGCCCCGCACGCCCGGTAACGGGGACTCGGCCTGCGCCTGAGACGTCATGCGGCCGCCGAACGACTTCCCGCCGGCAAACAGCGGCAAGTGCGGTGCGAGTAACGCAGCCTTGGCGACGGCCGCGCGTACCGTCGCTTGCGCGGTGGCCGGGGAATCGGGTCGCTTCGAACTGCGCTCCATAAACGGAAACTGATAGCGAAGGCACGCTACATTGTCCGCCGCGAGATCCGCCGCAAACGCGGCCATGAAGGGATGGGTCATTCCCGCACCAGCGCCGTGCGCGAAGACAAAGCACGCGCGCGCAGCCCGCGGCAGCGTGAGGAGGCCCGACACGGGCGGTGCATCGCAAACCGGGATTGATACCGGCGTCGCGTCCATGCGCCACTGTACGTGAACGCCCGAGCCGACGATGAAGATCGCAACCTTCAACATCAACAGCATCCGCAACCGCCTGCCGCGATTGCTGGCGTGGCTCGCGAGCGCAACGCCGGACGTCGTCTGCCTGCAGGAGTTGCGCATTCACCACGACGAGTTCCCCGAGGATGCGCTGCGCGATGCGGGATACGGGGCGATTTGGCAAGGGCAAAGCCCGCGGTACAACGGCGTTGCGATTCTCGCGCGCGGCACCACGCCGACCGAAGTCAGGCGCGGGTTGCCGGGCGATCCGGCCGACATGCAAGCGCGATACCTCGAAGCCGGCATCGATGGGGTGCTCATCGGCTGCCTGTATGCACCCAACGGCAATCCGCAGCCGGGTCCCAAGTTCACGTACAAGCTCGACTGGCTCGCACGACTCGAGCATCACGCGAAAAGCTTGTTCAACTCGGGCGTGCCGGTGGTGCTGGCGGGCGACTACAACGTCGTGCCCACCGACGCCGACATCTACTCGTTGCGATCGTACGCCGACGACGCGCTGGTCCAACCTGCGAGTCGCGACGCCTTCCGGCGTCTGCTCACCCAAGGCTGGACCGACGCACTACGTACGCTCCATCCCGACGCCGCGATTTACACGTTCTGGGACTACATGCGCAAGCGATGGGAGCGCGACGCCGGGTTGCGCATCGATCATCTCCTGCTCAACGCCGAGTTGGCGCCTCGACTCGTCGCCGCCGAGGTCGACAAGGCGGTGCGCGGCGAGATCGGGGCGAGCGATCATGCCCCCGTGTGGATCGAGATCGGCGCAGGAACGAAACGCCGCGCGGCGCGCACGCCATCGCAGCGTCGAGTGCCCGCCGATGCCGAAAACGACCGGCTCAGTTCGACGACCACCGCGTGGGCGGGTTTCTGAAGTGATTTTCCATTCCGAGCGCAAGGAAGGCGCTCCTCGATGAATCATCCGCCGGAATCGGAATGGTGGGCACCGCTTTCGTGACCCAGTGCGCCGACACCTGCACCGGCGATGCCGATTCCCGCCGCACCGCCTCCTCCACCACCCCCTCCTGCCCCCCGGCTGCCGCCGCGCGCTTCGTCGCGACTGACCGCGCGCCCCTCCCGGCCGCCCGCCCCCGTCGCCGGACGCAGCGGACCCTGCCTCGGAATGACGAGTTCCGACGGCACCGGCTCGAGATCGAGGGCTTCGCGGACGAAGGCGCGCAGCGACACGACGAGATCCGCCGTTTCGATCGGACGACCCGTCACCATGTCGTTGGCCGCCTTCACCGCGAGGCGAACCTGCTCCTCGGTGCCGAGCAGGATGATGTCGGAGAGCGCGGCTTCCACCGCGTCGCGGATGCGTCGCCGGCGCTCCGATCCCTGCGCCGTGTGGCCGGACAACGCCTCGACATTCGTCGCGGTCGCGCTTTCGGTGCTCGCGTCCCCCGTCGACGAACCCGCGCGGAGCTCGCGCAAGTGCGCCGGATGCACGACGAGATTGCCGGTGAACGAGCCGCCGAGCGTCTTGTAGGCCGCGATCAGCGTCTTCAGCCGCTCGTTGATCCGGCGGTTCTCGCGCTCGCGCCGCTTCTGCACGATCTGCATCACGACCAGCCGGATGCCGACCACGACGAGCGAAAACACGGCGAGGCCGAGCAGCGTCGAAAGCAAGGCCTGCCAGGAACTGAAGTCGAGCGCGTTACGCATCGTGTAGCTTCGGCTGCGAGAGTCGAAGCAGCGAACCGATCGCGATCGTAACCGCGTTCACCTAGCGCCCATCGCCATGCAAAGGGTTCCGACCTGCGCGCGTGAGGCGCAGCAACGACGTCAGTACCTGGGCCGCGGGACGGCCGCGACAGGGCGCGACTCGATCTGCCTGAAGGTAATGCGACCTTTCGTGAGGTCGTAAGGAGAGATTTCGAGCGAGACCTTGTCCCCGGCGATGATGCGGATCCGATGCTTGCGCATCTTGCCGGCACTGTAGGCCACGAGGCTGTGGCCATTTTCGAGCGTCACGCGATAGCGGGAATCGGGCAGCACTTCGGCCACCACGCCTTGCATTTGGAGAACTTCTTCCTTGGCCAATGGGATCCTTCCAGGACGTTGAAACGCGAAAGCCCGGCGGTGCCGGGCTTCCATGAGGGGACGCGACGCGCGCAGAAAAGACGCCCGATTGCGAAGCGCCGATACCCAGTATTGGGGCGACCGGCGGTGCTTGCAAGGCCGCAGGGTCACTTTGTCAGGCGTATCGCGTCGATGACCGTTCCCCGCGACTTGAAGCACAATCGCGGTTCGACTCGCTCTTCGACGCACCGATGCCCGGCGATCCCGTGCAACCCATCCTATGAACCACGACAAACTCGACGCGTTGCGCCGCAAATATGCAGAAGCGAGGGGGGGCGATATTTTCGACGCCGACTTCGCCGCCGTCGCTGCGCAGGTGTTCAGCAGCCCGGACCGGCGCAAGTGGCCGTTCGCCGATCCCGCCACGCTGCTCGGCGCGCCGTTTCGCGGTGACGCGCCTTCGCTTCCCGACTTCGGCGGCCTCGATGTCGCGCTGCTGGGCGTGCCGATGGATCTCGGCGTCACCAATCGCGCGGGCGCACGCCTGGGGCCGCGCGCAGTACGCGCGGTCGAGCGCATCGGTCCGTACGACCACGTGCTGCGCATCGCCCCCTCGGTTCATCTCGCCGTCGCGGACGTCGGCGACGTGCCGATGCAGAGTCGGTTCAGTCTCGAGCAGTGCCATGCCGATATCGAGGCTTTCTTCACGACCGTATGCAAGGCGAACGTGATCCCGCTCGCCGTCGGCGGCGATCATTCGATCACGTATTCGATCCTGAAGGCGGTCGGCCGCGACCGCCCGGTCGGCATGGTGCACATCGACGCGCACTGCGACACGGCGGGTGAGTACGAAGGCGCGAAGTTCCACCACGGCGGTCCGTTCCGGCATGCGGTTCTCTCGGGCGTACTCGATCCCGAACGCTCGATCCAGATCGGCATCCGCGGCGGTGCGGAGTACCTGTGGTAGTTCTCGTACGAAAGCGGCATGACGGTGCTTCACGTCGAGGACGTCATGGCGATGGGCATTCCTGCGGTCGTCGCACGCGCGCGCGAGGTCGTCGGCGACGGGCCGGTCTACGTGACGTTCGACGTCGACGCGATCGACCCCGGTTTCGCACCCGGCACGGGGACGCCGGAAGTCGGCGGACTCACGCCACGCGAGGCGCTCGGCATCCTGCGCGGCCTCGCCGGGCTGCGCGTCGTCGGCGGCGATGTCGTCGAAGTCGCGCCGCAATACGACGCGACGACGAATACCGCGCAGGTCGGCGCGCAATGCCTGTTCGAATTGCTCTGCCTCGTCGCGATCGATCGCCGCGACCGGCACCCGGTGGCAACCCGATGAGTGTCGAGTTCGCGAAGCCTCGGACGTGGCTTGGCGCACCCTTCGGCATCCCGTCGGAAACGTGCGCCGCCGCGGTGCTCGGAATTCCGTTCGATTGCGGCACGCATCCGGACCGCATCGGCGCGCGTCTCGGGCCGGCGGCGATTCGCGAGCAGTCGGCGAACCTGCGACGCTACGATCCGCGCAACGACATCGACGTCGTTGAACGTCTCGGCCTCGTCGACTGCGGCGACGTCCCCGTCACGCCGAGCCTGATCGACGCGTCGTTCGCGGCGATCGAAGCCGCGCTCGACGCCGTGCTTGGAAAGAACGTCGTCGCCGTCACGATGGGAGGCGACGGCGCCGTGACGCTACCGCAAGTGCGCGCGCTCGCGCGCCGTGCCCGCGGCCTCTGCGTCGTGCACATCGACGCGCACACCGACGCCTACCCGATCGAGGGCTACAACACGGCCACCAGCTTCCGGCACCTGGTGCAGGAAGGCTTGATCGACGCCGCGCGCTCGTTCCAGATCGGGATGCGCGGCCCGACGATGGTGCCGGGTGTCTACGCGTTCTGCCGCGAGCTCGGTTATACGATGATCACGATGCGCGAGCTCCGCGAGGTCGGCTTCGCCGCCGTCGCCAAGCGCGTGATCCAAACCATCGGCGAGCGTCCGGTCTACCTCTGCTTCGACATGGATTTCTTCGATCCTTCGGCGGCGCCCGGTGTCTGCACGCCGACGTGGGGCGGCGCGGTCGCGCACGAAGGACTCGACTTCGTCGAAAGGCTGGCGCCGCTCGATACCCGCGTGCTCGACGTGAACACGGTGAGCCCGCCGCACGACAGCGGGGGCGTGACGGCGTTCCTCGCCGCGACGGTGATGTGGACGTTCCTGGCCGGCCTCGCGAACAAGCGCGCGTGAGTCAAATCCGGTATCAGCGGTTCTTCGTTCGCAGGTCGAAACGCACGACCGATGCGATCCACTCGGCGATCAACGCATAGCTCCTTTCGCCCGTCTCCGCGGTCGCGAGTTGCGGGTCGCCCGTGATGCCGTCGACAAAGCCTTCGAATTCGGTGCCGTCGAATCGGTAGCGGCCGATGGCCCCGCCAAGATACGGCAACGCATCGCCGTGCACCGCGGGCGGACTCGGCAGGTTCGGATGATAGGGCCGCGCCTCGTCCATGCGCACGAGGTGCGGCGCCGTCGCCAGCAGCCGCGCGGTTTCGCCCTCTCCACCATGGCCTTGCGGCCGATCCGACTTCAGGATGCCCTTGTAGCCGGGACGCGC
>Ga0157370_10009604_pt1 | contig 10297 bp, 8 predicted proteins | sample C35metaG_FD_113463 | JGI IMG/M metagenome (GOLD analysis project Ga0157370, IMG submission 113463) | Corn rhizosphere microbial communities from Kellogg Biological Station, Michigan, USA - C3-5 metaG | ecosystem: Host-associated > Plants > Roots > Rhizosphere > Soil | place: USA: Michigan... | reverse complement strand
TTGGCGATGGCGAACATGATCAGGCTCGCCACCGTCAGCGGCAGGATGCGCTGCTGCAGCGAGCCGGGGTGCCTGTCCAGCTCGGTGCCGCAGCGCGGGCAGCGGGCCACGTCGCGCGGCTTGAGGGGGGCGCGGGTGTAAACCGCGTCGCAGCCCGGGCAGACCACGGTGTCAGGTACTTCCTTCATGGGGCCGTACCCTACCCTATTCAGTGCTGCGGATTTGTCGTCTTCAACCGCAGGCTGCTGAAAACCGCCGCCACCGCCGCACAGCAGGCGGCCAGCACCAGCGCCACCACCGGCCCGTGCCCGCCGTGCGGGCTCCAGACGCTGAAGACCCCCGCCAGCACCACGGCGCCGAGGGTCTGGCCCGTGAGCCGGGCCGTGCCCAGCATGCCGCTGGCCGCACCGCTTCGGTGCGCAGGTGGCGAACTGACGATGGTGTGGTTGTTGGGCGACTGGAAGAGCCCGAAGCCCAGCCCGCACAGCGCCATGCGCCAGGCGATGTCGGCATTGCCCGGGTGCGCCGGCAGCGCGGCCAGGAGCGCGAGGCCCGTGGCCAGCAGGCCCAGGCCGATGCCGCCGAGCAGCCCGTCCGGATACTTGCCGATCAGTTTCCCTGCAATGGGTGCCATCACCACGATGGCCAGCGGCCACGCGGTGATGAGCAACCCCGCCTCGATGTGGCTGCGGCCGTACACGTCCAGCAGCAGGAACGGCAGCGCGATGTAGGCCAGCATCTGCGCGCAGAACGCGGCCACCGAGGTGCCCATGGACAGCGCGAACACCGGAATGCGCAGCAGGTCGATGGGGAAAAGCGGCACGGCCTGCGTGCGCTGGCGCCGCAGGTAAACAAAGCCCACCGCCAGCCCGGCCAGCAGGATCGCCCAGGCCGACCAGTGGCTGCCGCCGCTGTCCACGCCGCCTTCGCGCACGCCCAGCCGGTCAACGCCCAGGAACACCAGCGAGAACATCAGCACGTTGAGCGTCACGTCGACGGGCGAGAACCGCAGTCCCGCCGCCGGTGCCACTCGGTTGAACGGCAGCGCCTTCATGCCCAGCGCGAAGGTGACGATGCCCAGCGGCACGTTGATGGCGAAGAGCCACGGCCACGACGCCACCGAGAGAATCGCCGCCGCCACCGAAGGCCCGGCCACCGACGAGGTGGCGACCACCAGCGAGTTGATCGCCATGCCCTTGCCCAGCTGCGACGACGGGTACGTGAGCCGCACCAGCGCCGCGTTGACGCTCATGATCCCCGCCGCGCCCAGCCCCTGGAACGCGCGCGCGGCGATCAGCGTGCCGAGCGAATTGGCGAAGGTGGCCGCCAGCGACGACAGCGCGAACACCGCCATGCCCACCAGGTACACGCGCCGGTAGCCCACGAGGTCGCCGAGCGAGGCCAGCGGCAGCAGCATGACCAGCGTGGCGATCTGGTAGGCATTGACCACCCAGATCGCCTGCGACGGGCTGGCCTGCAGTTCGCGCGCGATGCCCGGCAGCGCCAGGTTGACGATGGTGCCGTCGAGCACCGCCACGATCAGCCCGAGGATGATGACCAGCATGGCCCAGCCGCGCGCCGGCGAGGCCAGGCCGTCGATGGGCTTGAGGGTGTTTTCTTCGGCGCTCGCGATTGCGGCGCCTGGATGTACCGAGCTCACGCTTCCTGCGTCCTTCGTGTGGGTTCGGAGCGCACGCCGCCCAGCGTGAGCCAGGTCAGCACCAGCGCGATCAAGGCGCCTGTGGCCATGCCGGCCACCATCGGCAGCGGCCGGCCATCGGTGAAGAGGCCCACCAGCGCCATCGCGAGCGCGCCCGTCAGCATCTGCAGCGTGCCGAGCAGCGCCGAGGCGGTGCCGGCGATGGCGCCGTGCATTTCGAGCGCCAGCACGCCGGTGGTCGGAATCACCAGGCCCATGAAGCCCGAAGCGATGAAGTACAGGACGATGAGCACCCAGATGCTGTCGCCGCCCATCGCGAAGTAGGCAAACATCGCGACCATGGCCGCGCCGCAGCACACCACGCCGAACTTCACGAGGTTGACCAGCCCGTAGCGCTCGCCGAGCGAGCCGGTGAACTGCGAGGCGCCGATGAAAGCAGCCGCGTTCACGCCGAAGGCCACGCTGTAGAGCGCGGGCGAGAGGCCGTAGTGGTCGATCATCACGAACGACGAATTGGCCAGGTAGGTGAAGAAGCCCGCCATCGCGAAGCTGCCGATGAACACCAGCCCGAGGTAGTGCCAGTCGCGCAGCAGCAGCCAGTAGGCCGAGAGCGCGCTGCCCAGGCTGCTTTCGACGCGCTCGGAGGCGGGCCGGGTTTCATCGAGCAGCTTGACCATCATCGCGAGGCCCGCCACCGCGGCGATGGTCACGGCCCAGAACACGCCGCGCCAGCCCGCCACGGCGATGACCGCGCTGCCCGCGAGCGGCGCGAGGATCGGCGACACGCTGAACACCAGCATCAGGAGCGACATCAGCCGCGCCGCGTCGGTGCCGGTGTGCAGGTCGCGCACCACGGCGCGCGGAATCGCCATGCCGGCCGCGGCGCCCAGGCCCTGGACGAAGCGAAGCGCGATCAGCGTCTGGATGTCGGTGGCCAATGCGCAGCCCACGCTGGCCAGGGCAAAGAGCACCAGCCCGGCGTACAGCGGCGGCTTCCGCCCCACCATGTCGGAGATCGGCCCATAGAGCAGTTGACCCGCGCCGAGCGAAAGGAAGAACGCCGTCAGGCTCATCTGCACCGCGCCGATGTCGGCGCGCAGGCTCTGCCCGATGGCGGGCAGCGCGGGCAGGTACATGTCGATGGCGAAGGGCCCGATGGCCGAGAGCAGGCCCAGCAAGAGGGCCATCTTGAAGAAAGGGGAAGAACGCATTGGCTCGATTGTCGCCAAGCGAGGCAATCGGCGCAGGCGTGGGGTCGGGCACCCGCGGCCGCGCGCCGGCGCTAATTCAGTACAAAGAATCGGCTGGCAGGCCGCGGCTCGCACGGCATACGAACTTGGTATTCAGGCAGCCGGCCAGAACGCCAGCGCCCGCAGTTCGATGCTGCGTCGCGCAGGCGCCTCGGGCGCGCCGGTCGGGTCTTCGAACGCGGTGTGCGCGGTGAAGCGCGCGGTGCCGTCCTCGCGCGAGTCGTAGATCTTCAGGAGCAGCGCCTCGTCGGGCCGAAGCCTCGGGAACCAGTACCACTGGTGCCTGGGGTTCCAGGTGAAGGAGTAGGTCTCGCCCACCTTGTCGGGGTAGACCAGGTCGCTGGGCACCATGTCCTCGAACGCGATGGAGCGCGCATCGCACAGCGCGAGCGGCAGGCGCTCCACCGTGGCCAGCGGGCGCCACAGGTTGATGATGGCGAAACGGTGCTTCAGGCGTTCCTCTGCCTCTTCGGGCGGCAGGTGGTCGCGCACGCGGCGCGGCGCGGAGACGAAGGTCTGGTCGTTGTGCACCCGGCGCACCGGCTCACGCAACTCGGCCGTGCGGCGCGAGCCCTGTGCGCTGTCGCGCAGCGTGTGATCGAAGACGACGATCTTCTCGGCGCCCGTCACATCGCGCAGCAACGCCTCGGCCTCGCGGTAGTAGATGTCGCGGATGGTCGCGTCGTGTGAGAAGTCGGCCACCACGCTGCGGTGCGAGATCTGCGTGAAGCCGCTGCGATCGAGCGAGAGTTCGCGCAGCGCCACGAGCGGGCGGCCATCGCGGATGGCCACGCGGCGCGGTTCCAGCTCGCCGGTCACCCAGGGCACACCCGGCGGCGGCTCGAAGGTGTAGCTCACCGGCCTGCCCTGCCCCGCCTTCAGGTAATTCACCTCGCCTTCGACGAAAGGGAGATTGGCGGTCACCAGGTGGTCATTCGATGCGGTGCCCATGCGGCATGACTCCTCAGAAGGGTTCCTTGAACGGGCGCAGGTCGAGTTCCTGCGTCCACGCGCTGCGGTGCTGCACATGCAGCTGCCAGTAGTTCTCGGCAATGGCATCCAGCTGCAGCAGGCCGTCGTCGCCCGCCTGCGCGACGCGCTGCGGCGCATTGCTGCGCAGGCGCTCTCCGTCGATGCCGCCATCGATCACCACGTGGGCCACGTGAATGCCCTGCGGGCCGAATTCGCGCGCCAGGCTCTGGCTGAGCGACCGCAGGCTGGCCTTGGCCGCTGCGAAGGCGGCGAACGGCGGCTTGCCGCGCAGGGCCGCGGTGGCGCCGGTGAACAGCAGGCTGCCGCGCGCCCTCGGCGCGGTGGCTTCGAAGCCGTTGACCAACAGGCCCTGCAAGGCCTCTTTCGCAAAGATGAAACCGCCCAACGCGCTGGTGCGCCAGGCCTGCGTGAACTGGTCGACCGAGATCTCCAGCGTCGGCGCGCGCACCGCGCTCGAGGCATTGAAGACCGCCACCGACAGCGGCCCCAGGGCCTTCACGCGCTGCGCGATGCCGTGGATCTCGGCCTCGCTGGCCACATCGCCTGCGAACACCTGCGCGCGCCCGCCGGCGGCTTCGATTTCGGCAGCCACCGCGGCAAGCTGGGCCTGGGTGCGGCCGGTCAGTGCAACGAGAAATCCCTCGGCCGCGAAGCGCCGTGCGAGCGCGGCGCCCAGGCCGGCGCTGGCGCCGACACCGGCAATCCATGCCACAGGCGATGGGCCAGAAGCGGAGGAAGAAACAGGGGGCGGTGAAGAGACTGGAGGCATAGGTGAGGCCGAAGGCTATACCTGCGCTCCGCGGCGTGGAACGATGCAAAAGCGATAACCTTATTTGCCGGCTGGTCGGCGATCGCACGCGCTTGACGTCTCTCCGAATTTCACAGCGACACGATCGGCGGCTACGCTATCGGCTTCCCGGACCGCTTCCACAACAACTCACAGCATTGCTTTCCAGGAGGAGTTATCCATGGCCTTCGCCCGCACGATCCATGCCGATCTGCTTCGCGTGTTTCTTCTGACCCTCGTGTCGCTCTTCGCCATCCCGGCGGCGACGCTGGTCTTCACCGAATACGCACTGCGCTCGCAAGACGCCGAGTTCCTGCAGTCGATCGAGAAGCGCATCAACACCGATGCCCGCCTCAATGCCGCCGACAAGGCGGAGGCCACCGCGTTCTACCGCAGCCACCCGCTCTCCAAGGCCTGCGACGCCACCGCGCCGGAAGACAAGAACTTCCATGACAAGGTGTGCAGCCCCTACTCGATGCAGTGGCAGTTCCACTGGGCCGACCGCGCCGCGATCTGGACGCTGGTGCTCGGCGCTGCGCTGCTCGCAGCCGCTCTCGTGCTGGGCGCGCTGGCCTTCGCGAATCGAGGCCTGCGCTATGCGAGCTTCGTTGCAGGCTGGCGGCTCATGACGGTGTCGAGCGCCGTCGAGGTCGTGCTGCAGAGTGCGATGTTGGTGTGGCTCTCGTTCTGGGTCACGGCCTTCTTCTGGCACAGCTACTACGTCAAGCTGATCATCATTGCGGGCGTTGCCGCGGCAGCCGCCGTGTTCTATGCGGTGTACACGCTGTTCAAGAAGCTGCCTTCGGTCAACGCGATCGACGGCGAGCTCATCGCAGAAGCCGATGCGCCGCGCCTCTGGGAGCGCATCCGCCAGCTCGCGGGCCGCGTGAAGACAGCGCCGCCGGACCAGATCGTGGCGGGCATCGACACCAACTTCTTCGTCACAGAAGCGCCCATCGAAGTCGGCGGCCGGACCCTGAACGGCCGCACGCTCTTCGTGAGCATTCCGCTCTTGCGCGTGCTCGACCAGTCCGAGGCCGATGCGGTGCTGGCGCACGAGCTGGCCCACCTGGGCGGCGGCGACACCCGCAGCAGTGCGGCGCTCGGCCCCAAGCTGCGGCAGTTCGACCAGTACACCTGGAAGATGCGCAGCGGCGGCCTCACCATCGTGGCGCACTACCTGCTGCGCCTGTATCGCATGATCTTCGAGTTCGCCCTGGCGCGCGACAGCCGCGAGCGCGAGTACAAGGCCGACCGCGTATCGGCGAGCCTCACGGCACCCAGCGCCATCGTGCAGTCGCTGATCAAGATCTCGGCCTACGCGAGCTATCGCAACGACGTCGAGCAGAAGCTCTTCGCGCAGAACCGCCAGCACGACGGCGCGCTGGGCATCGCCCGCTTCGTGGCCGACGGGCTGCCGCCCTACGCGAGCTCCGAGGCGTTCATCGAGACGATGAAGACCGCCGACGTGCCCCACCCCTACGACAGCCATCCGCCGCTGCTCGAACGCATGCGCAACGTCAACCACCATGTGCCCGAGAGCGTGTACGGTGCCATCGTCGCGACCGCGCCCGAGGCCACTTGGGCCGACGAGATCGAAACGGCACCCGCCATCGAGCAGCGCCTGTGGAGCGAGTACGAGCAGCGCTTCGTGCAGAACCACGAACTGGCCCTCGCCTACCGCTACGAGCCCGCCACGGAGGAAGAGCGCATCGTGGTGCTGCGGCACTTTCCGCCGCTCGAATTCGCGCTGAAGAACAACGAGCGCATCGTGGTCGACTACGCCGGCCTTCATCCGAGCGCGGACGGCGGATCGACCATCGCGTGGGACGAGGTGAAAGGCCTCACCTACAAGGACGGCAGCTTCGGCGACACGCTGATCGTCACGCACCACGACAAGGCCATGCTGGGCGCCCGCACCACCAAGGTCAAGGTGTCGGGACTCGGCAAACAGAAAGACAACTTCAGGGGCGCCGTCGGCCATTACTGGCAACGCCACCAGGTCATGAGGGCACAGCAAAAAGAAGAAGCAGCCTCGACCGCGTGAGCCTCGGCTTTGCCGAGGCCGCGATGTCGAAAGACCCGGGCTTCGCCGCCGCCGTGTTCGGCAGCGCGACCGGCATCCAGCAGCTCAGGCGGACTTGCCGCGCGCAGCCTTCTTGCCGCCCTCGGCGCGCGGCGCATCGCTGCTGGCCGGCGCATTCGCCTGATCGACCCACAGCAGCGCATCGACATACGACACGAACCGGTTGAGGTATTCGGGCGACAGCTCTCGCATCAGCGTGAGCGATTGATGCACGAGGTTGTGCGAATTCAGCGGGCCGGCGTTCTGCGGCAGCTTTGCCAGCGATTGCGTCAGCCGCCGTTCGGCGCTGAGCTTCGACCAGGTGCTCCGGAAGAACGGGAGCACTTTCAGCTCGTTGGTCGCCGGGTCCATCCGCTCGGACGATCCGTGTTGCGCAAAGTGGGCCGTCAGTTCCGCGAGCGGTCCGCGGGAAGGCTGTCTTGCGGCTGCGGCGATTTCGGCGCCCGACGCTTTCTCGAGATCCTCGCCATAGGCCGCAAGCAGCGTGGCCACCCGCTCGTCCAGGACGCGCCGGGCTTCGCCGCTGTACTCAGCTGCGCGCCTGGCCAGCGTCTCGATGAAGTGAAAGCGGACCGGGTCGAGGCGATGCGCCCCGCGCTCGCGCCATGCGTCGAGCATTGCCCCGGTTTCGCCTGCCTCGTCGTTACTCACGGGGCTTTGTCTTCGCGTCGGTGCGCTTCGGCGTGGGCGCCATCTCCACGCGACGGTTCTTGGACCGCCCATCGGCATCGGCATTCGACGCCACCGCCTGCTCGGCACCGAAGGCCGCGGCAAAGATCGCGGACGACGGAATGCCCTCTTCGATCAGCGTGCGGGTCACCGTCAGGGCGCGCTGGGCCGAAAGCTCCCAGTTGTCCGCGAACTGGCGGTTGCCGCCGCGCACCTGCCGGTCGTCGGTGAAGCCGCTCACCATCAGGATCTCGTCGCGGGCCTGGAGGTAGGCCGTCAGCGGCGCGGCCAGGCTCTTGAGGAGTTGCCGGCCTTCGGGTTGCAGCTCGGCAGAGTTCAACGCGAACAGCACGCTGCCGCTGATGCCGATGCGCCCGTTGTTGAGCGTCACGCGGCCTGCCGCGAGCGGCCCGGCCAGCGCCTGTTCGAGCGTCTGCAGGCGCTCGGCCTCGACCCTGCGCTGCTTGACCTCGGCTTCGAGCTTGGTCGCGAGCTCCAGCTGCATGCCGATCACGCAGACCAGGATCAGCACGAAGGCGCCCAGCAAACCCGACATCAGGTCGCCGAAGACGGCCCATACCGGAACCGAGGCCTCGGTGCCGGCGTCGATGTCCTCGGTCATCACGCTTCGCTGCCGGCCGTGGCCCGTTGCGCAGCGAGTTGCTGCAGGTCTTCGACGATCTGCTTCTGCGACGAGATGCTCAGGTCGATGACCTCGCGGGCCTGCGCCACGTAGTAGGCCAGTTGCTCGTCGCTGCGCGCGATCGACTTGCCGAGCGCACCTTCGATGCGCTGCAGGTGCGCGCTCATCTTGTCGTTCGATTCGGTGAAGAGCTTCACCGCGAAGCCGAAGGCCTCGCCCAGGCTCGCCACTTCGACGGCGCTGCCGGTGATCTGCGCGACCACGTCGGCCATCTTTCCGGTTTCGGCGTCGACCTTGTCGGTGAAGCGAGCGCCGACGCGGTCCAGCAGGTCCGCCGATGTGGCCACGAGCGCGTCGATGGCGCTGCGCTGCTCGGTGGAGGCGTGGTTCACCGCGTCGAGCAGCGTTTCCAGCGTTCCGAGGATGCGGCTGCGCTCGTCGAGCATCGCGTTGTCGCGCGCCATGCTGCCTTCAAGCTTCTGGCGCAGCTCGGCAATCACTTCGGCCGCGGCGCGAGGCGCCTCGGCGGCGGCCTGCATGAGCTGGCCGATTTCGGCGATGGTGCTCTTCGCGTGGGCTTCGCTCTGGGCCGAGATGTCACCGGCGGTCTGCGCCAGCGTCTTGCAGATTTCCTGCTGCTGGGCTTCACTGCGCGCGCCTGCCTGCTGCCATTCCTCGCGCAGCGACACGGCCACTGCTTCGAGCGCCTGGGTCCATGAGGCCAGCCGTTGCTGGTCGCGCGATGCCATTTCGGCCTGCAGGTCGGTGTGCGCCTGGCCCACCGTGTTCAGCAGCGAAGCCGAGTGTTGTTCGAAAGTGGCTGCGGCCGCGGTCAGTGCGCGTTGCGTGTCGCCGGACAGGGTTTCGCTCGCGCGTTCGTGCTGCGCGAGCGCGCTGCGCCAGTTGTCGGACACGCGCTCGACCGTGGTTTCGAGGCGGGCGGAAACGCCGTCCACCAGCGAAGCCGAGCGTTGCTCGAAGGTCTGGGTGAACTGGTCGAGCGTGGCGCGCAGGTCCTTGGCTTGCGACTCGCTCGCGCGTTGCTGCCCGGCGAGCGCGGTCTTCCAGATGTCCGCCACGGTGGTGGTGTTGGCCTCGAAGCGGGTGGAGAGGCCATCCAGTTGCCGCTGCACGCCTTGCTCGACCGTGGCGTGCAGCGCGGCCGTCTCGCGCGCGATGCCGGCCATGGTGGCTTCGACCACCGGCTGGATCGTTGCGCCGGCGATTCGGGCGCTTTCGGCCAGGCCCTCTTTCAGCGATTGGCCGACCGAAGAAGCCAGGCCCGCATACACGGCCTCGGCCTTGCCGTGGAAGCTGTCCTGGCTGGAAATCAGGCGCTCGTTCAAGGCCTGGCTCTGGCGCTCCATCGTCGCCATCATCAGTTGCAGCCTGTCGACCAGTGCGGGCATCGCCTCGCCCTGGCGCTGCAGCAGCTTGAAGGACTCCTCGCGTTGATGGGCCTGCGAGAAGACGCGCAAGGTGGTGGCGATGCGCGTGTCGAGCAGTTGCCCGGCCTGCATCCTGTCGCGCCGGCTCAGGGCCGACAGGAGGCCCAGCGTCGCCGACGTGGCCACGCCCGCGAGCGAGGTGCCGAAGGCCACGCCCAGTCCCTTGACCGGCGCGGCCAGCGAGGCGCGCATGGCCTGCAGGTCCGATGCACTCTCCAGCGCCGTGCCCGTGCCGTTCAGCGTGACCACCATGCCAAGGAAAGTGCCCAGCATGCCCAACAGCACCAGCAGGCCCGCGAGGTACGGCGTGAGGCTCGGGCCGGGCAAGCCGACGCGCTCGCCCTCGATACGCAGGCGCACCGCGTTGCGCAGCGACGGATGCAGCCTGTCGAGCCACTCGCCCAGGCTGGCCGGGGGGGCGGTCATGTCTGCGACGGCGCTGGCCAGCGTTGTCGTCGCCTGCCCGAAGCGGTGCAGCTCCAGCGCGCCGACCACATAGAACGCACCGATCAGCACGGTAATTGCCAGCGCCAACGGGTTCGAGCCGATGTACCCGATGCCCACCCAGCAGACCGCGGCCAGGCCGACGACGAAGACGATGCGATGAAGAAGTTGGGTCATGAAACTCTGGTTAGCTCGCGCGAAGGGCTTCGAGCAGCCCTTCGACCGGTTGAAATCGCACTTCCATCTCGGCGAGCAGCACGTCGTGCATGTCCTTGCGGAACACGGCCAGCCACACGCCGGGCTCGGCCTCGCCATCG
>Ga0157370_10009603_pt1 | contig 10297 bp, 9 predicted proteins | sample C35metaG_FD_113463 | JGI IMG/M metagenome (GOLD analysis project Ga0157370, IMG submission 113463) | Corn rhizosphere microbial communities from Kellogg Biological Station, Michigan, USA - C3-5 metaG | ecosystem: Host-associated > Plants > Roots > Rhizosphere > Soil | place: USA: Michigan... | reverse complement strand
TCAATTGCTGACCACGCATTACTACCGCAACGGGCAGCGCCGCGGAAGTGCGGAACAGTTGCTGACTCCAGATCCCAGGCTCGACGACGCACTTGCAAGAATGCGTGCGGCCTCGAAACAGAGCGGAATTCCCTGGCGAATGTGCGAGATCAATTCATTTTCCGGCGGCGGACTTCCGGGAGTTAGCGATAGCTTCATTGGATCTCTCTGGACTCTGAACACCATGCTGCTCTTGGCCCAGAATGGATGTTCCGGGGTCAATATGGAGACCGGTGTCAATCAGCTTGGATTCGTAAGTTCGTATTCGCCAATTCAAGACGACGGCAAGGGTGTGAACTCGGCCGGTGCGCCGTACTATGGCATGCTCGCATTTGTCCGCGCATTCGCCGGATGTCACCAGATGCTCCCGCTATCGTCCAGCAACTTTGCTGAGGGTATATCGGCGTATGTCTTTGGAGTGCAAGGTAAGCCGCGCAATGTCGTCATTGTGAATATGTCTTCGGCGGATGCGAACATCTCTTTGGCAGATCTCGGAATTCGCCAAGCCTCAGTTCTGCGTCTCACTGCGCAGGGAGTTGACAGTAAAACGGCAATCAGTTTCGGCGGTGTTGAAGTGGATGCCGCGGGGCACTGGAAACCCAAGGCTGAAGAAAGCGTGAAAAAGGGAAGTGTATTGGTTAGCCACATGAGCGCCGCAGTGGTGCGCGTCTAGAATCTGAGGTATTGATGAGTTTGCCCGATTTCCACGTAATAGCAAAGCCCATCGGCCTCATTTGCCAATTGCCTGAACCCAGCATGACAGACCTGTGGTATCTCCTGAAGCAAAAGAGATCCGCGGTCACATGTGCTTTGTGCCTAGATTGTGCCTGAAGATGTCGGTTGTGGCGATTTGAGCGATTTTGTCGATTGTGGAATCAGCAACGTACGTCTCTGCAACAGCGGCTGAGGTTCGCCCCCCTCCCGGCACCATACCTAATTCAAAGCAAAACAAAGCACTTACGAGCACGCCTATTTCACTGTGCCCAAAATTGTGCCCACAGTGTGCCCAAGTTTCCCTCACCGGCACCAAAATCTTCGCACTTGCAGAATCATTCGCACTCGTTTGCACTCCATTGTTGGGCAGAAATCAAGCTCACTTCCTAACGCAGAAGATTTCAAACGATTCGTGCTTGAGGTACAAGGGTGCACTGGTGCCGGAATCAGTCTCCTGTCGCGCATAAAATCACTCCATGCATGAAGTGATGGTTTACTCGCGCACCGGATGTCATCTCTGCGACGTCGTCAAGAAGACGCTCAAGGATGCCCAAGGTAAGGCTGACTTCGTATGGCATGAGGTCGACATCGATAGTGACTCTCAACTGCGGCGGGCGGCGTCCAAGAACCCTCTGATGAAGGCGCGATATGCCCGACCTAGCATGGGATCTAGAGAAGGCGATTGCCAACATCCAGCCAAACTACCAGTGCGCACTCATGGTAGTCGACGGGCATGTCGAGGTGACGGTGCGGGCCGCAGTCCCTTCCAGGCGCTAAATCTCTCTGCGGGCCAATGCTCGGCTGGCGATTGCAAGAAGCACCCCGCTCCAGAATAGGCCGACAAGGGAAAGTACGGATGCGGCAACTGAAGGTGAGCCGAAGGTTCTGACTAGAGCGGCTCCGGCCGCCCCGAAGATCGTGGCTCCGCCCAGCATGAGAAGGCCGGCGACCCGGGCCAGGTCGACTGGATTCCCAAACAAGCCAATCAGGACGATCATGCGAGCGCTATGTGGATCGACGAGGCTCACAATACCCATCGTGATCAGGTCGTAGAACAAGACGAAGAGAAACCACAGTGCGAGAGAGACTCCCAAAGCCTTTACGCGGTTGCTGCTGGTGACCGACGCAAGAGCGCCGAGGCAGAGAAACGACAGAAGCAGAATGAGCGTGACTACGACAAATTCAAGGTACCGGGCAATGCCTTCGCTGCCTGCCCGTGCAGCTACAACGAATCCCGATACTCCGAAGCCGAAGACGATCGCCATGGCGAGCGACGCAAAGAGGCCGAGGATCTTCCCGATAAGGACCTCCGTGCGCATGACGGGTTGCGAAAACAGAAACTCCGCCGCGCCTTTCTCTGGGCTGAAGCTCGATGTTGCCGCTGCTAAGGCAAGTATCGGCACCAGGTAGAGGACTAGATTGAGAAGGCTGGCGGCCGTTCGCGTGAAGCCCTCAAAACCGACGACGATTGACGTGACCATTCCAAAATAGGAGATTGCCAGGGTGAGTACCGCAAAAATGATCGCGAAGAGCTGAATCCATCGCGATCGCAGGCTGATGCGTACCTCATGCCGCGCAATAAGAGCGATATTCCTAATGCCCATCGCTTCCCTCACTCACGCGGTCAACATGGCTTGCGGTAGACATCGCGTTTTCCTTGCCTGTACTTTCGGTCCAGAGATCACTGAAGCTCAAAAGGCGCGAGGGGCCGGCCCCCATCGAGCGGGCCGCCTCGTTTGCATTGTGAAAAGCGGCAAGCCCGCTTGCCATGGGGCTCGAACTGCTGTTTCGAAGCTTTGCGAAGGAAGCTTGCCGCGCATCCATCCAATCCCGGCCGGTGGCATAATCTGTCACGTAAAACCGGGCCGAGGACGAGTTCTTGCCATGTGCCCGGGCGAATCGCATCATGCAGGCAACATCGTCGAATTTGTAAATCGTCCCATTGCTATCGAGCATTTCAGCCGCATATCGGCGTTCGGAAATGAGCATGCGGCAAGATGCGCAGGCATCATCAGTGCCGATTGGTACCGGGCCGGTTGCTCTGGAGTCGCAACCAATCACGAGACTAATTACCAGCATGGTTGCGAGAATTCTCACGAATACACCTCAAATACAGAGATTCAAGCGTCGGCTCCTCGGTCGAGAAATGCTCGATGTTCGCTCCTTCTATTCCGAGCGCACGCAACACGGGCAGATAGTTGGCCGACGGTGTGGTGATGACAAGCTCAGAGCCGGCCATCTCAGCCGATCGAGCACCAGCAGACCTCGCAGTTTCGCACCACTTGTTCTCCGGCTGCCGGAGCGTGATTCGCATTCGTGCCTGCTGAGCCAATCGCTCTCGAAAGCTGGAGATCGGCTCACAGGCAACCAGCCGCCCTCCAGAGAGAATTGCGACACGATCGGCAAGTGATTCAATCTCCGAGAGCACATGGGTCGAAACGATGACAGTCTGTCCTCGGGCGCGCATCGACGCCAGCAATTCGCGAAGCTTCGCCACGGCATCGGAATCCAATCCCGCCGTGGGTTCGTCGAGAATCACCACGGGTGTCTCGGGCATGAGCGCAATGGCAATACCGAGGCGCTGGAGCATGCCAACCGAGTATTCACGTACCGCACGCTTCCCAAATCCATTGAGCCCGGATATTTCGAGCGCATGTTGTATCGCCCCTGGAGCGAGATTGCGCAAGCGGCTGTAGAAGCCAATGAGTTCTTCTCCGGTCAGGTTCTCAGAGAAACCCACTTCCTGAGGCAAATAACTCAGCCATTCGCGCCTGCCGCCATTTGCTCGCTTGCCATTCACAACAATCTCGCCTGCCGTGGGGGAAATGAGCCCGGCGATGCATTTCATCGTTGTCGATTTGCCGCTGCCATTGGGGCCAACGAGTGCCAGAATCTCTCCCGATTCTGCCCTGAAGGAAACATCATTGACAGCGAGAACCGTGCCGAATCTCTTTGTCAGTTTTCGCACCTCGATCATCAGCGTAGCCCCCATCGGAATGCCATCAGAGTGAAGAGGAGAAGAAACGCCGGAGCGAGAAAAGATAGTGCTCTGTGGGGGGCATGATCCTCAGGATCGGCAGATAGCCAAGGCATTGCCACCGGCTTCATCAGCGGCCGGTCATCGGTCTCCTGCCGGGTTTGAAGGACTGGAAACCCACGTTCCGCGACCTCCAGCGATTGAGCCGCAGGGCTGAACAGGTATAGCCGCAACAGAGGCAACTGCGCCTCAAGATGTTCAAAGACATTCTGGATACGATAAGGAACATCGCCAACGCCGTCGCCATCGAGGTCAAACCCATCGTAATCGCTCCAGTAATTTCCACCGGTCGACCCATTCCAGGAATTGTTCGTGTGACCTCCGACAACCTCCATCGGGCTCAGGTTTTCGATCACGTTGTTGTTCACAAAGTGATCGTCTGCGGCACTGGTGAAGATACGGATGGCTAGGTCGTTGCCTGCGATCAGGTTGTCCTTCACAGTGCTCCCATTCAGGGCCTCCATAAAAATCCCGATCGCATTATCGGCGATGACGTTTTCTTCCGCCACGCAGTCTTCGTCGGCCTGAAAAAGGATCCCGTACGAGGCGAAGCCACGGTTGTGGAGGAACATGTTGTGGCGAAGCCTAACTCGCCGGGAGTACATGACGGCAGCGCCGGCGACATCATCGTAGAAGTCGTTTCCCTCAAAATCGTTGTCGTCTGAATACATAAAGTGCAGTCCGTAGCGCAGATCATGGATACGACTACTCCGGATCACGTTGTGGTAAGAGTTCTGCACGTAGATCCCGTCACGGGCTTCGGCGACTGAGTTACGCTCCAACGTGTTGTAGTTTGAGTTCCAGATGTGTATTCCATTGCCACGATCCCCAAAGTCGTGGGCATATCTGCCGCGAACCGTGTTGTCGGCGATATAGTTTCCGTCTGACTTGAAGAGATAGATTCCGAATAGCACGTCCGCAAGGCGGTTGCTCTCGACGTGATTATTGTGGGATTTGAGGAGGATGCCGGAGTCCTCATCCTCCAGTGACGAACCAGTATGTTCTATTGCAAATCCCCGCACAGTGCATCGATCGGCCGACACGGTAACCACGCTGCCGTCACCGCGGCCGTGAATTGTAGGGTTGCCGATGCCGATCAACTGCACAGAACGATCAAGCACTACATCTTCGTTGTAAGATCCTCCGTCCACTTCGATGACATCGCCGTTCGCTGCCATCCGGAGCGCCTGCGAAATCGAGGTCAATGGTCCCGCGGGAGAAACGACCAAAGTACGTGCCCACATGGGATAAGGGACTACAAGACAGAGAGCGGCTGCCGTGCGGCTGATCCAATGCGGCTTTCGGGTAGAAGCCAGCCTGCCCTCAATCATTCGCCACATGTCCCCACCTCATCCCGATTTGGGCGCCTCAAGAACGCGCTTCCCTTTTAGCCCGCATCGATAGAACGACTGCTGCTGACAGAAGTACGACAAATCCAGCCATCAGATACGTGCCGACGGCTGGATAGTTGTACACCGTAAAATTGGCAATCTGCGCCGAGCCGAAGACGGGTGGAGTGAATGGCTTCACCTTGACGGCCGCCGAAGGATCGAGATTGTGGCCGTAGGTGTAGAGCCGCTGGTAAAAGTGCCACAGCGCAAACAGTCCAAACCAGCCGAATGCCACAAGCGTGTCGGCCAGTGCGGACATCTTTCCCATGATCGCCGCGCGCAGGCTCAGGAGAATAAAGAAGCCAAGCATCAGGGGGATCCACTGAAATTCGCTGAAATCGGCTTCTTCTAACGGGTGCATGCCGATGTAGTGATTGAGTGAATTGATCTCCTTGAGGTCGTCGCGATTGGCGCTTTGGTCGCCCCGCAAGCTTCCAGCGTAGATGTTCAGGTTTAACCCGTCGGTGAAATTGTTCGAAAACAGCGTCATTCTGTAGAGCGGGAAGAAGTACACGGGCACAAGCAGCAGAGCCGCAACAAGAACTGTAATGCGGCTGCTTATGCTCAGAGGCCGATCGAAGAATCGCGGCGTGACCGTGGCACGGGCTTCTGTGACGGGAATCGAAAATGAGGCTATTTGTGCCATTGTCTCTCCTTCATCGAGAACCGGCGCTCGCCAGTTGCTCATGGGATCCGTGTGTCGATGCGGTCTTTGTACCCGCGCCGCCCTTTGGCTTCACGAGTAGATAACCCTGCATCTCCTGGTGGAGTGCCGAGCAGAACTTCGTGCAGTAGTAGGCAAATACGCCCGGCTTGTCCGCTACGAACTCGATCGTCTTGGTTTCACCTGGATCGGCGGCGATCTGAATGTTGTACTCCTCGAGGGCCCAACCATGAATCTCGTTTGTTGTCTGCTCGATGTTGGTCAGATAGATGGTGACGAGATCCCCCTGGTTGACCTCGATCTTGTTGGGCTCGAAGTTGCTGCGCACCGCGGTCATGTGCACGACGACGTGATTTCCCTCGCGCTTGATTCCTGTGTGCTGAACATCCCACACAGCATTCGGATCGTGATTCTCAGCCTGGGCGTAAACCTCGATGGGATGGAGACGATCGGCGGGGATCATCTCCGCATAGTGCGGCTCGGGCTCGGTGAAGGCATCATAAAGAAGCTTCATCTTGTCGCCGCTGATGTCGATCAGTTGAGTGTCCTCCGGTTGTGCCGGCCCCACACTGAGGTGCCGTCCGTGCGAGAGCTTATTGAGTGCGAGAACGTATTTTCCGTCAGGGTGAACTGTGTCGCCTCCGGGAATCGCAAGGTGCCCGATGTTGTAGGACACAGGAATCTTGTCGACGACCTCCCAGGTACCGAGCTTCCACTTAGCGATCGCGCTTTCGACGTAAAGGCTGGTGTAGGCGTACCCCTTGTCGTCAAACTGCGTATGGAGGGGCCCGAGACCAACGTTAACCTCGGCCTCTTTCACCGCGTCATAGTTCACAACCGGTATGCCATCCTCGTTCCCGGTAAAGTTCTTCGCCGCAATTGCCTGTTGTAGCTTGGCAAAACTGAATACGGTGGTGATCCCGACCAGCTTGCCGCTACCCACGAAATACTTGCCATCCGGCGTCACGTCGACACCGTGCGGGCTCTTCGAGCATGGAACCAGGAACGCAACACCCGGGGCATCGCGCGGATCAATAACTTTTGCGCCGTCGATCATCTTGTACTTTCCGCTCTTGATCGCTTGTTCGGCGGCTTTCCAGTTAACGGCGACGATGTAGTCGCGGTCCCGCTGCGTTGAGGTAACTTCCAACTTCCCCGTGGCTCTTTCCGCGTTATACGAGGTCCAGAAGGCCCAGCCTTCGCTCGCCGCTTTGCCCAATGAACCGATATCGAAGTCAAGAGGTGGCATTAGAACCTGCCAGCCGAGGCTGATATGACCGGTTTTCGCATCCACGGCAAGGCCAGTCACCACTCCGTGATAGTTGGTTGCATACTGCTCAATTGGCAAGTAGGTCCCCTTGGGCAGCGGCACCGAGAAACGGGAGGCAGCCAGCAAATATTCGGAGTTCGGGGTGACAAATGCGCCTCCGTGATTGCCGGAAACATTAGGAATCGGCCCGAAGATCTCCTTGGTTTTAAAGTCATGCAGATCGATGCGCGCAACCCGGTTGTTGGCATTGTCATTGACGAACAGCCAGCGGCCGTCGTAGTCACCTTTGGTCTGGCTCAACGCCGGATGATGGACGTCGCCCCAGGTATATTTCCCCAGCATCGCTTTGGATTCCTGATCGTAGCCGTAACCGGTGGCAGGATACGGCGCAAAGACAGGAATCGTCAGAATGGGGCGCATCGAGGGAAGTCCCGCGACAAATACGCTTCCGGACTGGCCGCCAGAGTAGAAGATGTAGTACTGGTCCAGGTCACCTGGCGCGACATAGGTGGCAGCGGCAGCCTGGGCAATATCGCCGCGCTGATGTACTTTCGGCTTAGGAGCGCATCCTGCCAAAAACAACAACAGCGCCATGCTCAATAAAAATGATGCCTGAACCGCGGACTTCACAATACTCGATGCTCCCTTGGAAATCATTTCTTTGTCCCCCTGCCCGCCTTCGCCTGCTGTTGAACAAGCATCTGATTGGCGATCTTCAATTTCGCTATAGCTTCCCGCCGCTCTTCCGGCGTCAAATGAATCTGCGTAGATAGCACGACCGACATCGTCCCCGTCGGACTCATCAGGAAATCGTCCAGCGGCCTTCCGAACCGCGCCGGCACATCCGTGACGGCATTCGAGAGATCAGGGCCGATCTTGGTCGCGGATTCGATGCCCAAGGTGCTGACGTCGTGGCATACAAAGCATGTGTGCTTTACGAAGAACGCCCCCTCGCCGGTCTGCATCTGCTTTTCCTTGGCAATCTCTTCTGGAGTCGGGAAATCGCCCAACTTAACGCCGTGCATGAACTCGAGCGGAACCGGATTTTTCTTCCAGCTCATGACCAACAAGCTGAGTGCCTGCGCCTCATGCGTCGTAAATCCAAAGGTTGGCATGACGGTCCCTGGAGCCATCGATCGTGGTTCCTTGAAATGGGCCACGTGCCACGCGAACTCACTTTCGACGCCGAGTAACCGCGAGTAATCATGCTGCTCGGTGGACTTGTCTCCCTCGTACGTAAGGTCAGGGCCAATGACACCGCCACGGCCATTGATGGTGTGGCAGGCGCGGCAGCCTTTTTGCTGGACAAGATTCTTGGCTTCGTTAATGGCATCGGCTCCGGGAGTCTCGCGATCGTAACGGTGGCAGTGATTGCAGTTCGTCTGCATCATCATTCGCCAGTCGCTTACCGAATAGGTCGCGCTTACGTCCTTGCCGAGCAGCGGATGCTCCCAATTCCCGAGGTCGGTTGCATGGGCGGAATCCAGATCGGTCGCATAGCCCTGGCCGCCATGACAACTCGTGCAGCCATACGTTTCGATCGGATGGTTCGCGAGGATAGCGCGATCGTGCGTACGGAAGGGTTCGGGTGCATTCTCAAAGCCCTTCCACTCCACTGCCTGATGACATGTGGTGCAACGGTCGACACGGTTCAAATCCTTGGCCCAGATTTGTTGCGGCCCAGAGGGAACCTGTTCCGCCCGCGAACCGCCATACTTTTGAAGAACCATGGCATGGAATTGCTTCTGATACCTCTTCCACTCCGGCTGAAACGCCCCGGCGTAGATCAAGACCGTGACGAGGAGGATTCCGGCCCCGCAGATGTAAATTCCGATGCTGTCCCAATTTCTTTTCATGGATGCAGGCCTTCTGTTCAGAACCTCGTTGGAGTTGGGGGCCATTGTTCCCAGGGCCAATAGAGGTGCCAGGACGGGCCGCGCATAAATGTCCCCACAAAAGTGAGAACCAGGATTACGAACACAACAGCAAGAAAAGCAATGTTCTGTCGTCGCCGTTCTCTCGCGAACCACACACCCGTTGCGCTTGCCGAACTTCGGTCCAAGTAGGGCCAAGCGGCCAGTATTAAACCGAGCACGCCGGGCAGGATGATTCCACCCACAAGCGCACCGCTGATAGTGAAGGTGCCAATATGTATGGTTGTGTCGGTTACCAACTCCTGCAGCCAAAGGAAGTACCACGGCGCCTTTGCGGGGTTTGGAGTTACCAGCGGATTTGCGGCCTCTTCGAGCGGTGCCTGAACGAGAAATGCGAGGGCGATGCTGATCAGGATTGTCGACAGGGTCACGAACAGCAGTCGGCGCGTAAGATTCGGCGAAGACTCAACCAGGTTCTCATCCTGATCGACATAGGAGGTCTCGACCGCGACGGTGCGGCCAGAGGTGATGCCCAGCAATGAATATGTCTTGCTTTTGATCGAAGTTGATTTCTTCTCCTTCTCCTTTCGTGCTTCGCGATCAACAGCGGCAAGTCCTCCATCTTTTCTCACGCGCCACATGTGCCAGGAGAAAAGCAGCAAGACCGATGTGGGCAACACGAAGCAGTGCAACACATAAAACCGCAGCAACGTGTTCTGATCGATGTCATTCCCTCCGAGCAGGAAGAAGCGAATCTTGTCGCCAATCAAAGGCGCGGCACTGGCGATGTTGGTCCCGACCGTAATGGCCCAGTATGCCAACTGATCCCACGGCAATAGGTATCCAGTGAAGGAAAGCAGCAAAGTGAGAAATAGAAGTACGACACCCAGAACCCAATTGACGGGCCGGTTCTGATTGACACCAAGGCCGTTCTTGTACGCGCCGGTGAGGAAGGCGCGCATCATGTGCAGAAAGACCACGGCTACCATCAGGTGTGCCGAGATGCGATGCGCTGAGCGAATGAATCCGCCAAACGATGCCACGAACATGATGTCCTTGACGGAGGGATACGCCCGTTCTACGGATGGCACGTAGAGGAACATCAGGATGAGTCCGGTTGCGCACAAGACAAAGAACAGGACCGCAGATATGGTTCCGAGCCAAAGCGAGTAGCGATAGCTCAGACTTGCTCGCGAGACCTTTGCAGGGAACCAGTGCAGCAGGAGATTGCGCACCACCGAATCGCTGGACTCCCGTACGCTCTTTGGATTCCACGTCCATGTCAGCGCCTGCCAGCGATCTTTGATT
>Ga0157370_10009601_pt1 | contig 10298 bp, 8 predicted proteins | sample C35metaG_FD_113463 | JGI IMG/M metagenome (GOLD analysis project Ga0157370, IMG submission 113463) | Corn rhizosphere microbial communities from Kellogg Biological Station, Michigan, USA - C3-5 metaG | ecosystem: Host-associated > Plants > Roots > Rhizosphere > Soil | place: USA: Michigan... | reverse complement strand
CATTTTCACATTTTCACATTTTTCCATTTTTCCACTTTCAATATTGTGCTTTTACTTAACATTCATCTGAGGGGATAACCGTTAATATCCAAGGCAGGCATCGGTTTGCCATCTTTTGGAATATAAAATTTATGCCTTTCAATAATAATATGGTTGTCGTAAATTTCGAAAACAAAAAGTCCGGCATGCACAAAATTTGATTTATCAAGGGTGAGATACGTTTCTGGTATTTTCTTTAATTCAAACAAAAAAGTACCATCCGGCTCATAAAATTTTATAGAATATTTTCTCTTTGCCGCGTCAGGCAATGAAATGATAACATTGTTATCTTTTCCTGTATAAACATGATTGGAAGGAATGAACATATTTCGTTCAAAACCGCTGCTTTCTTTTGCCACCGGCTTTTCTATTTCCGGAATTTCCTGTAGAGTATCAATTCCTGGCCGATGTGATTTGGAAAACATATAAGAGCCGCCCTCAAAAGAAATAAACAAGCGGTAATATTGGTCGGAGGGAATAAATTCTTTAGGATCAGTAAATCCATTAATGCCAGGGCCAACGTTCAAAACACTGCCAATAGTGGTAAAATTTCTGAGGCTATCACCGGACCGTTGTACATTAATGGTGGTCACATTTGTAAAAGGATTATTCCATGAAACCAAAACATTTTTACCCAGCTGTGTTACCGTTATTTTTGGCAACGTATCCTGCCCGAAAGATGCTTTTTGAAATAAAAAGAATAAAAAAACGAAGATTAAAAATTTATACATGGCGAATGAGCGAAGCTATTAGTTTTTCAGAATTGCAAATATAAATCTCTTGTTAAAGAATTAAAAAAGAGCGCTCAGCCTTCAGCCTTCCAACCCAACTTTCCGCCTTGAGCCTTCCGCTTCTTTTAATTACATTTGGCGTTCTTAAATCAAAACATGACTTATAATTATCTTCCTCTTGATAAAAGCCTGCTTACTTTTCAGCAGTTAAAACATTTATTAAAATATAAACAATCGGTGTCTATAACTTATGCAGCGCATGAAGCGATTTTGAAATGCCGTGCATATCTGGATCAAAAAATAAATTCTTCTGATGAGCTTTTTTATGGCATTAATACCGGTTTTGGGTTTTTGCAAAATGTAAAAATTGAAAAAACACAATTGGAAACCCTTCAGCAAAATTTGTTGCTTTCTCATGCCTGCGGATTAGGCGAAGAGGTTTCCGAAGAAATTGTAAAACTGATGTTGATGCTCAAGATCAAATCGTTAAGCTATGGTTATTCCGGAATTGGAATTGAAGTAGTGAAACGCCTGATGGATATGTATAATAACGACGTACTTCCGGTTATTTATACACAAGGCTCTCTCGGAGCTTCCGGCGATCTGGCGCCACTTTCACACATGTGTCTTCCCTTAATTGGTAAAGGTGAAGTAAAAATAAACAGCAAAAAAATTTCTGCTGAAGAGGCTCTAAAAAAATTTGGCTGGAAGCCGATTGAATTGCAAAGTAAAGAAGGGCTTGCATTGGTAAATGGCACTCAATTTATGAGCGCTTATGGAATATTCAATCTGATTTATTGCGAACGGCTATTGAATTGGGCAAATGTCATTGCCGCCATTTCTTTTGATGTTTTTAATTGCAATCCGGATTGCCTGTATGATCGTTTGCAGCTCGTGCGTCCCCATGCCGGACAAATTTCTGCGGCGTCAGAACTTAGAAATATTTTGGAGGGAAGTGAAATTGTTTTGAAGAAAAAAATGCAGGTTCAGGATCCCTATTCTTTCCGCTGTATTCCGCAAGTGCATGGCGCCTCAAAGGATACCTTTGATTTTGTTTTAAAAACTTTTTTAACCGAAGTAAATTCTGTTACGGATAATCCAATCATTTTTCCCGATGAAGATCGTATTGTAAGTGGAGGAAACTTTCATGGAGAACCACTTGCATTTGCGCTGGATTATTTGTCAATAGCGATGAGTGAAATTGGAAATATTTCTGAAAGAAGAACTTATCAGTTATTAAGCGGACAAAGAAATTTGCCGTTGTTTCTGGTAAAAAATTCAGGATTAAATTCCGGTATGATGATTCCGCAATATACAGCTGCAGGAATTGTGAGTGAAAACAAACAATTGTGTACACCGGCTTCCGTAGATTCAATTTCTTCATCCAACAACCAGGAAGATCATGTAAGTATGGGAGCCAATGCTGCTACTAAATGTTATCGTGTTATTCAAAATGTAGAAAAGGTTTTGGCGATAGAATTGATAACAGCAATTCAGGCTTTGGAATTTCGCAGACCATTAAAATCTTCTCCTGAAATTGAAAAGATTGTAAAAGAATTCAGAAAGAAAATTTCTTTTAATGAAAGTGATCGCTTTTTGCATGATGACATGATGAATGCAATTGCATTTATGAATGAATATGAATTAGAATAAAAGCTTTAGCTGTTTTTAAAATTGGTAAATTTGATAAAATATTTTTTTATGAAATCATCAAAAGAAATAATTGTTTAAACTTTTTATAAAAAATTAAATGAAATCCATTAAAATCTTTTTATTGAGCAAAAATGTAAGAAGAATTTAGCAACAAAGAAAATACTCATCACACCTCATAACAAATTATGTTATCCATCATAGGAAAACAATTTACGTCATCACTTTATTTGATATTCGATCCAAAAAAGAATAAGTATGTGTGAGATATCCGCAAAATACGACCCTATTAAATACAAAACTCCAACAGGCTCTCAGCTTTCCTGCAAAGGTTGGATACAGGAAGCGGCACTTCGTATGTTGCTGAATAATTTAAATCCGGAAGTGGCCGAAAAGCCGGATGAATTAATTGTATATGGCGGACGAGGAAAAGCTGCAAGAAATTTTGAAAGCCTGGATCTTATTATCAAAGCATTGAAAGAACTGGAAAATGATGAATCGCTTTTAATACAAAGCGGAAAACCGGTTGCAATGTTGAAAACACATCCTAACGCTCCACGCATTTTAATTTCCAATTCTCAACTCGTTCCCAAATGGGCCACCTGGGAAGTTTTCGATGAATTGGAAAAAAAAGGTTTGATGATGTATGGACAAATGACAGCAGGTTCATGGATTTATATCGGCAGCCAGGGAATTGTGCAGGGAACTTATGAAACCTTTGGCGCTGTTGCCAAAAAACATTTTAATAATTCTCTCAAAAATACTTTAAGCGTTACCGCCGGCCTTGGTGGAATGGGCGGTGCACAACCACTTTCCATTACAATGAACGGTGGTGTTTGTCTCGCAGCAGAAGTGGATAAATCAAGAATGGAGAAACGAATAAAGACAAAGTATCTTGATGAAATAATTGAAAATATTGATGAAGCGATTGATAAAGCAGTTATAGCAAAAGATGAAGGAAAAGCGTGGAGCATCGGCGTTCATTGCAACGCAGCGGATTTATTGAAAAGACTGATTGATAGAAATATAAGCGTTGATGTTTTAACTGACCAAACATCTGCACACGATCCTTTGGTGGGATATGTACCCGATGGAATTTCCCTTGAAGAAGCCAATGAATTAAGAAAAACAAATCCTGAAAAATATATTGCGCTTTCGTATCAAAGTATGAAAGAGCACGTGGAGCTAATGCTTGAATTGCAAAATCGCGGAGCGATAACTTTTGATTATGGAAATAATTTACGTGCCCGTGCATTTGAAGCAGGATTGGAAAACGCTTTTGATTTCCCCGGTTTTGTTCCTGCATATATCCGTCCGCTTTTTTGTGAAGGGAAAGGCCCTTTCCGCTGGGCAGCATTGAGTGGTGATGCTGAAGATATTCGTGTAACCGACACCGTTATGATGGAATTATTTCCGGAAAATGAAGGAATGATCCAGTGGATAAAAATGGCGCAGGAAAAAATTGCTTTCCAGGGATTGCCAGCCAGAATTTGTTGGATTGGACAAGGTGAAAGAGAAAAAGCAGGACTTGCTTTTAATGAATTAGTTAGAACCGGAAAAATAAAAGCTCCAATCGTTATCGGACGCGATCATCTTGACACAGGATCTGTTGCCAGCCCGAATCGCGAAACAGAATCCATGCTGGATGGAAGCGATGCTGTTGCTGATTGGCCAATTTTGAATGCACTGGTTAATACTGCTGGCGGCGCCAGTTGGGTAAGCCTTCATCACGGCGGTGGTGTAGGAATGGGATTTAGTATTCATGCAGGAATGGTGATCGTAGCAGATGGAACTGATGAAGCAGCAAAAAAACTAAGCCGTGTTTTACGCAATGATCCTGGTCTTGGCGTTATTCGTCATGCCGATGCCGGATATGACGTGGCCAAAGATTATGCACGAAAATTTGGATTGGATATTCAGGAGAAATTGAAGAATTGACGTTTCATGTCTGATTTGCCGATGCGTGATTTCTGACTTGAAATTCGTGTTATTTGTTTGTTTACGTTACTAAATAAAAACACTACCTGCATTAACAGGGTAGTGTTTTTAAACCTTTTAAAGAGTCATTTATTCTGTTTCTGATATCGTCCCATTAATACTCCAATTGCAAGTACGTGTTTCTGCATTTCATCTTTTAGTTCCTGCTTACTGGCGCCTTCTTTTAAATTTAGACTATCATCAAGTGCAAATAAATAGAAAAAATAACGGTGAGTTCCTGATGGTGGACATGGACCATAATAACCGGTTTTCTTCGCGCTGTTTGTACCGCTGATACCCGCTGTCCTGTTTTCTTCTATCGGATTTTCCGGCGGAATATTCCATGCAAGCCAATGATCAAAAGTGCCGCCCGGCGCATCCGGATCTTCTACAATAATTGCAAGAGTTTTTGTTCCGGATGGAATATTATCAATCTGCAATGGTGGATTTATATCCTCTCCTTCACATGTATATCGCAAAGGAATATTTCCTCCATCTTCAAATGCAGAGCTTGAAACCATCAAATCAGTATTTTCTTTATTTGCCATAATTTTAGTCTTTAGAAAAAGTTGCATGAAAAAAATTTAATCAACTCACAGTAATTTGTTTTGTTGCTTTTTCTTCCTGCTTGCTTTTCGGAATCATTAATTTTAAAATACCGTTCTTATAATTTGCTGTAATATTGTCGTCATTGGTATTATCCGGTAATCTGAATGTTCTGGTAAAAGAGCTATAGCTATATTCTCTCCGGCTGTATTGCCTGTTATGCTCAGAACCATTGCCGTTGTGAGAACTGCTTTTACCCTGGTTTTTATTCGTTTCGCTTTGTGATTTTTTATCTTTTGACTGGTTTTTTTCGTTAACCTCATTGTTATTTTCCTCATTTCCTTCATTTCCACTTGTATATTCTGACTTTGCTTCGGCGCTGATCGTTAACATGTCATTTTCCACATTTATTTTAAAATCGTCTTTATTAAAACCAGGCGCTACTACATCTACACAGTAATTTTTATCATCCTCTGAAATATTTACTGACGGAAATGATTTGGTACCCGTAAAGGAAGGAAAAAAGGACTCCATGTTATAAAAATCCACAAAAGGATCATAAGAAACATCGTTGTTTCTTCTTATTAAGTTGTTCATGATTTTTATTTTTTATTGATTTAAACTTTTTTTGTTTTCATACCGGAAAACCACGCCAAAAATTACAGCTTTTGATAATGAAGTACTTATAGATTTTGTCCAAAAAAAATTGTTACAAAAATTTCACCCTTAAAATTTTTGTAGATTTTTTTTACCGCTTTATTTTTTATTTGAAGAAATGCAAATCAGCCTTTTTTCTTTTATTTATTGGGTGGTAAGATTATTGCTTAGCATTCACATTCTGCGCTAAATACAGAAATTAAATAGTTTTGGGGGGAAATTTTCCGGAAAAATATCATTTATGAAAGCAATTGTTATAACCAGGCATGGCGGCCCGCATGTTTTGAAACTTGAAGAAAGAGAAAAACCCACCGTTAATGAAAATGAAGTATTGATAAAAGTAAAAGCTGCAGGAATAAACCGGCCGGATGTAGCACAACGCAAGGGGAATTATCCTCCACCGGCTGATGCGCCGCAGGATATTCCAGGTTTGGAAGTGGCGGGAATCATTGAACAAAAAGGAACAAATGTGCATCAGTGGAAAATTAGTGATAAAGTGTGTGCATTAGTATCCGGCGGTGGTTATGCAGAATATGTAAAGGTGAATGCAGGACAATGTTTACCGGTTCCGGATGGTTTTACTTTTGTTGAAGCAGCTGGTTTGCCGGAAACTGTTTATACCGTATGGCATAATGTGTTTCAGAGGGGCAAACTTCAAAAGAGTGAAAGGCTTTTAATTCATGGAGGAAGCAGTGGTATCGGTGTAACAGCAATTCAATTAGCAAAATATTTTGGTGCTGAGGTAATTGTGACGGTTGGAACGGATGAAAAAGGAAAACGCTGCATGGAATTAGGTGCAGATAAATTCATCAATTACAAAGTACAGGATTTTGAACAGGAATTAAAGGAAAGTCCTGTAGATTTAATCTTAGATATGGTTGGAGGAGCATATTTTCAAAAAAATATTGAAATATTAAAACCGGATGGACGAATGGTATATATCAATGCAATGCAGGGAAATATTGTTTCATTAAACATCATGCAAATGATGCGAAAAAGAATAACAATTACCGGAAGCACTTTGCGCAACCGCGATACTGCATTTAAATCAGCTCTGGCAAAAGATATTCACGAAAAAGTTTGGCCGATATTTGCTGAAGAAAAATTTAAACCAGTTATTTTCACTACTTTTCCTATGGAGGAAGCTGATAAAGCTCACCAATTAATGGAAAGCAGCCGGCATATTGGAAAGATTATTTTGGAGATGAAACAGGACTAAAAGCAGAGAAACAGAATATTTTCAATTAGAAAGGAATATTTTTCTTAAATATTTCTTTCATTTTTTAAAACTTTAATTTTTACAAAAAATAAAATTTAACTTGGAGGTTGAAAAGTGTATTTCATGAAGAAAAAAGATTTATTATTCCTGTTTATTTTTTTTCTTTCAACACAATGCTTCGCACAAAATCCGCAAATCGATAGTATCAAAAAAGTATTGTCTGTTGCCAAAGAAGACAGCTTTAAAGTGAATTCTTTATTAGCGTTGAGCCGCGAATTTTTTAGTATTTCACCGGCAGAAGCAATCAATTATGCAACGCAAGCAAGGGATTTGGGGGAAGAAATAAAATTTAAAAAAGGTATCGCTTATGCTTATAAAAATATCGGAATAGGATATTATATGCAGGCAAAGTACCTGGAATCGCTTGGAAATTATGATAAGGCTTTGGCAATTTTCGATTCTTTGGATGATAAAGTGGGTGTGGCCAATATACTCAGTAATGAAGCATCACTGTATTACAACCAGGCAGATGATGAAAAAGCGCTTGAATTGAACCTGAAGTCGTTGCAGGTGGCCGAACAGATTGGAGATACTTTGAGAATATTGACTGCCTTACAAAATATCGGGGCTGTTTACTCTAACAAACCTTCCACACACAGCCTGGCATTACCTTATTATTTAAGAGCATTGCCTATGAGTGAATCATTAAAGAATGATGATGCCATTGGAACAATTACGGTTAATGTGGGAGAAATTTATTTGGAAAAAGGACAACTTGATTCTGCCCTTATTTATTTTCAAAAATCGCTTCAGGCTTTTAAAGGTTCTGAAAATATTCCTTATTCATTAAATGATATCGGCAAACTGTATCAACAAAAAGAAGATTATACAACTGCTATAAAATACCACGAGCAAGCATTGGATATTTCGAAAAAATTAGATGCAAAAACCGATATGGCGCAATCGTTGCTCGGCCTTGGAGATTCTTACAGTGGCAAAGATGATGCCTCCGCAGCCATCAGTTATTATAAAGAAGCAGAGGCAATTGCGAAAAAAGTAAGCAATGCAAATTATGAATTAGAAAGAGCTTACAAAGGATTGGCACAGGCATATTCTGCAAAATCTGACTTTAAAAATGCCTTCGCCTATGAGACTTTATTCACTACAGTAAAGGATTCATTGTACAACCTGGATATTGCAAAAAAGTTATCAAGTCTTCAATTTAATTTTGATATTCAGAAAAAGCAAAACCAAATTGATTTATTAAAGAAAGACCAGGTATTGCAGGAGTTGGATTTGAACAGGCAGCGCCTGGTGAGAAACGCACTTCTTATCGGTTTAGTGCTGTTGTCTTTTATCGCCGTTATCCTTTATAGGAATTATAGAAATAAAATAAAAACCAATAAAATACTCGATAGCCAAAATGCCAAAATTCAAAGTTTATTATTAAACATTTTACCGGCAGAAGTGGCGCAGGAACTGCAAACTGCAGGAACCGCTACACCGCGTTATTATGAAAAAGCATCGGTGCTTTTTACTGACTTCAAAGGATTTACAAAACTTTCCGAAAATCTAACTCCCCAGGAGGTAGTAACAGAATTAGATACTTGTTTTATGGCCTTTGATGACATCATTGAAAGATATCAATTGGAAAAAATTAAAACGATCGGCGATTCTTATATGTGCGCCGGCGGGATTCCTACTGAGAATGATTCGCATTTGATAAATATCATAAAAGCAAGCCTGGAAATGCAGGAATTTATTTTGCAACGAAATGCAAAAAGAGCAGAAATCAATTTGCCGGAATGGAATATCAGAATAGGAATAAATACAGGACCGATTGTGGCGGGTGTCGTTGGTAAAAAGAAATATGCTTACGATATCTGGGGCTCTACTGTAAATGTTGCCAGCAGAATGGAAAGCAATGGCGAACCGGGTAGAGTGAATATTTCAGCAGCTACTTATCAACTAATTCAGGATAAATATGTATGCACTTATCGTGGTAAAATATTTGCAAAAAATATTGGAGAGATAGATATGTACTTTGTTGAGCAGGAAAAAAGTACTCCTTACCTGATAAAAACAGATGCAAAGAATTTGGTCTGACTTTTTTGCAAAAAAATCTTTTACAATAAAAAACAAGACACCTGAATTCTTGTTTTTTTTTATGAAGAAATAATGACCGGGTAATTCAACAATTAAACAATTAAACAATTCAATAATTCAATAATTTAATAATTACTCCTCCCACACTACCTGGTGCATTTCCTTAATAATTCCCATTACAAACACACTTTGTACATGCCCTACATTTTCTATTTCGCTTAATTTATTTACATGAAAATCATAGTAAGCATTCATGTCCTGGCAAACTACTTTCAGCATAAAATCAAATTCACCGGAGATACTAAAGCACTCAATCACTTCATTCAAGTCTTTTATCGCTTTTATAAATTTAGCTCCGGCATTCTTGCCATGCTGTTTCAGGGAAACATAACAAATTACCATCAATCCTTTTTTAACCTTTGAATGGTTTATCAAGGTAGCATATTGTTTTATAATGCCTGATTCTTCCATTCTTTTAATGCGTTCATGCACAGGAGTAGTACTGAGATGTATTTTTTCAGAAATTTCTTTTATCGTTATCCTGGCATTTTCCTGGAGTAATTTTAAAATGGCCAAATCTTTTTTATCCGGCTCATAATCCTGCATTAATGATTCTTCTTTTGAAACTGTTGATTTCATACAAATGATGGCTTTTATTCTTTTTAGAAGTGCTTTTTCACAAATCTATTCTAAACTTTTTGAATTACTTAGTAATATATTCTAATAATAGTACATTTGCATTTCTAAAAAAATAAAGAAAACATATGTCATCTATCACAAAAAATTCGATTGATTTCAGCCTTAAAAATAAGGTGAAAGATATGAGCCTTGCTGCATGGGGCCGCAAAGAAATAAAATTAGCCGAGGCAGAAATGCCGGGATTAATGGCGCTGAGAGAAGAATTCGGAAAAGAAAAACCTTTGAAAGGTGCAAGGATCGCAGGTTGCCTTCACATGACGATTCAAACAGCCGTTTTGATTGAAACTTTAATCGAACTGGGCGCTGAAGTAAAATGGAGTTCGTGCAATATTTTTTCTACCCAGGATCAGGCTGCTGCTGCAATCGCTGCCGAAGGAATTGGTGTTTTTGCATGGAAAGGACAAACACAGGAAGAGAGCGACTGGTGTATAGAACAAACTTTATTTTTTGGAAGTGAAGACCGCCCCTTAAATATGATTTTGGACGATGGCGGCGATCTTACCAATATGGTTTTTGATAAATATCCTGAACTGATTCAACATGTAAAAGGTTTGTCAGAAGAAACCACAACAGGCGTTCACAGGCTTTATGAAAGAATGGAAAAAGGTACTTTGCCGATTCCTGCAATCAATGTGAATGATTCTGTTACCAAATCAAAATTTGATAACAAATAT
>Ga0157370_10009600_pt1 | contig 10298 bp, 6 predicted proteins | sample C35metaG_FD_113463 | JGI IMG/M metagenome (GOLD analysis project Ga0157370, IMG submission 113463) | Corn rhizosphere microbial communities from Kellogg Biological Station, Michigan, USA - C3-5 metaG | ecosystem: Host-associated > Plants > Roots > Rhizosphere > Soil | place: USA: Michigan... | reverse complement strand
CGTCACGCTTTTGAGGCGACCCAGGGCATCCGTGCAGCTCGTACGCGACACTCCGCCTTCGTCGATGGATGTCGTGCAGAACAAATTCGCCGTGGTGTCGGCCGCATACAAAGTGGTCGCGGTACCCGTAATGGCGCAGTTGCTGCCCCACGGTGGAGGAGGCTGGGAACCGGAATAATGCCGGACTTGGATCACCCTGCCTAAGGTATCGCGCACCGTCCTGGTCCAACCCGCCGTGTCGTCGGCAACCGCCGCATAGGGATTGGACACTAGTTCGAACGTCCCGGTCAAAGCATCCCCGCAGGTGGTGGGTGCAGTCCCCACGAAATAACGCATCTGGGTCGTGTTGCCCGCCGGATCGACGGAACTGCTGGGACGTCCTAACGGATCGATATAGGTATTTTCCACCAGCATCGGGTCGATGCCGCTAGGATCGATTTTGTTGACGGTGATATGAAGAGTTGGATCATCATACGCGGTTGTAGTAGTCCGAACGCTATTCTCGTTAACGTAATTCAGGCGCGCAAACGGATCGTAGTCGTAGTTTCGTGTCAGGGAATGCTGGACATCATAATCTGACTTCGTCACGCCCGTGCTGCAATCGTGCGTGAAATTGAAGGTCCTTAAGCCAGCCACTTGTATTTGCGATACATATAAGTAGCTGCCGTCGATGGCAGGTGGCGGAGTGGGGCAGTCCAAGATCGCTTGCGGATCGTAGGCGTAAGTAGTGGTATTACCGTTTGGATCTTGCGTCGTGAGCAGGTTTCCGACGCTGTCGTAGGTATGGTTGGTAACCGCTGCATTGCTTCTCGTTAACGGGCTCACGGGACCGCCCAAAGTAGAATCCGTCGTCGCTGACCACCAAGGAGCAGGAGCAGATGATCCATCTGCTGGTCGCCAAGGTCGGCTACGACGGGAAAACTGGCAAGGTCACCATCAATTTCCGCAGCGCGGGAGCAAAGGAACGACCATTATCCCGGAGTCGGGCAAGGGTGAGGCTGTCCAAGTCGAAATGAGGCTACTCAGGCGCCAACTTCGCCATGAAAGGCGCAACGGTGGGCAACCTGATTCGGTTCCGCAAAGGCAGGCGGCCCGCGGGTATCCCGAATCGCTCGCCTGATGGCTCTCGCCAATTCCAGGACATGATCGACCGCGGCGATACTTACTCATCGGCAGCAACGGTTTCCGCTCGGGTGGAAGATGCTGATCCACGGCCTCAAGTAACATACCAACCAAGGCATAGTTTCCCAATAAAGCGGCCAATTCGACCACACCTTGTTTGCCGAACAACTGTTCGGCCTCCGCATACGTCTCTGAGCGAAGTTGTTCTCGTGAAACAACTGACGGACAAAGCGTATGATCACGGCTTCCTTCTCAGGTATATCCTTAGGCTCGCGGCTATATTTTTTCACGTCAATTATGGACTGCTCCACACCTGCTCGCTGCGCGGGCCGGCTCATGGGCACTCCATTCGTACTGTTGGTCGATCTCGCGGACGGCTACAAGAATGGCCAACTCCGTGAGTCGATTACCCAGCACACCTTGTTTGCGAAGGTACTCGCTTAGCATATGTATGGTCTCCCCAACACTAGGACTGTAGAGGACAATTGCGCCTAGCCCGCTCGGGCTCACAGTCTTGCCTGGACCACCAGCCAGAGAGTCGTACAGCTTCTTGCCGCTATCGTTCAGGCTGTCCCGCTTGACTACGGGCAGGCGCGAATAGGAAACGGGGTCCACATCTGCGGGCAGGTTCGCCTGGGCCGAGGCACAAACAGTGGCCAGCATTCCGATCCAAGTCACATTGCACATCTTAAGTCTCCTAGACCGCTCTGCAAGCGGGTCGCCCGATACCGCGACCAAATCGGCGAACTTTCCTTTTTCGATGCTTCCGATCTGCAGTGTTCCAAGGTCGTCTTGGCTTCATCGGCGGAGCAGTTGAGCATTTGCATGATTACGGTGTAGCTGTCCCGATCCAGATCTTTCCTCCAACCAAGGGAATTAAGTGCTTCGATGACGTTCGATAGCTCGGTCATGATTTCCTATGTTAGCCTCAAGGCCGATTGTCAAGCCAGGAAGGCCGACGAAATTGTCGGAATCCATCGGCGGATGGTGCTGAATCGGAACCTCCGTTCCGTCGACGTTCGCCTGAATGGAGAAGAATGGGTTCTGAAAAACGGCTATCGAGGTACCGGCAGTTTCCCAATTCACAACGCGCTAAGCGGCGCGAAGCCTGTTCCTGTCCTGAGTCAGGCTTCCATGATTGACGCCCGCACAATTACCGCTATCGATCTGGCCCAAGTTACATACTTCGCACTTTCCGTGTTCTGGCGAGCCGGTGCGTGCCGCTGGGATGCCCTCGATCACTTTACGCAGATCAAACTCGGACCCTATCAGGCTGGCCACTTACTGTCCCAACACGTCGTTCACGTAGGTTACAGTGCCCAGAGGCGTGGCCTCTGAGGTCAAATCCAGACCATCGTAGGTATGCGTGATCAATCCCGAAACAGAATCGTTGATCTGCTGAAGACGCCCGGCAGAATCGTAGCTGTATCCTATATTTGAAGAATCCTGGAACAGTGCCTGCGTAGCGCGGTTCAGGCTATCGAAGCTGAACGTGGTGGTCTGACTCTTCCGGTCGGTAAAGGTGTGGATGTTGCCGTTGGCATAGTACGTGTAGCTTTCCTGCCGGAGTAGCGGGTCCGTGCGCGTTTTCAGGCGTCGGGTAGATGTAACGTGAGAAGGAGACGCGAGGCAGGAGCGAACGCTATAACGAATTACTCGGGAATGCAATTCTTAAAGATCGACACCGTGTGGGCGGCGACATCAATACCTCGGCGGATCTCAAAAAAGCAGGAAGTGCGGTCGCAGTGAAGAGCAAATAGTCTTCATTCGGTCGCACCTAATCTGCGCAGTAATGCCGCCATGGCCGGATCCGCGGGCCGGGGAGCAGCTTCACCAGTCGAATCCGCCCCGATTGAGGCTGCGCCAATCCGTCCTCGACCGGTCAACGCCGCCAAAGGCGTCAGGCCGCGATTGTTTTTCGCGTTTAACTGAGCGCCGTGGTCAACAAGGAATTGAACCACCGTTTGGTACCCATTAGCCGCTGCCGCATGCAACGCGCTATCGCCCGCCCGATTGGCCGCGTTGACATCGCCTCCCAACTTGACTGCCGCTGCGACTGCTTCGAGAACCCTACTCTCCGGCTCTAGCCTTCCGAAATTGACTATGGCAGTGCCGCGCCGATTCGCTCTGCCACTCAACGGATTCATGCCCGCCGCCAACATCAACGATGTCGCTCCGTTCGGCATCGTAATCTTCGGATCCGCCCCGCCTGCCACCAGCGTTTGCATGAGTTCGGCCTCCACATATCGCGAGGCAAGAAGATAAGGAGTCGAGCCTATCAGGGGCGCCAAAAGGTTGAAGTCTGTCGAATCCCGGCGCACCGGCGTACCTTTTGTGATTCGGAGATTGGGATTTGCCCCGTGAGCCAACAACGCCTTCACCAGATTCAAGTCACTTCTGAGGACCGCAGCATGCAGGGCCGTATAGCCGCTGCCCAACGCATTGGGATCGGCGCCTTTTTGGAGTAATACGACCCCAACAGCTCCCTGTCCGCTATGGGCTGCCAAAACCAAGGCGCTAGTACCGTCAGGTAAGGAGTCATTCGGGTCCGCACCCGCCGCAAGCAGAAGCCTGGCGGACTGGTCATCGCCGCATCGTGACGCAAAAAGTAAAGGTGTGCTGCCACCTCGGAGCACTGTGTAGTTCAGTTCTTCCCGGCCCGCTCTTTGTGTCTCTTCTCCCACCACCGTCTGCCGGTACATGCGGGACCGGGCGCGCACGTCCGCACCGAATTCGATGAGCAACGAAGTTACTTCCGGATGGCTTTCGGCGACCGCCCACATTAATGCGGTCTGATCATGCTGGTACTCCTTCGCCCTCACATCAGCGCCCTGAACCAGCAGCGCCCTCACGGCCGCTGCATTGCCAGTGCGCGCACAGGTCATCAGCACCGTCTCACCATTGAGGAGCTTGGCGTTCGGATTAGCACCAGCTAACAGGAGTCGTTCGACCATTGGTGCGCTACGGTTTGTGCAGGCGAGGTGGAGCGGCGTGGAACCATCGTCATTCGCGGCATTGACGCGCGCCCCATCGTGAATTAAGAGATCGGCGATGATGAGATTGTCGAGGTGCGCGGCCCAATGCAACGCGGTGGTGCCGTCGCCTTGCGGTGCATTCACGTCTATGCGCTGTCTTAGCAATTCACTCACCAACTCCGCCTCGTTTTTTCTGACTGCCTGAATGAGCCGCTGATCGCTCGGGGCGCCGGGACTAAGAGTAGATGCAACGGAGGCCAAGCACCAAATGCCAGCGAACCTCATGAGGTTGAGATGCATCTTAGTATTTTCGTTGTCGCGATCTGATTTAACTGACGGAAAGCAACCGAGAGTCAACCCTCCCGGTACTGTCCCCGATGCGATCACGAGACACGCTCAATTGATCCAGTAACGTTAGGTGCAAGTTCGCCAGGGGCACATCCTTGAAACGGATATGCCGTCCCCCTTTGAGGTTGCCCGCTCCCCCACCAGCCAACAATAGAGGAATGTTAAGGGGAGTGTGGGCGTTACTGTCGGCGATACCGGCGCCGTACATCAGCGTCATATGATCTAGTAATGTGCCCTCACCGTCGGGCGTCGCTCTTAGCTTCGCGAGAAAATAGGCAAACATTTTCACATGATAGGCGTTTATTTTGGCGACCTTCGCTACTTTTTCGGGCTCCTGCTGGTGGTGCGAAATGGGATGATGCGCGTCAGTCACCCCAATCTGCGGATAGGTCATGCCGCTATGCTCGTGGCCTATCATGAGCGTGATTACCCGGGTAAGATCGCACTGATACGCCAGAACCTGCAAATCGAACATCAGCTTCACGTGATCTTCCCACTGAGCTGGAATGCCTGCCGGGTGGTTTACCACCGGCACCTCCTGATCGCGTTGATCCTCGGCGATCTGGATGCGTTGTTCGACTTCGCGAATGGCATCAAGATACTCGGCGAGCTTGGTCCGGTCGCTATGTGGAAGCCCCCTTTGAAGATGCGTCACTTCCTCGGTCACCGAATCGAGAATGCTCCGTTGCTGGCGAAACCGCGCCAGCCGTACACTCGAATCCGTGCTCGCGCTATCTCCAAATAGGCGCTCAAACACCATTCGGGGATTGTTCTGCGTCGGCAACGGCGTGCCGGCGCTTTTCCACGAGATCGTATTCGTGTAGGGGCAGGCGAAACCGGTATCGCAAGCACCCGCTGTCTCGCCGGATTCAATGGCCAACTCAAGCGATGCTAACTGAGTGTGCTTACCAGTCTCCTGCGCGAGAATTTGATCCAGGGAAATGCCGGCATCGAGCCAAGTCTCGCTGGTCGGCGGCGAGATGTCGGTCAAGAATCGCGTGGAGGCTTTCGCGTGCGCACCGCCCGGCCGTCCGGGTGTCGGAACACAATTCAGGCCGCTCAGGACGAGAACCTGGTCGCGAAACGGTGCAAGCGCGCTCAGCGTAGGAGTGAGATCGTAGGCGGGACCTTCTGTAGTCGGCAGATAGCTCTGCATGATCATGCCGTTCGGCACGTATACAACGCCCAAGCGATTGATGGGCTTGGCAATTGTTGCCGCTAAGGCAGAGAATGACGGCACCATGCTGTCCAACAGTGGCAGCGCTAGCGTGGCGCCAATTCCGCGTAACATTCTGCGGCGTGGGATTGCCTTCTTCAGTGCGATCATTCCGAACCTCCTCATCTTGGGGCGGTGCCCACAGGCTGCTCGCGTGGGACAATACCCATGCTGAACGGAGCGCTGTTAATGATCCCTAATACTATTGATGACCAGCGATAGTCGTTTTGCGCCGCATCACGTGTGATTTTTCGGATCGCGGGCAGATCGGTGTATTCAATACCACGGCCCGTCGCATATGCCAAAAGTTTCTCGGTAAGCGTTCGAACAAACTCTTCTTTACGACTTGTCAGCATCATACGCAGCCCGGGAAGTCCTTCGAAGCGAGTACCGTCCGGCAACGACGCCCCCGCATCGATCGGAGTACCATCGCTTTCCGTGCGCCACTTTCCCAACGCGTCAAAATTTTCCAGCGAAAACCCAAGGGGATCCATCCGCTGGTGGCAACTCGCGCAGGCCGGGTTCTTCCGATGAAGCTCCATCCGCTCGCGGAGCGCCCGGGGCTGACCGTCGGCTCCTGCATCCTTAAGGGCAGGCACGTCTGGGGGCGGAGGAGGAGGCGGAGCACCCAGGAAGTTCGCCAGCAACCACCTCCCGCGCATCGTGACGGACGTTCGATTGGGATAAGATGTAACTGCTAGCACACTGGCTTGGCCGAGGATGCCTCCCCGCAGGCCATCCGTGAACGTCACCCGCCGAAAGTGGTTTCCGTAAATATCCGAAATCCCATAATGTTTGGCCAACCGTTCGTTCACGAATGTATAGTTTGCGGTCAATAGCTCCGTCACGCTGCGGTCCTCTTGCAATTGGCTCGCGAGAAAAAGTTGCGTCTCCTTTGCCATGGCATCCCGAAGGTTCTCATCGAATTCCCGATACAAATCCGTGTCGGGCACAAGGCCAGTAAGTTTGCTCAACTCCAGCCAGCGGTTGGTGAGTTCGTATACGAGTGCTTCCGAGAGAGGATTGCGAAGCATGCGCCGGACCTGATGTTCTAGGATCTTCGGATCTTTCAGTTTTCCACGAATGGCCGCGTTGAGAAGTTCATCGTCGGGAATGCTGCCCCATAGAAAGAACGATAATCGCGACGCTAGATCGAGATCGCTTAGGCGGTAAGCCGAACCGCCTGGCAGGCCGACCGGCGGGCGCTCGATGCGGAATAAGAAGCTCGGTGCGGCGAGGATACGTTCAAGACCTTGTTGGATGCCGGCATCGAAACTGTGGTTCGCCTGGCCGCCCCGGTAAAAACTGAGCAGCGTCTGAACATCGTCCTCGGTGACGGGTCGGCGGTAGGCTCGCTGGGCGAGTGTGGACAGAATCTTTCTTGCGCACGGCTCCTCGCTGGCGGCATTCTTGGGTCTGCACGTGAATACCTTATGGCGGCTCAGCGAGTTACCTGATATGGCGGTTCCATACGGCCCACCGATGTACACAAACTCCACCGCGGGGTTGCCGTGATAATATTCATTGCTCGTGCGGCCAAAACCTGTCTGCGGTGGCTGCAAAATCCCCTCCGGTTCCCAGAATCGCCTTACGAAAGACACGTCAACTTGGTGTTCGCCCGCTTTTACGGGTACGCGTACCTCGAGACCCGCGTCGGCGGTGTGCATGTAGATCTCAAATTCGGGATCTCCCTGAGTATTCCCGGCAAAGCTTTCAGGCATCGTCCTGCCCTTTGCCTCGCCTCCCACTGTGAACCGCTGGAGAAGAACACCGTCCAGACGAATGTCAATCTGATGCGGCTCCCCCATGCCGATGAGATAGTCGTACTCTTGCCGTCGCAGTTGGACCTTGATGGTGTACTCGGCGTCCAGCGGGAAGTAATAGTGAATAACCGCGCCGCCCTGCGACCCAAATGGCAGTTCGTCACTCATCTGATCCTCTTGAATCAGCAATTTTGGGAACTTGAATGTGTCGATGATAGGCGCGATGGTGGGATCATCCACCGCGAGTCGGCTCAGCGTCCGAGCCGCCGAGAGATAGTTTTCGAGTAGGACTGGTGAGACCGACAGGACACTAGCAACGTTGTCGAAGCCTTCCTGATCCGCATCGTCGGCGGATAGGAGCTTACCGGCATCGATCTTGAGCCCCAGCAGGTCCCGAATAGCGGCGGTGTATTCGGCGCGGTTCATCCTATGGACTGCGACGCGTCCCGGGTTTGGCTTGGCAGCCCCGGCGGCATCAAGTGCCTCCTCCAGTTGGGACGCCACATATGCATACGTAGCGCGATCGGGCCGCGGCATCCCGGGGGGCGGCATCTCACCCGTGCGAAATTTTCGCGTCACTTTCTCCCATAAATCGGCGCGATCTTCGACGTGGTTGATATCCAAGCGATCGAGGAGTAGTCCGGCTGTCTTCAGCCTTTCGTTGTGGCATGTGACGCAGTACTTATTAATAATAGTCGTGAGCTCCATTGCTGGCGCCACAGGCTTGACTGACTGAACTTGCAGGGCACCCAACCGCGACGGCCGGCCTAACTTTGTCTCTTGCAAATCGTCCGCCCGCAGACCCAAACGACCGGCAATCACGATTATGCAGAATGCTGCGATCGTTAGCGTGCGTGTGGTCATAAAACAGGCGGCCCTTATAATTAGGCTAATTCTGTAGGTCCTTTACTCGTACGCGATCTTCTCTTACACTGAGATACTTGTCAAGCGGACCGAGTGACCTAGTCGAGAACGGTCATTCTAGAGCGGCCTGTAAATATTCAATCGACGTCCGGGCGGTTTGGGAGCCTGGATTGATTTGCAATACTATTTGGTACTCCGCGATTGCGTCCCTCGCGCGCCCAGGCAACCGTGACAAGGCACCTCCCAGTCCAAGGTGTGCATTCGCATAATCCGGTCTGATCCGCAATGCTTCCTGGTATTGCGCGATAGCTTCCGGAAGTCCAGCAGGGGTTCTTGCGAGAGCTAGCCCCAGGTTAAAGTGCGATTCCGCCAAATCAGGCCTAATGCGCAAAGCTGCATAATACTCGGCGATGGCGTCCGGAAGACGACCAGGTATCTGCAACCAGGCATTGCCAAGATTATTGTGCGCCTCCATTAAGCCGGGGTTAATACGCAATGCCGCTTTATATTCGGAGATCCCCTCCTGCAGCCTGCCTGGAATATGTGACAGGGCGTTCCCGAGGTTATTATGGGCTTCCGCGTAGTCGGGTTTTAATCTGACCGCAGCCTGGAATTCTGCCGTCGCTTCCTGCAGTTCCCCCCCAACGTTCATTAGCGCGTTCCCCAGATTATTATGGGCTTCCGCGTACTCGGGTTTTAATCCGATTGCTATCCGGTACTCAGCGATGGCTTCCGATAACCTCCCCGGCATCTGCGACAATACACTCCCCCGGTTAAGATGCGCTTCTGGATAATTAGATTCAATCTGCAGGGCCAAATCGTATTCGGCGAGCGCCGCCTCCAAGCGGCCAGGCGTTTGCGACAGAAAAGCACCTAGATTGTTATGAGCCAGCGAACTAGAAGGGTTGCGCGCCAGTGTCGCTCGGTATAATGTTTCGACATCGCTATACTCAGCACTTTGCCGCCACGTCAAAACGCTAAGAACTAAGACAAGTGCGGCAGAGAACAAAGTGGGAATGGTATTCCCCGACGAAATTCGAACCACTGTTCGAGTTAGCAGCGACGCGAGGGGGACGATGATTGCCAAGCTCGTCAGGTACTGAAAATGGTCGGCTACATAAGAATAGCGGAATGGGTAGATGTTGAAAAAGCCGAGCACCGGGAAAAGCGTTCCAGAGAAAAGTAGAAAAATGGCCAACGGTCCCCTGTTGCGTCGCGATAGCAGCGCAAATCCAATTGCTAGCATCAATACACCCGCGGGAAACAACCATTGCCACCACGCTGACGCATCAAGGGTCCAGCGCGCGTAGGAAAATGTCAGATTTACTGGCAATACGAGTTTCTCCGCGTAGAACCAGATCACGCGGCCAGCAAGTAAGAATCGCTGGAACGCAGTCAGCACGAAAGGAGCACCGTGCGCACCGATTATAGTCCGCTCAATCCATGCGGTGAACAGACCGGCGATTGCGCCTAGCACCAACCATGGAACGAGTGGCCGCACATCGCGCATCCATTCGAGGCGGCCGCGTTTCCACCACAAAATGACCAACAGTCCACCGGGAAGTACGGCGGTCACGGTCTTGCTCAGTAATGCCAGCACGAACAAACTTATTGACAACCCGTACTTCGACTTTCGGCGAGTTTGGTCAAAGTGCAGATAAGCGAGCAAAGAGGCCAGAAAAAAAACTCCTGACAGGGTGCTCTTTTGTTCCGAGATCCACGCCACACCTTCCACGCACACTGGATGCAAAGCAAAAATAAAGCCTGCCAACCATGCGCCAGGAAGCGCAAGTCGCCTCACAATTGCTACTACTAAACAAACCGAGATTGCATGGAAGGCAAGATTGATCAGATGATAGCCCTGAACCGCGTCCCCCCAAGCTCGATGTTCGAGCCAAAGTGCACTATGCAGCAGCGGGTAATATTGCTGGGTTGCGCCCACATCAAACCAGATTCGCCACAGGCCGTGGAATGACTGCAAATAGGGCCTCGTCAGATGGACGTTGTCGT
>Ga0157370_10009599_pt1 | contig 10299 bp, 13 predicted proteins | sample C35metaG_FD_113463 | JGI IMG/M metagenome (GOLD analysis project Ga0157370, IMG submission 113463) | Corn rhizosphere microbial communities from Kellogg Biological Station, Michigan, USA - C3-5 metaG | ecosystem: Host-associated > Plants > Roots > Rhizosphere > Soil | place: USA: Michigan... | reverse complement strand
CGTCCCGGCAAAATACTGGGACGTTTTATTTTTTTATAAATAGTAATTACAAAATTTTGATAAGTTCTTTGATAATAAAATAAAAGAGCATAACACTATGCTCTTTTCAAAAAATTTTAAACCAGTTTACTTGCCACCATTATTTGGGTTAGGTTGTTGCTGGCCCGGCTGACCTTTAAACTGCGGAGGTGGTTGCATAGGCAACTTTGAATCCGGATGAGGATCACCGCGATGGCAGGTGAAACACGTTACCGTATTAAATATTACTTTATAGTCGTCGGAGTTTAAGGTAGTATCTATCTTTTCATGCATCATCATCTTTGCCATTTCCGCATTATGGCTGCTGTCGTTCATATCATGGTCATGATCCATACCCATGTCCATATCCATCATATCCATCTTAAAATAACTCTTGTTTAGCATAATAGTCATCATTAACATTTTGCGCGCAATATTTTTTTCAGGTTTTGCATCGCTTGCAAAATCCATAGTTCTCTCCGCTTCATTTCTTTGATGGCAAAAATTGCACTTGACACCCAATGATGCAGTAAACAAATGCATCACGCTGTCAAGGCCATCTTTAGAAATGTCTTGCGGAAGTATTTTTAAATTCCGGTAGGTGGGATGATGTGAAACAGTGAATGCCTGAAAACCGACTACACAAAGAATGCATGCGAAAATAATCAGTAAGCTTTTTTTCATAACAAAATAATTTATTGCCGAAAGTATCGAAAAAAAGTTCATTGAAAAAATTCTATTGCATTTTTCAATGTTGTTTATTATCTTAAATAAATTTTTTAACTTTTTCAACGTAATGTTAATAACTAAATTAGTAGAAAAGTTTTATTGAATTTTAAATTTGAAAAAGGCCGAACGATTTTTTAAACATAAAAACTAACCTCATTTGACTGAAACAATCATTAACCTCGAAACCGTAAACCCTATTGAATTCTTCGGAGTAAATAATGGCAAGCTCGATATTCTGAAACGAAAATTTCCAAGATTAAAAATTTTGAGCCGCGGTACACAAATAAAAATAAGTGGTGCTCCTGAGCAGATAGAAGATGCGCGGGATAAAATAATTCTTGCCGTTCAATACCTGGAGCGCAATGGCCACATGTCGGAAAATTACCTGGAACAAATACTCGGTGGTGACGATGAAAAAACTATTGATAATTTCATAGAAAGAAACCCCAACGACATTCTTGTATTCGGACCTAATGGTAAAACAGTTCGTGCACGCACCGCCAATCAAAAAGGAATGGTAAGCGCAGTGGATAAAAACGACATTGTGTTTGCAATAGGCCCGGCAGGTACGGGCAAAACTTATACTGCAGTGGCGCTTGCAGTGCGCGCTTTAAAAAATAAACAGGTAAAAAAAATCATTCTTACCAGGCCTGCCGTAGAAGCCGGAGAAAATCTCGGTTTTCTTCCGGGAGATTTAAAAGAAAAAATTGATCCTTATCTGCGCCCGTTATACGATGCATTGGATGATATGATCCCCGCCGACAAACTTGGTTATTATATGACAACAAGAACGATTGAAATAGCGCCACTGGCTTATATGCGTGGCCGTACGCTGGATAATGCTTTTATTATTTTAGATGAAGCACAGAATGCAACAGACCTGCAATTAAAAATGTTTCTTACAAGAATTGGTGCCAATGCAAAAGCCATTATCACCGGCGATGTTACTCAAATTGATCTTCCGCCCAAAGTAAAAAGCGGCCTCGAAAAATCAGTACGCATTCTTAAAAACATTGATGGCATCGGCCACATAGAACTTGATGAAGAAGATGTAGTACGGCACAAACTGGTGAAAGCGATCATCAAAGCTTATGAACGCGAAAAAGCCAAAGAAACCGAAGAGAACAAATGACCAACCCGATCTTAAACACCATTATAAAAAGAAGGTGGCTTTATTGCTGCCTTTTATTTTTTTCAGCCTGTTTTCAAAAATCTCCTCCTGCTAATACTGTTATAAATAACAACGATTCTTTGCTGCAGGAAAAAAATATCGCTGCTGCCATGGATAGTATTTTTTATTATAAAAAACTAGTAAAGCAGGGCGATCTCATCCTGCGCACCGGCCGCGATTTTACGAGCGAAACATTCCGTCAATTATCAGCGCATGATAAAACTTATTCGCATTGCGGCATCGCAAGCATAGAACATGATTCCGTTTTTGTCTATCATGCCATTGGCGGCGAATGGAACCCGGATCAAAAACTAAGAAGAGATCCTTTTGAATTTTTTTGCAATCCTTATGAGAACAGGGGTTTTGGTATTTTCAGGTATAAATTATCCGCGCAGCAAAATAATAACCTCAGCAATGAAGTGAAGAATTTGTATCGCCAGGGCGTAATGTTCGATATGCAATTTGATTTAGCAACAGACAACAGGATGTACTGCTCAGAGTTTGTATATAAAGCCATAACCCGCGCCACTCATGATGCTGTTGTCATTCCAGTATCGGTTGCTTATAATAAAAAGTTTATTACCACCGATGATCTTTTTTTAAACCCGTGGTGCAGCGAGGTGAAGCGGATTAAATTTCAAACACAATAAACATTGTAATATAAATAACTATTATTTTTGTCCTTTAAAACTATTTATGAAAAAAATAATTGTATCACTACTCACCGCATCATTAATCATTGTGGCAGGATGTAATGCAGGCGGAGGAGATCCGAAAACAGTGCTCACCAGTTTTTTTGATGCACTCATGAAAAAAGATTTCGACACTGCAAAAAAACTTGCTACAAAAGATAGTGAAGGTATGATGAGCATGATTCAAATGGGCATGCAGAATGTGAAGGATACTGCAGACATGTCGAAGTTCAATAAAAACGATATGGAATTTGGCAATGCAGTAATTAATGGAGATGTAGCCACCGTACCTGTAAAAGAAAAATCTTCCGGCGAAACAACCGATTTTACTTTGAAAAAAGAAGGAGGATCGTGGAAAGTGGCGTTTGATAAATCAACGCTGATGGAAATGGCGCAGAAAAAAATGAAAGAGCACGGCATGGATATGAATAACATGAATCCTGAAGAAATGGAAAAAGCAGGCAAAGCAATTGACAGCGCCGGTAAAATGCTGGATCAGATGAAAGATTCTCTAAAATAATTTTTATAGAAAAATGTATTGTAAAACTCCCGTAATTGCGGGAGTTTTTTATTTAATAGGAAAGATAAATTACCTTAGTTTTTTAAAACATGACGATGAACCGAATATCAGCAGGCCTTTTAATTTTATCCATAACGATGATCGCTTGTAACCAGCAGGCGCCGGTAAACAAAAAAGATCCTCTCGAATCTGCAAGAGGTTTTATTGAATCATCGCTGCAGGGCGATTATGGTGGGGCAAAGCAATACCTGCTAACAGACAGTACCAACACCCAGTATTTTGAAGGCTTCAAAGAATTTTATAATAAACAAAACGAAACCGAAAAAGAAGGATACAGAAATGCAGATATCATTATTGATTCCATGCAAAAAGTATCCGACTCGGTAACTATTGTTTATTATGCAAATACTTTTAAGAAAAAACAATCAAAATTAAAAATGGTGAAGCAGGGCAATGACTGGCTGGTTGATTTTAAATACACTTTTCAAAACAACCAATAAGTATTTAATGAAAATAATTTTAGTGATAGGCATTGGCAGTTTGTTGGGTGGTATTTGCCGTTACTTACTTACATTATTTATTCAAAATAAATTATTAACTACTTTCCCTTTAGGCACACTGGTGGTAAATATTTTAGCCTGCTTTTTTATTGGCATTGTATATGGCCTTAGCGATCGTGGAAATGTAAATGCAGAATGGCGTCTCTTTCTTGCAACCGGGTTCCTCGGCGGATTCAGTACGTTCTCATCTTTTTCGAACGAAACAGTAAGCCTGCTGCGAGATGGACAGTTGTGGTATGCATTTAGTTATGTTGCCGGCAGCGTTATCACGGGGATTGCAGCCACATTTGCAGGCATTTTTGTTATCAAATTATTATAGCAATGGAAAACAATCCCAATGCAAAATTATTGCGCATCTTCATTGGCGAGTCCGACAAACTGGGGCATCAGCCATTATATGAAGCAATCGTGTTTGAAGCAAAAAAACAATCTTTGTCCGGAGCCACGGTTACCCGCGGCATAATGGGTTTTGGTGCCAACAGTAAAATTCATTCAACAAAACTTTTTGAAATCTCTGCTGACTTACCACTGGTAATTGAAATAGTAGATACCGAAGAAAAGATCAGAACATTTACAAAAAAGGTAGAAGAATTTTTTGAACTATCAAAAAGCGGAGGTTTAATCACGCTCGAAAAAGCAGAAGTGATCAGGTATAAAGCGGGGAAGTAGGGAATGGAAAACCGATGATCGAGAATCGAAAATTGGCATCTGTATAAAAAAATTAATCTGCATTATTCCGTCTTAGTTTTTTAAAAGGTTTATGGGCAACTTTCTTTAACCAAAGTATCAGGAGCCGTCCCGAGATTATTGATTACGAAAACATGACCTTTGGGAAGATTAAACTTGGTTGATATCATGCAAACACTGTCTGCCAGCGCATTCCAGTCTTTTCTTGTAGTATCTTTAATGTACACGCATATAGAATCAAAAGTCATCTGGCGCCCGCATCCTTGCAGTCCATATATTGTATTACTGTCTTTACGAAAATAATCACTCAACAGTCTGAAATTCGCACAATCGCCAACACAATTATTGCTGCGTGGGTCTGTTGCCATATACATTATCCCATAAAAGCAAATTATCACCATCAATAAAAAAGAACCTCGTTTCATTTTCTGTAGTTTAAGCTATATGACAACAAAAATGCTAACATCGCTGCACATTCATCCAGCCAATCAAATGTGAAAGTTTTGGGAAAGAAGATTTGAATTGTTTCACTTAATATTAAAATAAGAAAGATTATAACAGCAAGTAATTTTTTATTTTTAAAATAATATCTTCCCCATAAAAATAATGCTGATGCCAATGAGTAATCCCAGCAAAAATCGGGCACATTGTAAACTACAATTTTATAGAAAGATGTATTTTGAAAAGCAGAATTAATATAAAGCCCGTGCAGATTCTCATTGAGCCATGTATTATTTCTTCCGAATAAATAGATAATGCAACCAATAATCAGTGGCAAAAAAATATGAAGAAATATTTTTTGAAATATTTTTGTTTTACTCTTGACTGAAACATTTGAAGCCATTGCAATCATTTTCTCTTTCGCATTACTTGTCATCAAAGGATAAAATTCGATTTTTTTGCATTTAATCAACTAACTTAGACAAAATATATAACGATGCTTGTAAAAAAATTTCTCTTTTTTTTTATTATTTGTTTTGTTTTCAGCAATACTTATTCTCAGCAACCCAACACACTTTCCACAAAAGAAAAACAGGAAGGATGGCAACTACTTTTCGATGGAAAAGACCTGAAAGGCTGGCACTCCTACCTGGAAAAAAAACCGGGCAAAGCATGGCAAATACAAAACAGCTGTATTTATTTAAACAAAAACAGCAAAAGTGTTTATCCTGATTTTGCAGACCTGGTTACGGATGATGAGTTTGACAATTTCGATTTTAAAATGGAATGGAGAATGGAACCTTGTGCCAACAGCGGTGTAATGTTTTATGTGCATGAATCTTCTGAATATAAAAACACATATGAATCGGGCCCCGAAATGCAAATAGCCGATCTTGGCTGCAATGATGATGGCCGCATTTTGAAATGCCGTGCAGGCGATTTGTATGATCTGATTTCTGCAGATACCGAATGGGTAAACGCTGCGCCGAAATGGAATACTTACGAAATCATTGCCAATAATGGACATCTAACCTTTTATATGAATGGCCATAAAACAATTGATACAGATATTTGGAATGACAAATGGAATGATATGGTCAAAAACAGCAAGTTTGTGGAATGGCCGGGCTTTGGTACGTTTAAGAAAGGCCATATTTCTATCCAGGGAACGGAAACGGGCCACCTGTGGTACCGGAATGTGAAGATCAGAAAGCTGTGAGAGCATTACACGAATTATACTAATAGAAGTACTAACTATTCTTCCTTATACTAACGGTAATGGATAAACGAAAATTTTTACAATAATACTAATTCGTGTAATTTGTAACAATTCGTGTAATAAAAATCTAATAAAAAAATATATCATCATGGAAGAAAACAACATCAGCCGTAAATCATTTATAAAAAATACGGCGCTAACCACTGCGGGCTTTTATATCGTTCCACGCCATGTATTAGGCGGCAAAGGCTTTGTTGCCCCAAGCGATAAATTGTATATTGCCTGCGTTGGCTGTGGCGGCGAAGCAGAAAACGATATTCATCATTATGCAACAGCACCAAAGAAAAATGCAGTGATTGCCTATCTCTGCGATGTGGACGATCGCATGGCTGCGCCAAGAAGAAAAGAATTTCCCAATGCAAAATTTTATCACGACTGGAGAGAGCTATTTGAAAAAGAAAATAAAAATTTTGATGCAGTATCTGTTGCTATTCCCGATCATAATCACGCGATCGTTGGTTTAAATGCTATGCAATTGAAAAAACATTTGTATTTGCAAAAACCTTTGACACATGATATTTATGAAGCACGCATACTAACACAAGCCGCTGAAAAATATAAAGTAGTTACGCAAATGGGCGACCAGGGCGCATCCTGCGATGGTATGCGAACTTTAAGAGAATGGTTTGAGGCAGGATTAATTGGCGATATCACTCATGTTTATAACTGGACCAACAGGCCCGTTTGGCCACAAGGCATTCCCTGGCCCACTTCAAAACCTGCGGTTCCGAAAGAATTAAACTGGGATCTTTGGTTGGGAACTGCTCAGTATGTTGATTACATTGATAATCTTGTTCCATTCAACTGGCGCGGATGGTGGCAGTTTGGTACAGGCGCTCTCGGAGATATGGCTTGTCATATTGTTGGGCCGGCATTCAAATTATTGGAGTTGGGTTATCCAACCGAAGTTACCTGCAGTGCCACTGTTGTATATTCGGGTATTTTTAAAGAAGCAAATTTTCCCGACAGCATTCCGCCATCGAGTGTACTTCGTTATACATTCAAGTTGAAAGACGGGCGCGATCTGAAGTTGTATTGGATGGATGGTGGCATTGCACCCGATCGGCCTGATGAACTTGAGGCTGATTTAAATATGAATGATGCCTTAGCTTTTGTACCGGAAGAAAATAGCTTTGAAGGCGGAACTATATTTGTTGGAACAAAAGGAAAAGTTGCCTGTGGCTGGGGCGGTGCCTATCCGAAATTATTACCTCTTTCTTTAAATAAAGAGATCAATGTTCCACAAAAATATCCAAGAGTTCCCGGCGGAATGGATGGCCATTGGTGGCAATGGGTAGATGCCTGCATTGCAGGTTATGGAAATATGGAAGTGGATTCTCCCTTTGTTGGCTATGCAGGCCCGCTTACAGAAACTGTGTTGATGGGTAATTTATTATTACGTTGTTTCAACATGCGCAAAACAACAAAAAGGCATGACCCCGTTTATGGAGATGTGGAAGACATCACAAACCCCGGAAGATATATCGCTTACAAATGGGATGGAGAAAATATGCGCATCACTAATTTTGAAGCAGCCAACCAGTTTGTAAAACGCGAATACAGAAAAGGATGGGGCGAATTAAAATTATAAATTATCCAAACTAACTAAACTAACGGTAACGGCTACATGAAAAGAAACTACTACCTCGTAAGCCTCATCATGCTTACATTTTTTGTGATCTCGTTTCTTACGAATATACTTGGCGCTTTAAACCCAAATGTATCCAAAGGCTACGGCCTTACTGAAACAATGGCGGGGTTTTTACCGTTTGCTTTTTTTATTGCTTATGGCGTTATGTCCATTCCTTCGGGTGTGCTGGTAGAAAAGTGGGGCGAAAAAAGAATGATGGTAATTGCTTTTGCACTGGCTTTCCTAGGAGTATTGATATTTGTATTTCATCCAACCTTCAGTATTTTTCTTATTTCATTATTTACCGTAGGTACAGGAATGGCTGCGCTTCAGGTAGTGATCAATCCGCTTTTACGCGTATCTGGTGGCGAAGTACATTATGCTTTCAATTCTGTTCTTGCGCAACTTGTTTTTGGACTGGCATCTTTTATCAGTCCACAAATGTATTCATATCTCGTATTTAATATTGACAAGGGGAATACACAAAAACCTTTCATCAGTTTATTGAAAGGTTTGGTTCCGGCTAATATGTCGTGGGTATCGGTATACTGGGTATTTGCAATCATCATGCTCGCAATGATTGTTGTCATCCTGGTAAGCAGGTTTCCCGTTGTTGAATTAAAAGAAGATGAAAAGGTAGGATCGAAACAAAGTTTTACGGAATTATTAAAAAACAAATACGTTATTCTTTTCTTTCTTGGCATATTCTGTTATGTGGGAACAGAACAAGGTATTTCTTATTGGATGTCAAAATTTTTAAAAGTATATCATGGATTCGATCCTGATACTATTGGTGCTGATGCAGTATCTTACTTCTGGGGATTAATGACTGTTGGTGGTATGCTTGGATTGATTCTGCTAAAACTTTTTGATAGCAAACAAGTGTTGCGCTGGTTTACAATTTTAGGAATCGTTTGTTTGGCTGTGGGTTTAACAGCGAGCGCACAAATATCTTTATGGGCATTCCCTCTTGCAGGATTTTTTCTTTCAGTAATGTATCCTTTAATTATTTCGCTCGGATTAAATTCAGTTGCAAAACATCATGGTTCTTTTGCGGGTATTCTAATGACAGGCATTGCAGGGGGAGCCGTGATACAATTACTTATTGGAGCAATCAGTGATTTGACTTCACTTAAAACAGGAATGTGTTTTTTATTTATTACACTCGGTTATATACTAAGTGTTAGTTTTTGGGCAAAACCGATTATATCGAATAAGACCGTTAATCTCTTTAAAAAAGGAAAAGAAGTTGCGTGATGGAGTAATCGCACCGGGTCATTACTTTTTATTTTTCCTATACAATCGAAATAAAACTTCATGACAACAAGGTTTCGCTGGGTGATAATCGGTTTGGTTTTTTTTATAACCGTTTTCAATTACATTGACCGCTCTGCTATTGCATTTGCAATGCCTTTACTTGCCAAAAGATTTAATTTGAACTCCGCAGATATCGGCCTTACACTCGGAGCCTTTAATATCGGCTATGCAATTATGGTTTTCGTCGGCGGACTTTTGGTAGATAAGTTTGGTTCACGAAGAACCTGGCTGGTTGCGGCTTTGATTTGGTCGTTGAGCATCGTGTCCACCGCGGCCGCTACAGGTTTTCTATTATTATTTTACGTCAGGTTAATGCTGGGAATTGCAGAAGGCCCGAATTTTCCCGCACTAAATCGTGTAGTAGGCGATTGGCTTCCAAGGCATGAAAGAGCCATTGCATTAGGCAATGCACTCGTAGCCGTTCCGCTTGCATTAATGATTGGTGGTCCACTTGTTTCTTACCTTGCTGAAGCCTATACCTGGAGGGGTATGTTTATTGTTCTCGGCATCGTGGGCATAATCTGGGCGCCGGTGTGGTATTTTGTTTATCGCGATTTTCCTGAAAACTCACGGCATGTGGGCGATAAAGAACTAAAATATATCCGCGAAGGTAAAATGATTTCGCGCCAACTAACGGCAAGGGATATACGAAAACACACCCACACTGCCCAGCCGGGTATGTGGAAGTTTCTGCTGACAAATCCAACGCTGATGTCGAACAACTGGGCTTTTTTTGTTTTCGGGTATAATCTTTTTTTCTTTATGAACTGGCTGCCCACTTTTTTAAATCATTCTTATCATCTTGATGTAAAACAGGCTGGATTATTCACCGTATTACCCTGGCTATTAGCTGCTGTGCTTTTATATTTTGTGGGTATTCTTTCCGACAGGATATTACAATCTACCGGTAAACTGAGGCTGGCACGCTCCTATCCAATCTGGATTTCACAATTACTCGGTGCTGTTTTTTTAATACCGCTTCTCTTCTTCCATTCCCTTACGCTTGCTGCAGTTTTTATATCATTATGCGTGGGTTTTAATATGTCTGCCAACGCCGCTTTTTATGCCATTAATGTTGATATGATCAGGGAGCGTACAGGCACGGCATTGGGCATTATGGATTTCTTCTTTGCTATTGCAGGATTGATTGCTTCTACTTTAACGGGTTTCATCATCCAGCTTACCGGATCTTTCTTTGGAGCATTTGTGCTGGTGATTGTTTTGAACCTGAGTTCGGTGATTGGAGTTTTGCTAT
>Ga0157370_10009596_pt1 | contig 10302 bp, 8 predicted proteins | sample C35metaG_FD_113463 | JGI IMG/M metagenome (GOLD analysis project Ga0157370, IMG submission 113463) | Corn rhizosphere microbial communities from Kellogg Biological Station, Michigan, USA - C3-5 metaG | ecosystem: Host-associated > Plants > Roots > Rhizosphere > Soil | place: USA: Michigan... | reverse complement strand
TTCGACGCCGAGCCGCCGCGGGCTGAACATGGGCCTGCTGCAGGGCTCGGCCGCCGGCCTGCTCGGCGCGATGATCGGCCCGCCGGTCGTGATCGGCATCGCCACCGCGTATGGCTGGCGCGAGGCGTTCTACGTGTCGTGCATTCCGGGCTTCCTGATCGCGTTCTGCATCTGGCGCTGGGTGCGCGAAATGCCGCCCGGCGGCGTGCGCCACGTGCAGGCCGATACCGCCGCGGTACCGGCCGCAAGCGGCGCCGAGTTCAGCCGCTGGGCATTGCTGAAGGAGCGCAACATCCTGCTCTGCGTGCTGATCAGCTGCTTCTTTCTCACGTGGTTCGTCGTGATCATCTCGTTCGCGCCGGTGTTCCTCGTGGAAAGCCGTCACCTGGCGCCGTCCGACATGGGCGTCGTGATGACCTGCCTCGGCGCCGCGTGGGTGTTCTGGGGCTTCGCGGTGCCGGCGATCTCCGACCGGATCGGTCGCAAGCCGACGATGATCGGGTTCGCGCTGATCGCGGCCATGTGCCCGGTCGTGCTGATCCACGTCGGCTCGGTCTGGGCGCTCGGCGCGCTCGTGTTCGTCACGTATACGGGCCTCGGCTGCTTCACGCTGTTCATGGCGACGATCCCGGCCGAAACCGTGCCGCCCCGCGCGATCGCCAGCGCGCTCGGCCTGATCATGGGCGCGGGCGAGTTGATCGGCGGCTTCATCGCGCCGACCGTCGCGGGCTTCACGGCCGACAGGTACGGCCTGCAGTTCGCGATGTGGACGTCGGCTGCCGGCGCGATTCTCGCGTGCGTGCTGTCGTTCGGCCTCGTCGAAACCGCGCCCGCCGTGTTGCGCAAGCGCGCGCTCGCCGGCGCCACCACCCGTCTCGATACCCAGAACCTCGGAGGACGCTGACATGCGTGCACTTCAATGGCACGGCCCGCGCGATCTCCGCGTGGTCAATCTCGACACGCCGCGCGCCGGGCCCGGCGAGGTCCGCATCGCGGTCGCGTATTGCGGCATCTGCGGCAGCGACCTGCACGAATATGCAGACGGCCCGCACGCGATTCCGGTCGACACGCCGCATCCGCTGTCCGGCCGCACCGCCCCGCTGACGCTCGGTCACGAATTCTGCGGCACCGTCGTCGAAGTCGGCGCGGGCGTGACGACGCTGACCCCGGGCGACCGCGTCGCGGTCGAGCCCGAGTACCACTGCCATCAGTGCGCGTACTGCCGCTCGGGCTCGTACAACCTGTGCGTATCGATGGGCTTCGCCGGCCTGATGGGCGACGGCGGGATGGCCGACTTCGCGGTCGTGCCGGCCTACATGCTGCATCGGCTTCCCGACGACGTCAGTCTCGAACAGGCCGCGGTGATGGAGCCGGCGGCCGTCGCGCTGCATGCGCTGCGGCGCGGCGAGCTGCGGCTCGGCGACACCTGCGCGGTGTTCGGGCTCGGGCCGATCGGCCTGCTGCTGATCCTGCTCGCGAAGCTGCAAGGCGCGACGACCATCGTCGCGGTCGACGTGTCGCCGGAGCGGCTCGCGGCGGCCGCGCGCTTCGGCGCGACGCACGCGTTCGACGCGCGCTCGCTCGACGCGCCGGTGCTGCGCGACGCGATCCGCGAGGCGGCGGGGGGCCTCGGCGTCGACGTGAGCTTCGAGGCGGCCGGCCTGCCGGCCACGTTCGAGGCCGCGATGCAGGGGCTGCGCAAGGGCGGCCGCCTCGTGATGGTCGGCCTGATGCCGCATGCGGGTTTCGATGCGTTCCGCGCGGTCAACGACGAGCTGACCTTCACGGCGAGCGTCGGCTACCGGCACGTGTACGAAGACCTGCTGCGGCTGATCGGGTCGGGCGCGCTCGATCTCACGTCGATCGTCACGCGCACGGTCGCGCTCGAAGATGCCGTCGCCGACGGCTTCGACGCGCTGCTCGCCGATCGCGCGCAGATCAAGATCCTGGTTGCGCCGCCGCGCCGGCATGCGCGCCGTCCTCACACCGTCGGGAGCATCGAGCATGAGCCGACCCTGGTCGTTTGACGGCAAGACCGTCGTCGTGACGGGCGGCACGTCGGGCATCGGCGCGCGCACCGCGTGGCGTTTCGCGGAAGCGGGCGCGTCGGTCGTCGCCCTCGGGCTCGAGGCCGCCGGCCCGCATGCGCCGGTGCATCCCGGGATCCGCTGCGTGGAGCTCGACGTGACCGATAGCGAAGCGTTGACGCGCAGGATCCGCGCGCTGCCGCGCGTCGACACCCTCGTCAACGGCGTCGGCATCAGCCGGAACGCCGACGAGTACAGGCTGGACCAGTTCGAGCTTGTGCTGAACGTGAACCTGACGTCGGTGATGCGGGCATCCGACGCCGCGCTGCCGGCGCTGTCGGTGAGCGGCGGCAGCATCGTCAATGTCGCGTCGATGTACACGTACTTCGGCAGCAAGGACCGGCCCGCCTACAGCGCGAGCAAGGGCGGCATCGCGCAGCTCACGCGCTCGCTCGCGCAGGCGTGGGCCGAGCGCGGCATTCGCGTGAACGCGGTGGCGCCCGGCTGGATCGACACGCCGCTCAGCAGCGGGCTGATGGCCGACACGCACGCGTCGCGGCGGATTCTCGAGCGCACGCCGCTCGCGCGCTGGGGCACGGCCGACGAGGTCGCGGAAGTGATCCTGTTCCTGTGCTCGCCCGGCGCGTCCTTCGTCACCGGCGCGATCGTGCCGGTGGACGGCGGGTATTCGACGGTATAGCGGCCCCACGCACGCGGGCATCGGCGCATGCGCTGTGCGCCGGTGCCCGCGTGCGCGATCCGATCGCGTTCCCAGCACGACCGAATCGGCAGCCGAACGATTCACTACCTTCATATCAATCAGTAGTCCCATCAAAAATATTCCGGCAAGAACGGAAACATGTGAGGAGCATTTGGAGATGACGAGAAAGACCCTGCTGGCCCTCGCGGCCTGCACGATCCCGGCCGCGGCCTTCGCGCAGAGCAGCGTGACGATGTTCGGGCTGCTGGATGCCGGCATCAGCTATGTCAGCAACGAAGGCGGCCACGGCAACGCGAAATTCGACGACAACATATTCTTCCCGAACCTGCTCGGCTTCGAAGGCAAGGAGGATCTCGGCGCCGGCACGCGCGCGATCTTCCGGCTCGTCAATCAATTCTCGCTCGCGAACGGCTCGATGATCGGCGGCGGGTTGTTCGCGCGCACAGCCTATGTCAGGCTGCAGAACGACCGGTACGGCACGCTGACGCTCGGCAACCAGTACGAGTTCATGGTCGATTCGCTGGCCGCGAGCGGCAACGAGGTCGCGCAGGATCTCGTCGGGCTGTACGGCTTTCGCAACGGGCCGTTCGATAAGCTCGCGCTGCCGAACAATCCGACCGGCGCATTCGACTGGGACCGCGTCGCGGGCAGCAATCGCGTCGCGAATTCGGTCAAGTACACGAGCGCATCGATCGCGGGTCTGACCTTCGGCGCGCTGTACGGCTTCGGGAACGTCGCAGGGTCGGTCGGCGCGAACAACACGGTCAGCGTCGGCGCGAGCTACGACAACGGCCCGTTCGGCGTGGGCGCGGCCTATACGAACCAGAAGTACGGCGCGGCGGACGGGCGGCCGGCCACCACCGTGCGCAACTGGGGCGCCGGCGCGCACTACACGCTCGGCACGGTCACGGCGAAGGCGCTGTTCACGACCGTGCACAACGCGTGGAATGGTGCGGGCGCGTGGTCGGCCGAAGCGGGCGCCGCGTGGCATCCGTCGCCGGTCTGGGTGATCGGCGCGAGCTACACGTACATGAAGGGCAACGACACGCTCGAGAACGCGCATGCGCACCAGCTCCTGGCTGCCGTCCAGCATTGGTTGTCGAAACGCACGATGGTGTACGTCGCGGGCGTGCATCAGCGCGCGAGCCGCGGCAGCCACGCGCAGATCAACGGCGTGATGGACGCGAACGGCGCGTCGAGCGGCGCGCAGCAGTCGGTCGCGCGGATCGGGTTCAGTACGCGGTTCTGAGCGGCAATCGCTTGTGACTGAGCCACCCGCCCGGTTCTGCCCGGGCGGGTTGCGCGGGCGGCGGCTTCGTCAGAAGCGGATGGTCACCGCTTTCGGCTCGGTATAGGCGTCGATGAACGACGACCCATATTCGCGGCCGATGCCGGACCCTTTCGCGCCGCCGAACGGAACGGCCGGGTCGACCAGCGTATGCATGTTCACCCAAACGGTGCCGGCTTCGATGCGCGGCACGTAGCGCAGCGCCTTCGACAGATCGTTCGTCCACAGGCTCGCGGTCAGCCCGAACGGCGTGTCGTTCATCATCGCGATCAACTCTTCCTCGTCGTCGAACGGCACGAACGCGCCGACCGGCCCGAAGATCTCCTTGCGGTACGAAGCCGATTCCAGCGAACGCGGCAGCACGATCGTCGGCTTCACGTAGAAGCCGTCGCGCGCGTATGCGCCGCCGCCGGTGACGATCGTGTCGCCTTCCGCGCGCGCAAGGTCGAACGCGTCGACGCACTTGCGGAACTGCGGTTCGTTGCAGACGGGGCCGATCATCCCGGCGTCGTCCATTGGATCGGCTGGCTGAAAGGCGTCCAGGCGCGCCTTCATCTTCTCGACCACCTCGTCGAACTTCGAACGATGCACGAAGAAGCGTTCGGCCGACGCGCACACTTGCCCGCTATGCAGGAACCCGGCCTCGACGATGCCGTCGAGAATCCTGTCGACCGGCGTATCGGCCAGGAATGCCGCCGCGTTCTTGCCGCCCAGCTCGAGCGTGAAGCGCGTGAAGTTCGCGTTGACGGCTTGCTCGCCGATGATGCGACCGGTCGGCACCGAACCCGTGAACGATACCTTCGCCACGCGCGGATCGCCGATCACCTTCGCGCCGACCTGGCCGGTGCCGTTGATCACGTTGAGCGTGCCGGCGGGCAAGCCGGCCTCGGTCGCCAGTTCGGCGATGCGCAGCATCGTGAGCGGCGTGAACCCGACGACTTGATGAGCACCGTGTTGCCGGTCGCGAGCGCTGCGCCGAATTTCCACACCGGGATCATCACCGGGAAATTCCACGGAATGATCCCGAACACGACGCCCAGCGGTTCGCGCAGCGTGAACGACGTGTAGTGCTCGCCGTTCATGCTGGGAAACGACGGGGCGAGCGTTTCGCCCGCGATCTTCGTGGCCCAGCCCGCGTAATAGCGCAGCCAGCGGGCAGACCAGCCGACCTCGATCACGCGCGACAGCGCGATCAGCTTGCCCGACTGCGCGGTTTCGATCTGCGCGATCTCTTCGCCATGGGCTTCGATCAGGTCCGCGAAGCGCAGCAGGATGCGCTCGCGATCGGCCGGCGTCAGGTCGGCCCACTCGCCGCGAAACGCGCGATGCGACGACGCGAGCGCGGCTTCGACGTCGTCGTCGGTCGCCTGCGCGACCGAGCCGATCACCGCGCGCGTGGCCGGATCGCGCACGTCGATCCGTTCGCCGCGGCCGGCCACCGCGCGGCCGTCGATGTAATGACCGTGTTCGCGCGCGAGAAACGCCCTCACTTCGTCCAGCATCCGAACCAGTGCCATCTGTATTCCCCCGGAAATCCAATTGAGTGTGAAAGGCCCGATCAGGCCGCGTTGGCGATCAGGTCCGACGCCTTTTCGGCGAGTGCGATGGTCGGCGCGTTCGTGTTGCCGCTCGGGATGCTCGGCATCGTCGAGCTGTCGGCCACGCGCAGCCCCGCGATACCGTGCACGCGCAGTTGCGGATCGACGACGGACGACGCCGCATCCGTGCCCATCCGACAGGTGCCGACCGGGTGATAGACCGTCTTCGCCGCGCCGCGCACCCAATCCTCGATCGCCGCGTCGTCGTCGGGCGGGCAATCCGGCGAGAAGATCTCGTCGACGTGCTCCGCGAGCGCCGGCTGGCGCAGGATCTTCAGCGCGAGCTTCGCCGCCCGGATCTGGCCGTCGACGTCGCGGCGGTCGGCCAGATAGCGGCCGTCGATGCGCGGCAGCTCCTGCGGGTTCGACGAGCGGATCGTCACGCGGCCGCGCGAATACGGTTGCAGATGGCCGGTCTTGATCGTGATGCCGTGCGTGCGACCCGCCGTCACGCCGATCGGATCGTCGAACGAGTCGATCGTCGGCAGGAAGTGGAACTGGACGTCCGGCTGCCCCTGCCCGCAGGTATCGACGAACGCGAACCCTTCGAGCACCGGCGACGTCAGGATGCCGGAGCGGAACCACTTCCACTGGATGCCGTGCTTCAGCGCGCGCCAGCCCTTGTCCTGGCCGTAGAGCGACACCGGCGTGCGGATCGTCGCATTGACCGACATGTGCATGTGATCGTGGAAGTTCTCGCCCACCGGCAGCACGTGCCTGACCTGCACGCCGGCATCCTCGAGCACCTTTTGCGGCCCGATGCCGGACAACTGCAGGATCTTCGGCGAGCCGATCGCGCCGGCCGACACGATGATTTCGGCACGCGCGCGCGCCGTCACGCGACGGTTGCCCTGCCGATAGGTGACGCCGGTCGCGCGGCCGCCTTCGATTTCCACGCGCTCGACCAGCGCATCGACCTCGAGGCTGAGTTCCGGACGGTTGCGGATCGCGCTCAGGTAAGTCGCCGCCGTGGAGCCGCGCTCGCCGTTGAAGATCGTCGCCTGATAGAACCCGACGCCCTGCTGCCGCTCGCCGTTGTAGTCGACCAGGTAGTCGAGCCCCATCTGCTGGCCCGCCCGCACGAACGCCTGCGACAGCGGATGGCGATAGCGGATCTCCGTGTCCTGCAGATGCCCGTTGTTGCCGTGATAGGGCGCCGTCAGCGATTCGTTGTTCTCGGCCTTCGCGAAGTAGCGCAGCATGTCGTCCGCGCCCCAGCCCGTGCAGCCGAACTCGGCCTCCCAGCGGTCGTAGTCGTTGCGGTGCCCGCGCACGTACAGCATTCCGTTGACCGAGCTGGAGCCGCCAAGCACGCGCCCCTGCGGCACCGCGATCGAGCGGCCCTTCACGTCGTCCGACGGCTCGGCCGCATACGGCCACGTGTAGCGCGGAATCGCCTTCGCCAGCCCGCCCGGCATGTGGATGAACAGATCCTTGTCGTGGCCGCCCGCTTCCAGCAGCAACACGGTGCCGAGGCCGCGCTCGACGAGATGGGTCGCGATCGTGCAGCCCGCCGAGCCGGCGCCAATGACGATGTAATCGAAAGTTCTATCGGACATCCTGGTATGCGCCCGCTGTCGTGCGCGCGACGTTCACCGGCGCGCGCTGCCGCCGCATGCGTTCGTCGCCCGGCCTTCAGCGGCGTCTCCTTGAAATCGGTGGTTGTTTTTCATGGCGCGAGCCAGCCCGTGCGATTCGACAGGACAGCTTGCCGACCGCTTTCCGATTCTAGGGATGCGCCGCGGGCGCCGTTCGGCGTTGCGTGCACACTTTTGGCTTCAGCGTGCAGATCGATGTCGTCGCGCGCCGGCGGCCCGGGAGAACGTGGAGAAACCACGATTGACGCCGCGGCGCAGCGCTGCCGACAATGGCGGCGTCTGAACGCGCGTCCCGGCCGTTTGCATTAACCTTGACGCGTTCCCCGGCCCTCTCCCTCCTCCGGCAATGGCACACGAACTCGTCGTCGACGCCAGCAACAGCAGCACGAATCTGCGCGACCTGATCGCGGACAGCTTCCTGCCGCTGGTCTTTCACGACACCGGCCCGCAGTTCCGGATGTCCGTGCGGGTCGCGACGGTGGGCGGCCTGCGGATGGCTGAGGTCGACACCACCGCGATCCGCGTCGATCGCGACCGCTCGCTCGCGTCGCGCGCCGACAGCGATTGCTACAAGATCCTGTTCCAGATCGCCGGACAAAGCCGCGTCACGCAGCGCAACGCGACGTCGATCGTCAATCCGGGCGAATGGGTGATCTACGATGCAACGCAGCCGTACATGATCGAGTCGGCAAACGCGTCACGCTTTGTCGCCGCGCTGACGCCGCCGAGAAGCGGCACGATGTGGCGCTGGTTCGTCGAGCGTGCGGGCGTGCAGGTACGCCGAACCGTCGGCAATGCACAATTGGCCCTTCAATCGATCCATTACCTGATGGACGGGCAGGTGCCGAACGATCCGGAAAGCCTGTTCGGTTTCGAGCAGTCGACGCTGATGCTGCTCGATTCGGTGATTCGACGCGAGGCGAGCGATTCGCTGACCGGCGCGGATGCGCGCAGCGCTGCCCTGCGCATGAACGCGGAAATCTACCTGTCGCATCACTACAGTGATCCTGATTTGTCGCCGGACAAGCTGGCGAGCGCGCTGAACGTGTCGCGGCGCACGCTGTATAGCGCGCTGGCCGCATCCGAGCGGACACCGCAGAGCCTGATTCAGGAATATCGGCTGCAGGCGAGCCGCCGCGCGCTGGAAGATCCGGCCGATACCAGTCGCACGCTGCTGGAACTCGCAATCGCGTGCGGGTTTTCGGACATCACGCATTTCGGGCGGGCGTTCAAGGCACGGTTCGGGTGTAGTCCGGGGGCGTATCGGGATGCGTATCGGAGTGCTCCGAGCGAGTGATGTAATCCGCATGGTGCGAATCCGCTGGCCCACTGCAGGACGCGGGTTCCGGCGACGCCGGGACATCCGTGCACCGGATCCAGGTTCACATGCACGCGTGCTGTAAGCGTGTGTAATCGATTCGCGGATCGGTCCTTCGTACGCTGTCGATACTCTTCCGCGCGCCGCCTTCTCCGCAAGCGCCGCTTCGCAGGATGGGAGAGATGCAGATGCCACGGGCGTCGTCACTCAGCAGAGTGTTTTTCAACGAGAAAGCGTGAAAGGAACAGCCATGTCCAAGATCCTGGATACCTTCAAAATCGTCGATGTGCTGATCGCGTTCGATGTCGACGAGATCCTGAAGAGCAACAACAACTCGCTCAGCCAGCATCCGGGCCAGCCGACGTCCCTCGGCAACAATCCCGATACCGTCTACATGATCACCACGCTGGCGAATGCGGCGTACGGCTTCGGCCAGGGCACGACGCAGGGATTGAACGAGGGCGAAGGCGGCAGCAATTTGCGGATCAAGGCCCAGGTCGACGACGTGATCCGCTGGCGTACCGTGTCGCTGACCGGCACGGCCAACTACAAGTGCTTCTTGTATGACTTCGTTCCGAAGACCGCCAATCTGCTCGGCTACGTTTCGTACCTCACCGACAACAGCACGGAGCCCTATCCGGCGCCGGGCTGGCCCGAGAACAACCAGGTGAAGGAAGAACAGCGCGCGGACTACTACGCGAGAGCGACCGTGCTCTGCCCGGGCAACAACGAAACGTATGCGTTCGTCGCAGCCATTTACGACCGGCACGCGCAACTGAAGGGCTACGTCACCTGGGATGCGTACCTCACCATCAGCAGCCAGTGATGCCGAACGGGCACCTCGGCATGGGCGGAGCATGATCCGCACGTGGTGCCCGGCGGCACCGGGCGGGCCGAATCGGTCCGCCCGGCGCGTTCCGCCGCCGCTGAGGCGCCCGCGGTCATGTCACAGAAACAGCAGCGCGGGATTCAGCTCCGTTTCATCGCACGGCTGCGCACGCCAACCCCGTTCGACCGGCACCGAATACAACCGCCGCGCGCCGAACCGCGGCCAGAAATGGCACAGCCCCGGTGCGATGACCTGCACCACGGACAAGCCGATGTCGGGCCGCGTCTTGTCGACGACGAGCACGTCCATGCCGGCCGCCGCGATGCGCCCGGTGCAATGCGCGAGCGCCGCCGGTAGCGACGCGGCATCGACCGGTTCCCAAGTCGAACGCGTCGTCGCGCGCGCGCCCGCCGCCGGATACAGAAATCCGGTGGCCGGGAGCTTGTCGCGGTCCCACGGATGCGGCGCATCCGCGGCGACATCGAGCAACTGGTTGACTTCGGTCAGTGCCCGCTGCACCGCGATCCGGCCGTCCGGATGGCAGCCGAAGCCGATCGAGAAGCGCCCGTCTTGCGGATTCTCCGCGAGCGCGGCCACGGTCGGCACCGCGAGATCGGTGGTGATGTCGAGCGCCCACAAACGCCACCCGAGCGTCGCGTATTCACGCACGAGCGCGTCGAAATAGGGATCATCGAAACTCGCGAGATCGATGCCGGGGCGTGCAAGCCGGTTGTACCACCAGATCGCGACCGCATCGCGCTCGATCAACTCGAGCATGCCTTGCAGAATTGCCTCGTCGATGCTCGAACCCGCCGCGCAACCGTTCGGGTTGTGCACGCACGCGGCCGGCGCCTGCGCACTGTCCGGCGTTTCCGCATAGCAGTAGCTCAGCGGCACGAGGCGGCGCCCGCCGCTCACGAGCG
>Ga0157370_10009593_pt1 | contig 10304 bp, 8 predicted proteins | sample C35metaG_FD_113463 | JGI IMG/M metagenome (GOLD analysis project Ga0157370, IMG submission 113463) | Corn rhizosphere microbial communities from Kellogg Biological Station, Michigan, USA - C3-5 metaG | ecosystem: Host-associated > Plants > Roots > Rhizosphere > Soil | place: USA: Michigan... | reverse complement strand
TGACCATCGGCAAAAAGACCATTACCGTTACCGCTGTAGCCAAGTCTAAAGCCTATGGTGCTGCCGATCCTGAGCTCACCTATACCTTCAGCCCAGAGCTGGATGGTACAGACGAGTTTACCGGAGCGCTAGACAGGGCACCAGGCGAAACTGCAGGCACCTATGCCATCAATCAGGGCACACTGGCACTTAATTCCAATTACACTATCACTTTTGTACCAGCCAATTTGACCATCGGCAAAAAGACCATTACCGTTACCGCTGTAGCCAAGTCTAAAGCCTATGGTGCTGCCGATCCTGAGCTCACCTATACTTTCAGCCCAGAGCTGGGTGGTACAGACGAGTTTACCGGAGCGCTAGACAGAGCACCAGGCGAAACTGCAGGCACCTATGCCATCAATCAAGGCACACTGGCACTGGGCAGCAATTACGTATTGAATTATTTAGCAGCAAGCTTAACCGTGAATAAAGTGAGCCTTATTATAACTGCCGAAAACAAGGAGAAATTTGCAGGAACAGTAAATCCTCCGTTGACCCTGAATTATACCGGATTTGTTGGTAATGAAACCAAAGAAGTCTTGATTACTCAACCATCCATTAGTACTTCAGCAACAGTCTCTAGTCCGGCTGGCGATTATCCAATTCTTGTTTCCGGAGCAGCTGCTTTGAATTATGAACCTAAATATGTCAATGGTGTTCTTAAAGTTAAACCAAGCGCACCAAATAACATTACTCTGGACGGCATAACGGTTTATGAAAACAGCCCAGTCAACACAAAAGCCGGAACATTTAATTCCATTTCAGAGGATCCATCGGCAACCTATATCTATTCCTTAGTGTCCGGTACAGGTGATACAGATAACACCTTATTCTCCATAGAAGATCAGTCTTTATTTACCAAATCCACTCTTGATTTCGAGGCCAAATCAATTTACAGCATTCGCGTAAAAGCGACAACACAACAAGGTTTCAGTCTAGAAAAAGTGTTCAGCGTAGCTATTGGCGACGTAAACGAAGCCCCAACCCTCGCATCCATCCCAAATGCAGCCCTTTGTTATACTCAGGCACTGCAAACGATACCGCTTAATGGTATTAGTGCTGGTCCGGAAAAAAACCAATCGGTAAGCCTTGATGTGAAAAGCGACAACCCTACCCTATTTCAAAATTTAAAAGTATCTGATTCTGCAAATGAAGCTTTCGTTATCTACAGTATAAAAAATGGAATAAGTGGCACAGCGAATATTACCGTTACTGTTACCGACAACGGTGGAATTGCAAACGGTGGTATCAACACCTATTCCAGAACATTCGTCATCACGATCAATCCTTTGCCAGTGATTGCCATCGCCAGTGATAAGGGGGCTGATATCAGCAAAGGTGACATTGTGCAGCTAACCGCCAGCGGAGCAGCATCATATGTTTGGACCGCAAACAGTAGCATCATTAGCGGACAAAACACTGCCACATTGACCGTAAGACCAACTGCGAACACAACCTACACTGTTACAGGCACAAATGACTATGGATGTTCTGAAAAACAAAGCTTTAGCATTAACGTAGCTGAGGATCTGAAACTGATTGCCAATAACATTGTAACACCCAATGGCGACGGCTACAATGATAAATGGATCGTCCAAAACATCGACGTGTATCCGGATAATTTGATTAAGATATTTGATCGCGCAGGACGCCTACTGTATTCGAAAAAAGGGTACGACAATAGTTGGGATGCCTCCTATAATGGAGTTCCACTTAATGAGGACACCTACTACTACCTGATGGAATTTACAGGCAGCAACAGGAAATTCAGAGGATACATTACAGTTGTAAGAGAAAATTAGCATGAAAAACATGAATAGAAAGATATACTTAGTACTTCTCCTGATCATTGGAATGATGTCGGCAAAAGCTCAACTCAACCCAATGGGTGCACAATATTATACCAATCAATACCTGGCGAACCCTGCATTTGCCGGGGCAGAAAAGGGACTGAGACTAAACGGGGGACTACGCAAGCTATGGAGCAACATCCCCGGAACCCCTCTAACGCAAACATTAACTGCCGACTATGGCTTCAATAAGGTGGGACTGGGAATCAACGCCTTTAATGAAAGCGCCGGATTACAACGAATGACACGGGTGGTTGCCAGTTACGCTTACCATTTGCCACTAAATAACGCGTCCAACCAGCTTCATTTCGGGTTGTCTGGGGGGTTCTTAACTCAGCGTCTGGAGACTGAAGACATACAGGGTAATCCAAACGACCCCCTAATCGGTATGTACAACAATCGAAAAGCTTACTTGGATGGAGATTTTGGGATTGCCTTTACCACCACAAAATTAAACCTCCAGGCTTCTATCCCTAACCTCAAAAGCTTCTTCAAAAAAGATGTTATCAAACTGGCCGATGTAGCCACTTTCTATAGTGCGGCAAGTTATAAGATCATATTGGATGGAGGTAACAATGATATGGAAATAGAGCCCAAAGTAGCGTACCGGGGCGTGAAAGGCTTTGATAACATCTGGGACGCCGGCGCCCAGCTGAGTTTTTCCAATCAGCAGTTGCTTTTTACAGGCATGTATCACAGTTCCGAAAGTGCCTCCTTTGGCTTCGGTATGGATTTCAGAAAAAAATACCTGATCACAGGCTTATATACCACTCAGACCTCTGATCTAAGTGGTTATAGCAATGGCAGCTTCGAATTGAATTTCAGGATTAACTTTAACAAATAATGGTATCTTGAATCGCCTTTTTTCATCACCACCTCGTCCTTTGAGCAGGCGGGCGGGAAAAGAACAATCTATTCAAAATCCTGATAATTAGCTCAGAATATTACATTTGATTACAAAAATAAATTATAAAGAAACATTTGCTTCTTTAGGTTTATCTATATAGATTTGTTAAAACTAAAAAGATATGTAAAAGTTAAATATTATATTTTTGCCAAATCTTCAAAATATTTGAAGCATTTAGCACTTTAGAATCTCGACTTAGAAACGTAGGAAATTTCATTAGAATTACGAGATAATAAGTGAAGAATGCTCGCGCCGTAGAAAGCGTGAGCTTCGCTTATTCGTAATTGGGCCTCCTACGGCCTCTAAGTCGGTAAGTGGAGTTCCACGCTTTTTGCGTTTATAAAATCGCCACTTTCAGATTCCATATAATATCAGTCATGATTGTTCAATATGGAGGTACTTATAGCCATTCTTTTTGCATTAATCCTTTGCCCACCAGACTGAGCGAGCTTACAGCTTTCTTATAGCTTGGTATTACCTGCGTCGACACAGCGAGCAGACAGCGTCGAGGCTGCTTCGGAAAAAGGTACCTGTTTTCCGAAGCAATCTCCTCTCAGTCCTTAATCTGCCCTGATTCTGCCGAACACAAGGTCCTAATCAGCACCTATTTAGTAACGAACAAAATCATCGTAATGGCCACGCTTTGTCCAAAAATTCATCCTTATAAAAATGAAAAGATCAAAGAAACCAACCGAATACATCATCATTAAAGCCAATACCAATAGTGAGTGGGATAGTGTTGAATTTGCAATCATCCACCTCTCGCCTGAGTGGCTGGAGCTTACAAACCGGCGCTTAGCCGCAATCAAAGAGTTTAAAGAGAACAACGGTTTAAATTACCACTGCTATTGGGATGCACCGCTGGGATACTACAACAGTCCGCCCGGCCAGGACCTTTCAAAAAAGATTTTTCCCAAATATGACGACTGGGCATTCATCACCCTAGATCCCGAAGAAGAAAACACCTTGCCAGTTCCAGAGAACAGTTTGGATGCCCATCAGTTCATGATCACCAAAAATGGAATAGCGCAATACAAAGCCTACGGCAAACACACCTCAGAAGAATTCTGGACAGAAGAATTTAACCTACTTAAAGTAATTACCAAATTATAAACACATATGAAAACAACCAAACTAACCTTTGTAATGGCTACCATATGCTTAAACTTTAGTTATGGCCAAATCAAAGAAAAATCATCAGCACAAAACCAGTTACAGCTTTATCAATATGGTTTTTGTGGCTTTAAATCTGGCTACAAACCAGGCTTTAAGATCAAAAAGGAAATAGCTAATAGAGGCAAGACCATTACCGTTCGCAATTATACCGTTGAGCAGCTCTTTGCCATCGCTTATGGAGCTGGTGTATCCATTAACAAAGAACAGATCATTACAGAGGTAATGGAGCCTAAAAAGCTACAAGAGATCAGATGTTACAAGCTGTTTGTGCCTCAACAGCAAATAGATAGTTTTTACACCATTATGCAGCAAAACCTGAATATGGAATTTCCTGATTACATCATAACCATGGAGAAAAGAGGTAATGAAAACTGTATGATTATAAAAGACATAGATGGATAATATAAAGCTATCAGACAAAATACACCTGCAGAAGTATCTGTATTTGCTCTCGCTGCTATGTTCCGCAAAAATTGAAGTGGCTGAGTTTGAACAGGTATTTCTACAAATCAAAGCCCAGGATGAGTATTGGCTGTCGGGCATGTTTGATGAGAGGATAGGAAAGGTTTTAGATACGCTTTATCTGGATGTGAGAGATTACTCACTGGATTATTTGTATGACCGGAATGATTTTATCAATGTTAATTTAATTGATTTTAATGAAAATGAGGTCAAAATCAGGGTTAAAGAGGCTTTGCAGAAGCTAAAATCTATATAGAAAATATTATCGCTAATAGAAAAATTGGATAGTTCAGGTCGTTCGGACCTTGTACCATTCTTGTTCGGGTTTCATTCGGTGCTGGTCGAACGAGGTCCGAACAAACTCCCTATTAGAGTCCAGCAAAAACCGACTATATTATAGGCCCCAGTTGGCGTTCTTTCCGAACCTGAATTCGTACCAAAATTCATTCAATTTTTGGGTGATTAATTGGATGGTTTTAAGATCCAGGGATACCAGGGATTTGTGCAGGCTTCGGTTAGGGTTTATTAGCCACTGGTCCGACACCCGAACCTCACTCGAATTAAACTCGAGTTTCATATGTGTCTACACCTGTGATGTACCTGTTATACACCTGTTATACACCTGTGAAACACCTGTTATTAATAAGCCTGGACCGAAGGATACCTATGGCCTGATACCGGTTTTTCCGGCAAAACGCAAGACAATCAGCACTAATACAATTAACATACGCCAATTGTTTTGACTATTATGAATTTCAGTCTTTGTCAGGCACATAATCAAAGGGCAGTTGATCTGCAATACGTAACGTAGCCCAGTACCCCTCATGCAACACGGCCTGCGGGTTTGCCAGATTTCCGTGAATATCCACAAAAGTTTCCGAAGTCAACATCGTTAGAATAGACGTTACGTTTTTTTTCTTCTTGTAAGTAACAAATAACGAATTGTTGAAAGAAAGTTTGTAGTTGCCGTTGAGATTAGTCGTCACAACGCTATCGTAAGGTAACTCTTCAGGATAAAGCCGATCATATCCCATTTTTCTGCCGCCTATTAAACTACCTGCTCCTGAAAGAACAGTTGTATCTTTAGCGAAATAATCCTTTCCATTCCATTGCATAGTGACAATGGTATCAGTTGATTTAAATTCGTTTTCCTCGGATTTCCGCAAATTAGTTTTGACCAATTTTTTCATCACAAAGCCCTCTTCTTTTGACGTTTTATTTACCAGCGAGCGCATAAAATGGATTGAAGAACCGAAATATGCTTTCTCCCGGTTGGATTTCCATTTCTTTTGTTCTTTGCTATTTGCAGCGGTCATTTCCTCAAAACGGGTATAACCAGAATACGAGGTCCGGCCGGCATAGTGAACAAAAGAATTTAACTCATAATATATTCTATATCCCAAGGCCTGATTTTCAATAATTAATGGTTTTGCTGCCTCTGCAGTTAAAACATAGGAAGTGTCATTATGATCAAAAGATAATGTTTTTGGATTTTTGATTATGCAGTGTTGCCCCTCTTTTCCCAAAAAAAACATTTTAAAAAGCAGAAAATATTCCTGCCAATTTGGGTCTGCTGTAATAGCCACTTCATCAAGTAACTTCACACTTGGAGTAAGCTCAACAATTAAATTGGGAGTATCTTTTTCGCTCAAGTCAACGAACGCCGAATTATAGCCAACATAGGATATAATTAACTTATAATTTCCTGATGGAATATTTTTCAGCACAAAGCTTCCACTATCGGCACTAATCGTAGCTTTAGTGGTATGGTCAAGATATATCGTCGCCCCGGCAAGTGGCTGTTTACTCCGACTATCAATTACCATTCCCGTTATTTGAATGGTAGATTGCTGAGCAAAAACCAACACCCAGTTTAAAGAGATAAACAGGGTTATCATAAATATTCTTGGAGAAAGATGTAGAAATAACATCACCTAAGAGCTTAATCATCACCAATATACATTTTAATTTTATAAATATTATACTTGTAAAAGTTTAGAAATCACTAATTACGCTATCTCTCAAATTATGCTTAAAAAATATTCTTTTTTAGTATTCGTGTATCTTCTTGCACCTTTTGTTTCTCCGGCTCAGCTCAAAGTTGGCGACAAAGCTCCAGAACTAGTTGTTACGAACTGGCTCAAGAATGTTCCTAAGTCTAACGACTTAAAAGGCAAATTTGTTATTATAGATTTTTGGGCGACCTGGTGTGCTCCCTGTCTGGAATCAATGCCGCATATGAATAATCTGGTAAATAAAAACAAATCCCGATCTAATTTAGTATTTCTGGCCATGACAGATGAAAAAGTTGATAAGGTAAACTGGTTATTAAAAAGAATTCCGTTCTCTGCAGCAGTTGTTACTGATACTACGCGACAAACAGGTGAAAATTTTATGGTTAAATCCATTCCTTTTTGTGTGGTAATTGATGATAAAAATATAATCCGGTGGACTGGGCACTCAGCAGACCTTACCAACGAAACAATTGATAAAATTATGGGAAGAGAGACCGTCAGCCTTGTCGAAAAAGACAAATTATCCTTAGCTGAAGAAACAAAGACTATGTACAATGCTTTATACGATCGATATGCCAGATATTTTGACGACGAGGATCTTAGGGAATATTTCAGTATGGGACCTATAATTCCTGACAAATTTGGAGCAGAGTATCTTCGCGGAGGCATCAAAAATTTTCCATACCATGAATTCGTTGTTGGAGACAAACTTGTGCGACGTCTATCTATATTTTTGGATGTTGCAGAAAATCAAATACTATTACCTGATAATTTATCCAACTCTTGTATTTCATACTGTTATAAAAGTCAGGTAAAAAACACAAAGAAACAAGTGATGGATACTATACTACACCGCTTAAATTTAAAGGAAAGTATGTCCGACAGTTTAATGGATGTAATCCAATTGGAGGTTGCAGATAAGGACATGTTGAAAAGATTTCTCGCAGATTCAATAGCTCACGTAGGTCGTTCCAGCTCTTCGGAGACCTATGCAGCTATTGACTATGATGATTTCTCAAAGTTGACAAGAACAATTGAGGAGAAGTTTCAAAAAGTAGTTGTAATGAAACCAGATACCATTTGGAATCGAAAAATGTCCTTGACTATAAAAATTGATGACATTCAAAATTTAACAACCTCACTCAAACCATACGGAATTAAAATGATAATGATCAAAAAGAAGCTGCCAGTGTATCGATTTGTGCTAAGAAAGTGATATTCATAAAGACATTGCTCAAGAAAAAGACGTTGCTTTTTAACCTTATGATTTGACAGAAAATAGGTAAATTAGAGTCTAATCAACGCTCATGAAAAATCTTCTTTATTTATTCAGCCTTTTATTCTTGTTATCATGTAAACAGTCTGTTGGTATGATAGATATACCTATTATTAAAGCAGGAACATCGAAAATAACAGGAAGGATAATAAGTTCGAATAACACTAACAAAGATAACATTTATGTACATATTTTTGTTCCACACCCAATTTCGGGAGAGCAAATTCAATATAAAGCACTTGTTGATCGATTAGGGAAATTCTCTATTGAGGTTGAGGTTGAAACAGATATATCTCTGATTGGATTATACACAAGTTTAAAGCCATATAAATCTCTACTTGTTAAATTGACAAGCGGTGGTGTTACCAACATTGACATTGCTTACAATTCGGATTTTGATTTCGAAAATATTGACATTACACCAGCAGGTATGGCTCAAAATGATATGACGCGGAGTTTGGAGGTCATGAACAAAATGATTCGTTATATACCGGATAGAGCGCCTGAACCTTTGTATAATAAAAGTACTGGTTATTTTCTAAATCATGTTAAGACCATCTTATCAGAAAGATTAGAGATTTTAAATAATGATGCATTTCTTTCAAAAGAATTGAAAGGAGTTTTGTCTAAAGATTTTAGTCTATTCCTATATAAAGGACATGTTTTAAATTATGCAAGTACGATGAGGTTTAATTATCTAAACGTCACTCAGGATGAGATCAACGAACCTGCGATCCAAAAGATTGATAAGTCGTATTATCGTTTTTTGAAAGATTTTAAGCTCAATGATCCACAATATCTAAATTGTTCTGAATTCCTGAAATTTCAAAATGAAATTCTTCATAATGAAATATTGGATCTTCCTAAGATTGGCGAAAGCAATATTCCCTTTTGGCTGGCAAAGGTAAAAGCTATTTTATCGGATTTAGTCGGATTCAAGGATGGCCAATATTACGATATTTTAGCGGCTAATGCCTATAGCAGACAGCTAACTGAAGAAGTAAGACCACTAACCGAAAAGCAAAAACAGCACATTGCTGCCTATTGGAAAAATGGAGAAATCGCAAAGATCTTATTTCGAAAAAACCAACAAGTAGCTGAATTAGACAAATTCAAATCACCTGTTGTTATAAATGACATCTCATCAGTTTCTGAAGATAAGGCTATTGAAACAATTATATCTAAACATAAGGGCAAAGCTGTTTTTATCGACCTTTGGGCCACATGGTGTAGTCCTTGCCTAGATGCAATGACGGAATTTAGGAGTACAAAGGCTGAGTTTCATGGTAAAGACGTTGCATTTGTGTATTTAACAAACGGGTCATCACCCCGAAAGCTTTGGGAAGAAAAAATCAAAGGTATAGGTAGTGAACATTATTATCTGGCGGGTGCTCAGTGGGAATACATTATGAACCAATTTGAGTTCGAATATATTCCCTCATATCTGATATTTGATAAGAAAGGTCTGCTCATCAAAAAATACACAGCCTTCCCTGGAAATGATGAATTGAAAAAAGTAATTAACAGCGTGTTGTAAAAGTGAGTGGATATTGACTCTCTTTATATCACATCTAATTGATTCGGCGAAATTACTTTGATATATTTAGGCCTTAAGGACTTAGATTGCAAATAAAAATGTAAACTTTGTAAATAAAATCTTGGCATTATGCATGTTAACCGAAATCTCCTGTCCGGGAAACGCAAGTACCTGAGCGGATTGTTACTACTTTTGTCTATCTCTGTAATCTGCTTGGCTTTCAGTAGGAAGGATGGTGACGACTTTGATATCGCCAGGAGAGAAGTTTTGCTACGCAGGCTTGGACATGAGATACTCTTACAGTCGGGCGACAGTACATCAAGAGTGCTTCCGGTAAAAAAGATCGCGGAAAATGAATACCAGATCAGGTTTGAGAATGATCTTACTTTTCAACCCGACTCGCTGGTAAATACTACTCAGCGCTTGTTGGGCAAAGATCAGCTGGCACGTGATTATGTTGTTAACGTAATGAACTGTAGCAACTCCAGTGTAGCCTATGGATACGCAATATCCAAAAATAAGAAAGATGATATTGTAGCGTGCATAGGAAGAAAACAACCGAGAGCATGTTACATGATCAACATCAAATTTAAACCGACGGGTATGAATGTAGCAAAGAATGAATATTTTTTGGGAGGCCTGTCATTTTTAGCAGTTGTTGGATTTATCTTTTTGAGATCCGTTAAGCCGCGGAAGGCCTTACCTAACAGTGGGCATGCTGATATGTTCACTTTGGGCTCGGTGTTGTTCGACGTGAAGAATCGTAAGCTCATGACAAATGGAGAGACAATAGACCTGACTGGAACGGAAACCCGTGTACTGCGCATTTTCGCGTTGTCTCCTAACGAAATTATAGAGCGAAGTAGACTGCAAAAAGAGATATGGGAGGATGAGGGTGTTATTGTAGGTCGCAGTCTGGATATGTTCATATCAAAACTTAGAAAAAAATTGGAAATTGATCCGAATATCAAAATTGTTGTTGTTCGCGCCAAAGGATACAGGCTTGAGATTAGTTCTTAGAAGACTGAATGTATTTGCTGCT
>Ga0157370_10009590_pt1 | contig 10306 bp, 4 predicted proteins | sample C35metaG_FD_113463 | JGI IMG/M metagenome (GOLD analysis project Ga0157370, IMG submission 113463) | Corn rhizosphere microbial communities from Kellogg Biological Station, Michigan, USA - C3-5 metaG | ecosystem: Host-associated > Plants > Roots > Rhizosphere > Soil | place: USA: Michigan... | reverse complement strand
TTTTTTCTTTGCAAGCTCCAGCACCCGCCTGTCCACTTCACCCGTTATCACACCCACGCTGTCTATCTGGTACACATCGGGGCAAATGATGGATATTTCATCTGCATGTTGTACGAAAGACTGGTAGCTCTCCATAGAACCAACGAGGTAAAATAAATTTTGTGAATGATACGATTGAGCTGTGCTTTTCATTGCACTTATCATACATGCAGCCATTACTGCAAAAAAGAACATTGAATGTTTATACATCATTGCTAAAAAATTGAATCGTGAAATTAATAATTGCAAAGTACAGCGTACAAAGAATGTTTTTGGAAACATATCCATTCTTTATTAACTTCATCATTCTAATTGCCACCCACCCATCTATACTGAGCAGAAAAAGGAGAAAGCGATCCCAACTTACAAAGGAACCGCTTTAAATGATTTTACAATAGAATGAATATAATAATGAATAAAAAGAGATATGAAATAAAAAAGCCCCACGGAATACGCAGGGACTAAGATTATCTTCGGCTTATAGCCTTATTGTGATAAGTCTTTCAAGCCATAAAAGTATATAACCCAAAACTAAAAACCAAAATATGGCAGAAAATAAAATCATATCATTTGATTTAGGAAGCAACTCAATTGGCGCAACAATCAGAAATCCATTTGAAGAAGAGCAGTTTGAAAAAGCTATCGTTGTTACATTTGATACCGGAGTAGGTAAGGATAAGGAAAACAAGTACACAGTATCTCTTGCAGCTAACCGCACAAGCAAAAGAAGTGTAAGACGGCTTTATCAATCACGAAAATATAAATTATGGTCGTTATTAGAAGCATTAATACAGGATAGAGGTAATTTGTACTGCCCAATTCAACCCGAAAGTTTAAGGCGATGGAAACATTACGACAAAGAACAAGCTCAGAAAGGCAATGGCGGAAGGCAATATCCTGTTGATGATATTGCTTTTAATAACTGGATAAAGTTGGATTTCAATAATGACGGAATTCCTGACTACATCAGCCCTTATCAATTAAGACATGAGTTAGCAATTAATAAACTTGATTTTTCAAAAGAAGAAAACCGCTTCAAACTTGGTCGGGCATTATATCATATTGCCCAACACAGGGGTTTTAAGAGCAGCAAGATTGTAAAAAATAAAGACGATGAAAAAGAAAGTAAAAACGGTGAATTAACATCCGATGCTGCTATTGAAAGCGCAATTGGAGCAGAAAGAAAAAAACAAGAAAGATTTTACGACGAAGTTGCCAAATTAAATTTTACTATTAATCGTGAAGAAGATACCGTCGGAAGCATTTTTGCTTTAATTGAAAATAAGGGTATTCATCACCATGAAAGAAAAACAGAAGGGCTACGCATACGTAAAGAACTACATCAATTTGTAACACGGAAATTGCTTATCAAAGAAGTAAAGAAAATTTTTGAATTTCAGGATTTAGACTTTGGTTCAATATTCAAAGACAAAAAGGGAAATAGTGTAGCAATTCACAACTCAACTATTTTCAAGCAGCGTCCTTTACGTTCACAAAAAGGATTGATTGGTATTTGCACTCTTGAAAATAAATTGCTTGAAGTAAAGGATTCAAAAGGCAATATTCATTTAAAACAAGTTGGAAAGAAACGATGCCCTGTAAGCCGTCCTGAATTTGAGGAATTCCGAGCATTGGGCTTAATTAATAACATTGCATCAAAAAGAAAGAATGATAAAAACGCAGCATGGGAATTTTTGCCCCAAGAGAAAAGAGACGAATTATACAAAGGAAAATTCTTCGTGCAAAAAGATTTCGGTTTTGAAGATATATATAAATACACACCTCTTCTTGAATGGCTCAATCAAAAGTATGGTAAAGATAACTGGGAATTAAACTATAATTATAAGACAAATGTCCCATCCTGTTCGATTAGTACACGGTTGCAAAAGATACTTGGAAGTAAATGGAATGAGAATGTTTTAAAGAAAGATAGAAATGGTAAAGAAATTCTTATCATTCATGCAGATCAAGACGGAACAGTTTTAAAGCAATATCCGTTAATGCAACCCTACTTTGAAGATGTTTGGCACGTTTTATTTGAAAGCGATGATGAAGATTTCATAAAAGCCTATGCACAAAAACATAATTTAGACGAAAATGCTTTGGTAAATTTATGGTACGCCATGCCTGTAGCTTATGCTCAACTTAGTTTAAAAGCAATCAAGAACATTCTTCCTTTTTTACGTGAGGGTTATATTTATACTGATGCAGTGTTATTGGCAAAAGTTCCAGAAATTCTTGGAGCGAAACTTTGGGATGAAAATAAGAAATTGATTACGGAATCACTAAAAACCGAAGTAATTGCAAAAAACAGAGATGAAAAAAGGATTTTCAATATTGTAAATAATTTAATTGCTCAATTTAAAGCAAGTAAGAAAAAGGAACTTAAAGATTATATTGTAGGTTCATTGGACCATTTATTGCCTGAAAAAAGCAAAGAAAGAGATTCGATTAAAATATTAACCGCAATTGAAGACGGATTTGGTAAAGAGACATGGAAATCAGTACCCGAAGAAGGAAAAGAAAAAATAATAGCCGAAGTAACAAATTATTATCAGCAATTCTTCAATACCACTGAACGGGCTTTTTATTCTTTACCACGTTTAGGCGATGCAATGAAAAAATTCATTTGCAATAAATTTGAATCGCAGTTTGAAGAAGGCATAGAAAGAAATTCTTTTCTTGAACGTATAGAAAAATTGTATCATCCCTCAATGCTGGATATTTACCCCAAAGCAAAAGCCGAATATTATAAGCAATATGGGATAGAAAAACAGATGGTTTTGTTAGGCTCTCCAAAAATTGGAGCATGGAAGAACCCAATGGCTTTGCGCACTCTGCATGAGTTAAAAAAACTTACTAACTATTTAATTGCTACAGGAGAAATTGATGAAGAAACCCGGGTTATTGTGGAAATTCCGAGAGAAGGAACATTAGAAGACACTAATAAAAGATGGGCTTATGAAACATATCATAGAATGAGAGAGGAAGAAAACAAAGAATTTGCAGCGGCAATATTAGAATTAGTAAAAAGAGAAGGCATCAATGCAAGCCCCGATAATGATTCAGACCTTGATAAATTTAGATTATGGTATGAGATGCTTGATTCCGCAGAAGGATATGATAAAAGCAATAAATTTATTTCTGTTGATGAAGACAGGGCTTATGGAGAAGTAAAGAAAAAAACAAATAAGCAAGGAAAGAAAAAAGCAGAATTTGAAAATGAAGAACAGGAAGAAGAAAGATATTACATATTCAGTGAAAACCATTTCGATAAAATCAAAAAAGAAGTTTGGCTTAAATTAAAGAAAGCAAAAGATAATGTAGAAGAACGGTATCGTTTATGGAAAGAGCAACAGTGCTTTTGCATTTACACGGGTAAGCCAATAAAAATATCTGATTTGTTTGATGCCAATTTGATTGATGTTGAACATACGATTCCAAGAAGTATGTCATTCGATAATAGCTTAGCAAACAAAACAGTGTGTTATGCAGATTACAACAGAAACATAAAAAAGAATAAGATACCTGCCGACCTTGGCGATGATTACATTGGCATTAAACAAGGAATTGCAAAATGGGAGCAAAAAGTAAAAGACCTTGAAGTACGGGTAGAGTTTTGGAAGGGAAAATCTAAACAGGCAAGTACAAAAGACTATAAAGACAATTGCATTCGCCAAAAACATCTTTGGCAATTTGAGTTAAACTATTGGCGCAATAAAGTGGAACGCTTTACAATGAAAGAAGTTAAAGCAGGGTTTAGAAACAGCCAATTGAAAGATACCCAACTCATTTCAAAATATGCATTCCACTATTTAAAATCATACTTCAATAAAGTAGATGTACAGAAAGGAGAAGTAACGGCAGAGTTTAGAAAGATATTTGGCATTCAGAAAACTGACACACCAAAAGACAGAGGCAAACACAGTCATCATGCAAAAGATGCGATTACGCTATCAGTGATTCCGGTTGCAGCCATACGAGACAGAATGTTAGAAGTATGGTATAAAATCAAAGAACAAAAGAAACTACTGCAATCAAACACAGAAAAAGACAAATCAGCCATTGAAGAAGAAATTAAACAGCTTGAAGAAGAACTAAATCAATTGAAAATTCAATGCTTCCCGAAAGGATTAAACAAACTGAATAACACTATAAACAAATTAGATGAAACCCTGCTAATAAACAATATTGCAAGAAACCGTTCGCTATTGCCTGCAAGCAAAAAAGTGAAAGTAAAAGGCAAATTAAGAACCGCAACAGGTGATGCAATTAGAGGGCAACTACATAAGGATTCATTTTTTGGCGCAATTAAATTAGTCAAAAAAGATAAGAATGGAAAATGGATTAAAAACGAAAAAGGCGAATTTGAATTTGAGCCAATAAAATATGTAATAAGAGAAGAATTGGTTTACAAAGTAAATAATCAAAGTCCAGGCTTTAAGGATTTGGCTGATTTGAAAAAACAAATTGTTGATAAAGATTTGTTTACAATAATAGAAAAGCAGGTGAAAAATTTTTATAATGGCGACTTCAAAGAAGCGGTAAAACAAGGAATTTGGATGTTAAACAAAAAGGGAGAAAGAGTTAATAAAATAAGAAGAGTCAGAATTTTCCTATCTGTAAGAGAACCGCTTGAAATAAAACAACAAAGCAATATCAACTTAAGTACATCAAAAATTCTTCCAGATAGAAAACATAAACAACTATATTATGCAGAAAATGGACGAGGTGCTAATATCCTCTGCGCTTTATATCAAAAAACAACTAAGAACAAAAAATCAGGTGAGGAAAAATTCGATAGAGTACTTGAAATTGTTTCATTAAAAGAAGCTGCGGATTTATTGAAAATGGGCTTAATTAATAAGATAGAAGATATTGAAAACAGTCTTTATCGAAAAGATAATAAAGGAAATATATTGATAGATGAAACCGGCAACAAAGAGAAACCTTATGCAATCTTAAAGCCCGATATGAAGGTTATTTTTTATGATGAAAATATTGACGAATTAAAAAAGAAAAATAACGAAACCGATTTTGATTATAATAAGCGAATAAGTTACCGAACTTATAAAATTGTAAAATTCACCGGTGGTCGTATAACATTTCAGCATCATCTTGAAGCAAGAAATGATAAAGAATTAGAAAAAGCTTATCCTGAAAAAAACATATTTAAGATTAATGAAAAAAATAAAGAAGTTGCTTATGGCGGAATGGGAACAAGTGGTTTTACTCAAAAAGTAAGCGATGCTTTAAAATACAATAGTTATAATAATTATGAGCCATGGCCTAAATTGCTTTATTCTGTTGATTGGCTAAATATGGCAATTGAAGGCAAGCATTTTGACATAAAACCAGATGGAACAATAAACTTGAAGTTCTAATCCTATTGGTGATTCTATTCCTCCGGAACAGCATATCATGAATGTTACGAAAAGAATTAAAGAAATGTATGCTGATGAACTAAAAAAACCAATGGACAAAAATTTAAAGTTCAGAAATAATAAATTATGAAACGTTCTGATTTTCTAAAGCGCTTAATTGCCATTGCCGGTGTCGGGTCATTCAACCTGCAAACCATTATACCCCGGCGAAAAATTTTTCTGCAACAGTTTTTTGTAGCAGGGTTCAGGCATTATAAAGGCATGGAACTGCTGCCGTACATGCAGGAAAATGATTTGTTGGAACTGCGGCGCGAACCCGATAACGAGCATGATGCTAATGCCATTGCACTTTACTGGCAGCAGGAAAAGATTGGCTACCTGCCCGCAGATATTAATGAAGTAACCGCCCGGATTATGGATGCCAAAGCACTGCCGCTGCTGGGTATGATTACCCACCTGAACCATGAAGTGAAACCCTGGGAAAATGTGGCTGCAGCCATATATTTCCTGCAGGATGAAAAATTGCAAATACCCGGATATGCACCCTATCTTGTTACGCCGGATAAGCCGGTGTATTCAACTTTACCTGAAAAGGATGAAACATTATACGATGAAATTTTTGAAAATACCAACAGGATTGTTGATATAAATGCCATTACTATACCCGACATCCGCGCACACTTTATGAAATATTATACAAAAGATAAATACAGGGTGATGTACAAAGGCAAGCCGCATGCACACATTTATACCGATGATATTTATACTTACATGTATGAAGTGAATCCACTGGAAACTGTTGTGGCCGATGATGGGAAAAAATACATACTCTTCAACTTTGAAAGTTCTTAAAAAAATTTTGAGAGTTTTTTCGAAACCTTCAACGTCTTTACACTCATACTAAACAACCTGCTGCATCGTTAAACAGTTATCAACTGTTTATCCCATGATAAAGCGTACGCTTTGCATTGAAAACCCATGCCACCTGAAATGCAAAAACGATCAGTTGGTGGTAAGTTACCAGCATATAAAAGGATACGAACACCTGCCTGATAAAACTGCACCCATTGAAGACATAGGGATACTGGTACTCGAGCATCAGCAGATTACCATTACTCATTACCTGCTCGATAAATTAGTAAGCAACAATGCTGCAGTAGTTACGTGCAACGAAACACATCACCCGAGCGGCATGTTATTAGCATTGGAAGGAAATACGGTGCAGAGTGAACGCTTCCGCGTACAGATAGAAGCCACAGAGCCTTTGAAAAAGCAACTGTGGCAGCAAACGGTAAAAGCAAAAATCAACAACCAGGCGGCATTGCTGCAGCAATGGAACATCAATAATAATTACCTGAAAACAGCAGCACAGTCGGTAAAAAGCGGCGATGCAGATAATAATGAAGCAAAGGCTGCCGCTTATTACTGGAGTCATTTGTTTCCGGACGCATGGCAGTTCTTCCGCAAGCGCGAAGGGCCGCCGCCGAATAATTTATTGAATTATGGTTACGCCATACTGCGTGCCACCATGGCAAGAGCTATTGTTGGCGCAGGGTTGTTGCCTACGTTTGGCATCTTTCATCGCAGCCGTTACAATGCATATTGCCTTGCAGATGATATGATGGAACCATACCGCCCGTTTGTAGATATGATTGTAAGAAAAATTGTAGATAAAACATCTGCCGTGGAAACGCTTACACAGGAACTAAAAGTGCAACTGCTTGCATTGCCAACATTGGATGTATTGCTGAATGATGAAACCAGCCCGCTGATGATAGCAACGCAACGTACTGCAGCATCGCTGGCAAAATGTTTTACAGGAGAGCAGCGAAAAATTTTATACCCGGTTCTGTCATGCTGAGCTTGTCGAAGCATTGTCGGGGTGATGTTAAAAGCGAAATCATACCACTATTGTCATGGTTCGGCCGGCTCACCATGACAATAGTGGTCAACCGGGCCTGCCGGAGGATGAGCCATTATACAAATGAAATCAGAAAGGTTAAACGCATATCGCATCATGTGGGTACTTGTATTTTTTGACCTGCCAACCGAAACCAAAAAGGACCGGAAGATTTATGCAAAGTTCCGCAAGCAACTGCTTGATGACGGGTTTGCCATGTTCCAGTTCAGCATATACCTGCGCCACTGCGCCAGCATGGAAAATGCAGAGGTGCATATAAAAAGAGTAAAGACCAGCCTTCCCGCAAAAGGCCATGTAGGTATAATGACCATTACCGATAAACAGTTCGGGATGATGGAAATATTTTATGGCAAAACACCCGCCGACCCGATAGAAGCGCCGCAACAACTGGAACTTTTTTAAAAACTTGTGGGGTTTATCAATTAGAAAATGAAAAAGCCTCCGCTCTTTGATAATGCGGAGGCTTAAAAGTTCATTTTTTTGTTCCTGGTTTCTTTGAAAACACGCTACAGGTAAGGCTTTCCGGTTAAGCTGTTGTTATCAAAGATCGTAAGAACTTAATTTGAAAGCAAATCACAACGAAAGCTGTAATAACTTCTGTGGGTGTTATGTTGTTATCAAAGATCGTAAGAACTTAATTTGAAAGCAAATCACAACTAATGGCTGATCCGTATAACAGATATATTGGTTGTTATCAAAGATCGTAAGAACTTAATTTGAAAGCAAATCACAACTTTGACCCCGATATCTATGTGTCCGACGAGTTGTTATCAAAGATCGTAAGAACTTAATTTGAAAGCAAATCACAACTTTGAGCATTATCACAATGTTGTGATGAATGTTGTTATCAAAGATCGTAAGAACTTAATTTGAAAGCAAATCACAACAACGAAGGATTGATAGAAAGACGGATCCGTGTTGTTATCAAAGATCGTAAGAACTTAATTTGAAAGCAAATCACAACAAATAATAACTTTCATGGTAAGCTATTATTGTTGTTATCAAAGATCGTAAGAACTTAATTTGAAAGCAAATCACAACATTTCCGCCTCAATCATCAATGTAGGAGGTGTTGTTATCAAAGATCGTAAGAACTTAATTTGAAAGCAAATCACAACTTCAAAGGCCGGAAATAAATAAGGCTGTTCGTTGTTATCAAAGATCGTAAGAACTTAATTTGAAAGCAAATCACAACTTGGAGGGCACTTTCCAATATTACTCAAAAGTTGTTATCAAAGATCGTAAGAACTTAATTTGAAAGCAAATCACAACAATAACATGATTGATTGTGTCAACATTTGAGTTGTTATCAAAGATCGTAAGAACTTAATTTGAAAGCAAATCACAACTGTATTTCGTGCATGTTCCAATAATGCGATGTTGTTATCAAAGATCGTAAGAACTTAATTTGAAAGCAAATCACAACAAACTTGCGGAGTGGTCGCAAGGTAGCAGCGTTGTTATCAAAGATCGTAAGAACTTAATTTGAAAGCAAATCACAACATTGTTGGGATTGGGAGCGATTGGAGTTTTGTTGTTATCAAAGATCGTAAGAACTTAATTTGAAAGCAAATCACAACAAGACAATATCTATTTTATTGAATAATAAAGTTGTTATCAAAGATCGTAAGAACTTAATTTGAAAGCAAATCACAACAAGTCAATAATGGCTCAAATTCAAAATAAGTTGTTATCAAAGATCGTAAGAACTTAATTTGAAAGCAAATCACAACCGTACAGTGCGTTCCCGGACAGAATCTTGAGTTGTTATCAAAGATCGTAAGAACTTAATTTGAAAGCAAATCACAACCTTTTGCTGGTTTTATAATATCCAATACAAGTTGTTATCAAAGATCGTAAGAACTTAATTTGAAAGCAAATCACAACTGTGGAACATCTAACTATCGTGATATACTTGTTGTTATCAAAGATCGTAAGAACTTAATTTGAAAGCAAATCACAACTGCTCGAACGTATTGGTATCCACTGTAAGGGTTGTTATCAAAGATCGTAAGAACTTAATTTGAAAGCAAATCACAACTACTTTCAGGCGAGCATATATAGAAAGGTTGTTGTTATCAAAGATCGTAAGAACTTAATTTGAAAGCAAATCACAACTTTTGAATAGCTTGCTGTTCCTGCAAGTGCGTTGTTATCAAAGATCGTAAGAACTTAATTTGAAAGCAAATCACAACAACAACGTAGGAGTACGTTGCGAGGAATAAGTTGTTATCAAAGATCGTAAGAACTTAATTTGAAAGCAAATCACAACTGCTTATAAATGTGTACGTTAAATTCTGTTGTTGTTATCAAAGATCGTAAGAACTTAATTTGAAAGCAAATCACAACGTACCAGCAACATTAATTGCAAGATGTACAGTTGTTATCAAAGATCGTAAGAACTTAATTTGAAAGCAAATCACAACTAACCCGACACATATAATCGATGAAGCATTGTTGTTATCAAAGATCGTAAGAACTTAATTTGAAAGCAAATCACAACCTTTCAGGTATGTTAACGATAGCGAGGACGGTTGTTATCAAAGATCGTAAGAACTTAATTTGAAAGCAAATCACAACCACGAACGTTTTGGCGAAGACCATCATTGGGTTGTTATCAAAGATCGTAAGAACTTAATTTGAAAGCAAATCACAACTTCTTTACTGAATACCCGCAAATATTCAGGTTGTTATCAAAGATCGTAAGAACTTAATTTGAAAGCAAATCACAACTCTGTGGCGTAGTAAAAGAACTATTGCGATGTTGTTATCAAAGATCGTAAGAACTTAATTTGAAAGCAAATCACAACAAAGGCAATTCACTCACCGCAATTGCAAGGTTGTTATCAAAGATCGTAAGAACTTAATTTGAAAGCAAATCACAACAGTGTTGTTTTAGTTGCCATTTTGATTTGCGTTGTTATCAAAGATCGTAAGAACTTAATTTGAAAGCAAATCACAA
>Ga0157370_10009585_pt1 | contig 10309 bp, 4 predicted proteins | sample C35metaG_FD_113463 | JGI IMG/M metagenome (GOLD analysis project Ga0157370, IMG submission 113463) | Corn rhizosphere microbial communities from Kellogg Biological Station, Michigan, USA - C3-5 metaG | ecosystem: Host-associated > Plants > Roots > Rhizosphere > Soil | place: USA: Michigan... | reverse complement strand
GGTACTGCGCCGCAGCCAGCCCAAGCTGTTGCGCGCCGACACCGTGCCGGGGCCATTGAGCCTGGATGATTACTGCGCGCGCCCCCATGCACTGGTGTCGTTCGCCGGCGACCTCAGCGGCTTTATAGATGAAGAACTGGAAAAGCTCGGGCGCAAACGCCATGTGGTGCTCGCGGTACCGCAGTTCAATGGCTTGAGTACCCTGCTGGCCGGCACTGACATCGTCGCAACCGTGCCGGACTACACGGCCGATGCGCTGACGGCCGCGGGCGGTGTGCGCGCGGAGGATCCGCCGTTGCCGGTGCGCAGCTTTGAACTGCACATGGCGTGGCGCGGGTCGCAGGATAATGATCCGGGGGAACGCTGGTTGCGGTCGCGGATTCAGATGTTCTTCGGCGATCCGGACAGTCTTTGAATAAGGTTGTCGAGCGGACCTGGCAGGCCCGGACTTGCCAGGTTAAGTAAGACAAAACATAGCGTGCCCTTGCCGACTCAGGCCCTACCATACTTCGGAACCTTCACAAACGTGCCATCAGGGGTGATCAAGGAAAAGGGTGGGTGTTTCTTTTATCTATACCCATTGCGTGTAAAGGCCGGATAAAAATAGATCGACCAGCTGCTGCCCAGCGTCTGGATAAACTTTTTCAATATAGAAAAGGAAAACCATGAGGGCGTTTCTTCTCCCGAATTGTCTTGTTCCCAATCGCCTTCATTTCCAAAACAGCAAATAACACAGCGAACAAAGGCGGAGAATGCAGGATCCGATTTTCGATACTCACTTTCTACATGCCAGAGCTGTGTAAACGGAGCTATTGCCTGAGCGCGGGGGCTATCAGCGAAGAATCTCCGTCCCGGTGTTTGTGGAATGAGTGTCCAAGTGCGCGTGGAATCTGCAAGTAGAGTAACTAATTGGCGCACTCTAACACTCACACTTTCCACGGATAACACAGTGCCTTAATAACGCTCTGGCGAGCACAAACAAGTATCAATGACTTTTTATAACAATCGTTGACACCCAGACGCAGACACCCTAAATTGCCGGCACTCTGCCAACACCAAGACGACGCATCAACTTTGTCAAGTTAATGGAATGCTGAGTTCTGAATCCTGAGTTCTGAGTTATTTCATTCCTGGTACAACGCATGAAATATGTAGACGATATTACGAAACTCTTTACACGTTTTGGCGCCAACGCGGAGAGTTACCAGGAAATACAACCGAATTATAAAGATTTCAAAGACGACCCGGTTACACCAGCGGTGGCTGAGCCAGAGTCGTCGGCGGCATTGTCTTCCCCGACACCCCCTGTGTTTCTGCTGGACGAGCCACAGCCTTCCTTGTTGATTGGCGTGCCGGACGAGCCGGTGAAGAATGTTGTCCTCTCGCTACCTTCGCCCAAATCCCCTTCCCCGACCGAGCCCCCTGCGAGTTCTGCTACGGGTGACCGTCAGCGATTGAGCGACCTGTTGCGTGAACTCAGCCAGGTTCGTCGAGACGCTCTGTCAGAAACGACTCGCAAGCGGACCAAGGCGAAGGTCATTGCTATCGTTTCGGCGAATGGTGGCGTGGGTAGAAGCACCATCGTTGCAGGTCTCGCGAAAACACTTCGGCGCCCCGGCGGGCGAACCATCGCGATTGATCTGGACCCTCAGAACGCGCTGTCCAGCCACTTGGGTATCACCCGCCAGGCTCCCGGGCTGATTCAGCTCAAGGAACAGGACGCAGACTGGGGCGCTCATCGCCTGCCAGGCTTTGGCGATAGCGAATGCCTGCCCTTCGGCACTGGCGAGGTGAACGATCGCCGATTGCTCAAGCAGATGATGCTTGAAGATTCTGACTGGTTGAATCAGCACCTTGCGTCAATGAACCTCAGCGAAAACGATACCGTGATCCTGGACACTCCTTCGGGTGAGACCGTCTATTCGCAACAGGCACTCGACGCCGCCGATCTGGTGCTGGTGATGACGGTGGCCGACGCGGCCTCCTACCTGGCGCTGGACAGCATGACCCACTGGCTGGAAACCAGCCGACGACGCGCGCAGCGGCAACGGTATGTGCTCAACCAACGGGATGACTCGCGTTCGTTCAGCAGGGACATGGGCGTGCTGTTTCTGCGGCGGCTCGGCGCCAACCTGATTGGGACGATTCGCCTCGATCACCAATTCAACGAGTCGCTGGCCCATGGTCGGGACTTACTGCAATACGCACCTCTGAGCATTGGCTGCCAAGACATTCTTTCGCTGTCAGGCGCGGTCCATGCCCTGCTTTTCTCGGAGAATTCCAGCCAGCAGGACACGCCATGACCGTCCAGCTGAATCAGCCGCCTGCAAAGACTTGGTGGTTGCAGGGGCTACTGGATACTTTCCAGGCTCGCGTCAGTCGATGGCCCCTGATTTGGCGCCAGGGCCTGAAGATCTCGGCCGGGCTGATCGCAGCATTATTGGTGCTGGGCATCCTCACTGCGCCGCAGAATCTGTATTCCCAGGCCGTGTTTGCCGCTGTCTGTTTTGCCGCCAGCCTGATCATTCGCAAGCAAACCGGGCGACTGGCGATCCTGACCCTGATCACTCTCTCGCTGATCGCTTCGTTGCGTTATATGTACTGGCGCCTGTCCGACACCCTGGACTTCGACAACTGGCAGGATGCCGTATTTGGCTACGGGCTGGTGCTGGCCGAACTGTATGCCTTGCTCGTCCTGGTCTTCGGTTATGTACAGACCGCCTGGCCGCTGCACCGCAAACCGCAGTTTCTGCAACAGCCACCCGCTGAATGGCCGACCGTGGATGTCTTCATTCCCACCTATAACGAAGCATTGGGTATCGTCAAACTGGTGGTGCTCGCCGCTCAGGCCATCGACTGGCCCGAGGGCAAACTGCGGGTGCACGTGCTCGATGACGGACGCCGGGAGGAATTCAAGGTTTTCTGTCAGCAGATTGGTGTCAACTACATCACTCGCGACAACAATCAACATGCCAAGGCCGGCAACCTCAACGAGGCACTCAAAGTCACCGATGGCGAGTTCATTGCCATATTCGACGCCGACCACGTGCCTACCCGCTCCTTCCTGCAGATCACGATGGGCTGGTTTTTCAAGGACCCGAACCTGGCGTTGCTGCAAACGCCGCACTTCTTCTATTCACCCGATCCGTTCGAAAAAAACCTCGAGACCTTTCGCTCGGTGCCCAATGAAGGTGAGTTGTTCTACGGTCTGGTGCAGGACGGCAATGACCTGTGGAACGCGGCATTCTTTTGCGGTTCCTGCGCGGTCATCCGGCGGACTCACTTGCTGGAAGTCGGAGGCATCGCCACCGAAACCGTGACGGAAGATGCGCACACGGCACTCAAGCTCAACCGCCGTGGTTTCAATACTGCTTACCTCGCCATTCCACAAGCGGCGGGACTGGCCACCGAAAGCCTTTCCCGGCACATCAGCCAGCGCATACGCTGGGCACGGGGCATGGCGCAGATTTTTCGGACCGACAATCCGTTGTTTGGCAAAGGACTGAACCTGGGGCAGCGCATCTGCTACCTCAACGCCATGATGCACTTTTTCTACAGCCTGCCTCGCCTGGTGTTCTTGACCGCACCCTTGGCCTACCTGCTTTTTGACGCGCAGATTTTCCACGCGTCGGCGCTGATGGTCACGGCTTATGTGCTGCCGCATATTTTCCATTCCAGCCTGACCAACTCCGCGATCCAGGGGCGTTTCCGCCATTCCTTCTGGAACGAAGTGTATGAGTCGGTGTTGGCCTGGTACATCATGCGACCGGTACTGTTGGCCCTGATCAACCCTTCGCTGGGTAAGTTCAACGTGACCGACAAGGGCGGCACCATCGAGGATGACTATTTCAACTGGAAGCTCGCGCGGCCTTACATCGTCCTGCTGACCTTGAACATCATCGGCCTGGTGATTGGCGTGGTGAAACTGATCGGGAGTGATTCGGCCCAGGCCACTACCCTGCTGATCAACCTGGCCTGGACCCTGTACAACATCATCATTGTCAGCACCGCCGTGGCGGTGGCCACTGAGTCCTCTCAGGTACGCAACGAACCCAGAGTGCCGGCGGATCTGCCTGTGCGGGTCTATCGCGAAGACGGCACCTCGTTTGATTGCATCACCCGGGACTTCTCACAAAACGGCGTGGGTCTGGCTCTGCCACCGCAGGTTCAGCTCAGCGTCAATGAGACGCTGCGGCTCTGCATTCTGCGCACACCTCCCTCAAGCCTCTTTCCCGCAAAAACGATCTTCAGCAACGACAACGTGGCGGGTGTGCAATTCGAGGGTTTGACCCTGCGCCAGCAAAGTGAACTGGTGCGACTGACCTTTTCACGGGCCGACACCTGGGCCAACACCTGGGGGAACGGCCGCCTCGATGCACCCATGTCGGCGTTGCGCGAGGTCAGCGGCATTGGCTTACGCGCGATCCTGCGCCTGTTCGTTGCAACGCTAAAGGACAGCCAGGCGCTGCTGCGCAAACGCCCGGACGCTCCATCACCTATAGACTCCACCGCGGACACGCAACGATCTTGAACCCTTCCACTCGCCGGACCTTTCTTCCTCGTCACTCACTCATGCTGATCGCCTGCTCGCTAGCGGGCTGGAGCAGTTGGGCGTTGAGTGCTGCCGCCCACATCAGCGCCACAGAGCCGGCGGTGATGCCGGCCGCGTCGTTGCCCGGGACCGATGCCCCGGGCAACAGTTATACCCGCACCCTCAAGGAGCTGGGTAAAAGCTATTCGATGACCCTTAAAGGCGTGGAGGCGACCGACAGTGTGAATTTCGATGTGCGCGCCGATGAAGTCGTCACGGCTGCGCAGGTCACACTGCAGTACAGCTACTCACCGGCGCTGCTGGCCGATCTTTCGCAAATCAACGTGCTGATCAACGATCAAGTGGCCGCCAGCCTGCCCCTCCCGAAGGAGGAGGCCGGCAAACTGCAGACCCGGACCGTGCAGATTCCACCGCAGACCATTACCGAGTTCAACCGGCTCAGCCTGCAGTTCATCGGTCACTACACGATGCAATGTGAAGATCCGTTGCACTCAAGCCTTTGGGCCAGGATCGGCAACGAGAGCCAACTGAGCCTCCAGGTGTCCTCGATTCAACAGCCCAACGATCTGTCCGCGCTGCCGCGTCCCTTGTTCGATCGTCGAGACGCCTCGCCCCTGAAGCTGCCCTTCGTGTTCGCCGGGCGCCCGGGCGGCCCTGAGCTTGAGGCCGCCGGTATTCTGTCGTCCTGGTTTGGCGCCTTGGCCAGCTACCGCGGTGCAACCTTCCCCGCCAGCCTCACCAGCCTGCCGGCCAAAGGCAACGCCGTGGTGTTTGTCAGCGGCAACGAATCAACGACCCTGAGTGGCTTACCGATCAAAGAGGCCACGGGGCCGACATTGACCCTCATGAGTAACCCGAATGATGCTCAGGGCAAACTGTTGATCGTCTCCGGGCGCAATGGCGCCGATCTCAAGGTCGCCGCGACCGCGCTGGCCCTCGGTGGCTCGGCCTTTTCCGGGCAGAGCGTGGTGATCGACCGGATCGACTCGCTCAAGCCACGCCGACCGTACGACGCGCCTAACTGGCTGCCCTCCGATCGCCCGGTTCGTCTGGGTGAACTGGCCAAGCCCGCTGAACTCAATGTGTCGGGTTATAACCCGGGACAAATGACGGTTGCGCTGCGCTTGCCACCCGACCTGTTCAACTGGCGTGAGCCCGGCGCGCAACTAGACCTGAAATACCGCTATACGCCGCAACCGGTCTCCACCAATTCCTCGTTGCTGATCAGTTTCAACGATACCTTTATCAAGTCGATCGACCTGCCTTCGATCGAGAAGCTCGGCAACAGCGACAGCCTGCTGTCGATGCTCAAAACCGACGACAGTCTGGCCCGCACATCGCGCATGCTGTTGCCGCTCAATTCAGTCGCGCTGCAATCGCGCCTGCAATTTCGTTTCATGTATGACTACATCAAACAGGGCGAATGCCGCGACATCATCATCGACAACATGCGCGGTGTGATCGACCCGGATTCGACCCTGGACCTCAGCCAATACGAACATTTCATGGCCATGCCCAACCTCGGGGTGTTCAAGGACAGTGGCTTCCCGTTCACCCGCATGGCCGACCTTTCCGAAACATCGGTGATCCTGCCCAACGAGCCAGGCCCGGCCGAACTGAGCGCCTATCTGACCCTGCTGGGCCGCTTCGGCGACTCCACCGGTTATCCGGCCACCGGCGTGAAGGTGGTCCACGCCGACCAGGTGGCCGAGCAACGCGACCGGGATTTGCTGGTGCTTGCTTCGGGCAACAATCAGCCGTTGCTGGAGCAATGGCAAAGCCTTCTGCCGGCCAAGGACGAGGATGCTGCGCAGTACTTTGAACTGTCTGACCTGCCCTTGCGTCTGCGCAACTGGGTCAGCCCGGATACGAAAGTCAATCTGCGCGAAGCGCGCAGCAGCTTCAGGTTTACCGCTGACGATGGCAGTGCTTATCTGACCGGATTCGAATCGCCACTCAAGAGTGGGCGCAGCGTGGTGTTTATCGCCAGCGCAAGGCCCAACGGCTTGGCCGATGTGACCAACGCCTTGCTGCGCAACGAAGAAAACGCCCACGAGTTGCAGGGCAGTCTGGTGGTGGTCAGGGGCAAGCATGTCGAATCGCTGGTCGCCGAACAGGATTACTACGTCGGGAGCCTGGGCCCATTGCGCTATCTGCAGTGGTACCTCTCGCAAAACGTAATAGCGTTCATGCTGTTCACTCTCCTCGGGGTCCTGCTGCTTGCTTCAATGGCCTATCTGAGCCTGCGCTTACGGGCTAAACGTCGTCTTGGCCAATGAACCGCGCATGCCTGTGACGTCCATGAGCAGCCGGGGTGTTTCACTTCGCCAGTGCCTGCGCGGTAACGCGCGCAGGTTGAGCGCTGTGCTTGCGCTCGCCCTGCTGGCGCCGGCGATAGCGGCCGCACAATCTTGCGAGCCGCCCGCCTGGCCACTGTGGCAAAGCTATGCAACGCGCTTCGTCCAGGCCGATGGCCGGGTTCTGGAATCGAGCCTTAAGAACAATCACAGCACCTCTGAAGGGCAGGCCTACGGCATGCTCTTCGCACTGATCGGCAACGATCAGCCACGCTTTGACAAACTCTGGCGCTGGACATCAGCCAACCTCGCAGGCTCCGCCACCGCCACACGCCTGCCGGGCTGGTTATGGGGGCAAGGCAAGGACGGTCAGTGGCGCCTGCAAGACGCCAATTCGGCCGCCGACGCCGACCTGTGGATCGCCTACGCCCTGCTCGAAGCCGCACGCCTGTGGCATCGGCCGGACTATCGCCAGGACGCCCGGCACCTGATGGCGACGATCGAAGCGCAATTGGTCGTCAAACTGCCCGGACTGGGCCCGATGGTATTGCCCGGACCACAAGGTTTCGTCAAGCCGGACGCTCTCTGGCGCCTGAACCCCAGCTACCTGCCGCTGCCACTGTTACGGCGGCTGGCCAAGGAAGCCCCCGCCGGGCCCTGGCAAGCGATTGCCAACAACACCGCGACGATGATTGCCCAATCAAGCCACCACGGTTTTGTCGCTGACTGGGTCGGTTATCAAGGCACTTCAGCGCAATCGGGAGTCTTCGTCAGCGACCCGATCAACGGCGACACGGGCAGCTACGATGCCATTCGCGTGTACCTCTGGCTGGGCATGAGTGATACCTCCGAACCGCTGGCAGCGCTCCTGCTCAAACGGCTGGACGGCATGGCCCGCAACACTGTCGCGACAGGTTCCCCCCCGGAAACGGTTCAGGTTCTGCACGGCAGTGTTCAGGGTCAGAGCCCTTTCGGATTCCGGGCTGCGCTGATTCCGTACCTCCAGGCCAAGGGGCACCCCCGTTTGGCCGATCAGCAACGGCACCGCGCGGAACTCGCCTTGCGCGAGGCGCTGGCCAGGCCTGATGCCGACGCAGGTCCGCCGCGTTACTACAACTTCATGCTCAGCCTTTTCGCGCTCGGCTGGGCAGATAACCATTATCGATTCCGGGAAGACGGAACGCTGAAACTCTCCTGGGAGACCGCATGCACGCGCACCACCGCACGCTAGCCATCGCCGTCATGAGCGCATGGACGGCTGCTGCCCACGCTCAAAGTCCGACGCCACAGACATTGCTCGTCGAACAAGGCCAGTACTGGCAGTCGCGCAAGAACCCTCAACGCGCTGCGGAGGTCTGGCAAAAAGTCCTGCTGCTGGACCCGGTCCAGGTTGACGCACTGTATGGCCTGGGCCTGATTGGCGTGCAACAGGGCGACTCACAACAGGCGCAGCAAAATCTCGCCCGCTTGCAGGCCATCCAGCCTCCGCCTCGGCAGGCACTGCAATTGGCACAGGACATCGCCCTGGCCCAGCCGCAGAACCAGCAGCGTCTGGAGGAGGCTCGGCGCCTGGTCGATGCCGGTGAGCGCGACAAGGCGACCACGGTGTTTCGTTCGCTGTTCGATGGCCGTCCACCTCAAGGTACGATTGGCCGCGAGTATTACAACAACCTCGCCTTCAATCAGGCTGACTGGGCTGAAGCACGCAGCGGCTTTGAGCGGCTGCAACGTGAAATGCCCAACAATTCGATCGTCGCGCTGTTTTACGCCAAGCATCTGATCCGCCGTGAAGACAGCCGTGCCGAGGGCATCCGCGCGTTGGCCGCGCTGACCCAGCGTACCGACATTGCCGGTGATGCCGATGAAAGCTGGCGCCTGGCGCTGACCTGGATCGGTCCACCCAATCTCGCACAAATACCGTTGTTCGAGACGTACCTCAAGACGCATCCGGATGATGGCGAAATCCGGGCGCAGATGAACAAGGGCAAGCAACAGGCAGCAACTACAGCCGGCAAGGAATGGCAACCGCCCGCCGACGTCGCGCGCGGCCTGAAGGCGCTCAAAGAAGGTGATCAGGTCACCGCCGAACAGGCGTTTCAAGCGCGTTTGAACACCCGGCCCGATGATGCTGACGCGCTGGGTGGCCTTGGGGTTATCCGCCAGCAACAACACCGACTGGCCGAAGCGGAAAAGCTCCTGGGTCAGGCCACGCGACAACGCGATGGCAGCCATTGGCAAGCCGCGCTGAACGAAGTGCGCTACTGGTCGGCATTGCAACAGGCCCGCGACGTCCAGGCCAAAGGCCAGGCAGGCCAGGCACAGGTCCTGGTAAACCAGGCGCTGCAGCTCAATCCAAACGGGGCGGACGCCCGCCTCGCCCTGGCAGACATTCAGGCCGGCGCGGGCCAGCTCGATGACGCCCAGCGTAACTATCGCCAAACGTTGAACCTGCGCCGCGACGACCCTCAAGCACTGGAAGGGCTGGTCAATGTGCTGCTCAAGAGCGGCAAGAACGATGAAGCCCTGCAACTGATCAACAGCCTGCCAGCCACCGGACAGACCAAGATCGGCCAGTCCGCACGCCTGCAAGCCTTGCGCGCGACGCAACTGGCCGCCCTCGCCGAACAACGCAACGACCTGCCCGCTGCGCGCAGCGCCTTGCAAGACGCGCTGCGCTACGAACCGGACAACATCTGGACGCGTTTCGCCCTGGCCCGCCTGAACCTGGCGATGGGCGAACCGCAAAAGGCGCGGGACCTGATCAACGCCATGCTCCAGGCCCACCCCAACAATGCCGATGCGCTTTACGTCAGCGCTTTGTTGTCGGTGCAGATGGGTGAGTGGAAAGCCGCCCAGACAACGTTAGGACGCTTGCGCCCCGACCAGCGCACCCCGGACATGGAAGCGCTGGCCGTCGACGTCAGCTTCAACCTGCAACTCAGCCAGGTGATCGAATTGGGCAAGCGCGGACAGCGCCAGGAAGCCCTGACCTTGCTCGAGCGCATTCAACCGATGACCAACAACAGTCCAGACCGCACGGCGAGCCTGGCCTCGGCCTATGTCGACATCGGCGAACCGACCCGTGCGCTGGCCCTCCTGCGCGGCCAGTTGCAAAACACCGCTGCGCCCTCGGCGGACTTCATCCTGCAATACGCCGCTGTGTTGCTTAAATCCGGAGAAGACGCACAGGTCAACGAGATTCTGCGCGACCTTCAGAACAGGCCCTTGAACGCGCCGGCTCGCAAGCGTTTCGACGACCTGCTCTATCTCTATCGCATCCGCCAGGCTGATCAGTTGCGTGAGCGAGGCGATCTGGCCAACGCCTATGACACGCTGGCGCCTGCACTGGCGCAACGTCCCGGTGACAGTGCTGCCGTCGCGGCCCTGGCGCGGATGTACTCGGCCAACCGCGACACGGCAAAAGCCATCGAGCTCTACAACCCGCTGTTACAACGCCAGC
>Ga0157370_10009583_pt1 | contig 10310 bp, 4 predicted proteins | sample C35metaG_FD_113463 | JGI IMG/M metagenome (GOLD analysis project Ga0157370, IMG submission 113463) | Corn rhizosphere microbial communities from Kellogg Biological Station, Michigan, USA - C3-5 metaG | ecosystem: Host-associated > Plants > Roots > Rhizosphere > Soil | place: USA: Michigan... | reverse complement strand
GATCTGAAGATCGCTTACCAGGGGCAACCTGAAGGCTGGACAGAACATGGGATGCCTGATGAATTCACGTCGCTAGAACCCAAATTCTTCAGCCTGGGGCAGGACGTCGAATACTATCGAAAACTACTTGAGCTGTTTTCGCTGGAGGACGCTCACGCAATCCTCAACGCGTTAGGGGATGTGGCTTTCTCCAAAGAGCGTCGGGAGGCTTCCTCTTCAGAGTTAGCGTTTAGCACTTCCCTGCTTCGGGCAGTGAACCCAACAACGATTGACCACCAATTCAAGCGGATCCTCACCGGGGACGCCCCAGTGACCCCGTACGACTTCTTCTATGAAAAGGCAAGATCAGACGGTATCGCACCGCTGACTCTCGAGTTCAGTGTCGATCCTGATGTCAAACCCTCCAGTAACGTTCACATCTTGATCGGCCGAAACGGGGTGGGTAAAACAACCCTATTGAATGGCATGGTTGACTCCTTGGTCACGCCAAGTGATGAGGTGTACGCCAAAGGCTGCTTTTTCGACAAGAACATGTGGAGCTTCAAGCGACCGCTCACCAATGATGACTTTGCAGGTGTGGTGTCGGTTTCATTCAGCGCGTTCGATCCATTTGACCCCCCGCCGAACCAGGATGATCCCAGCCAGGGAATGAGATATCGATATGTAGGCCTGAAGCACAGGGTGCTAGCCGCCGAGGGAGAGAATGTTTGGGGGTTGAAGACCAAGCCCCACCTCTGCACGGATTTGGCCGATAGCCTCAAAGTCTGCCTCAGCCTAAGCGCAAAAAGAGCACGGTGGATCAAGGCAATTCACAAGCTTGAGTCTGACTTCAATTTCGAGGAAATGAATCTCCTCCAGCTGATTGAGGTTTTTGACGCCGATAGATCAGAAACCAAGTCCGAGTTCGTCCTACGTAGTACGACCATGTTCGAAGGAATGAGCTCTGGCCACGCTATTGTTCTGCTGACCATTACCCAGCTCGTCGAAACCGTTGACGAGAAAACGCTGGTATTGATTGATGAACCAGAAAGCCATCTGCACCCTCCTCTGCTGTCTGCTTTCACCCGGGCCTTGTCCGATTTGCTCACTGCGCGAAATGCTGTAGCCATCATTGCTACCCATTCACCTGTCGTCCTGCAGGAAGTGCCAAAGTCTTGTGTGTCCATTATCAACATGAGTGGCGAGACAGCGACAGTCGACCGGCCGGATGCCGAGACGTTTGCAGAGAACGTTGGCGTTCTAACTCGACACGTCTTTGGTCTGGAGGTGAGCAAATCAGGCTTCCATGAACTCCTGGCCGCCGACGTCCGGACAGGTGCTGCGTTTGAGCAAATCAAGGGTGACTATGCAGGTCAGATTGGCACCGAAGGCCAGGCACTTTTGAGATCCATGACTATCGCGCGTGACAAGCAATGGGAGTCTGATCAATGAGAGCAATAGGCGCTCCCGCTCAGGATCCGCAGATGGTCTACAGCCTCTGCGTGAACAGCATTGCTGACGAGGATCTAAGAGCGCGCTTGCAAGCCATTACAGCGGAGGTGGTTGCTGCCGCGGAAGAGTACCAGCAGAAAGGCCTTATCAATCAATTCTTCGCGATCCCAGCTATCGACTGTGATAACGATGACATCGTGGTTGGCCAGGTAACCAAGAAGGAGCTGAAAGCTACATACTCTTCTCACATGGTGGCTGACACGAAGCCTGCCAGGAGGGTGTACACCGACCTGCTCGGTCTGGCTCCGCGTAAAAAATGCCCGTTCTGCGGGTTCGGACAAGCTAGCACCCTCGACCACTACCTGCCGAAAGCTAGATTTCCGATATTATCTGTTCTGCCCTGGAACCTCGTGCCAGCGTGCAAGGACTGCAATACCGGCAAAAATGCCGCCACCGCGACCACGCAAGACCAACAAACACTCCTCCCGTATTTTGAGCATCCACGGATGACCGGTGACCAGTGGCTGCACGCGCGGGTGCTTACGGGCGCCCCGCCAGTACTGGAGTTTTTCGTGAGTCCCCCAGAGGATTGGGATCTGATCGATAAGACTAGGGTGTTGGCGCATTTCAGAGACTACAAGCTGGCCTCACGGTTCTCTATCGAGGCCAGTAACGAACTCGCCAACCTCAAGGACACGCTTGACTTGGTATGGTCGGCCTCTGCTTTAGCCGGAGTACAAGACCACCTTCGAGTCATTGCGGTCGGCAAAAAGGCTGTCCATATGAATGCTTGGGATACCGCTATGTACCAAGCGCTTCTCAAAAGTGAGTGGTACTGCAACGAGGGCTTTCGGGCATTCGAGTAAGTATTCCGTTTCGCCTAAACAAACAAAAAGCGCGACCTTTCGGTCGCGCTTTTCTTTGCTTTTCTGCCTCGAACGAGTAAGCGTCCGCCCAACTCACCTTGCGTAAGTCAGACCGGTACCCACTGATGAGGCAGCAGTTTCCCAAACTCACTGGCGCGCTGTGTCTGCAGCCGCGTCAGCGTGAATCGCCCCGAGCTTCGTAGAAACTTCTTTGCCTTGAACTGAGGCCAGTAAAGTCAGGTTTATGAACATCAATCGATGAACAGTCGCGTTAATTTCTAGAGCGGTTGGCCAGTAATTTCAGGCTCATGAGCCGCTTATGAACATCTGACATCGCCCACTTGTTAAATCATGTATTACTCTAGGCTTATCGCTCAGCTACTTTATGGATCTCAGCAACCACCTGCTTCACTGCCTCTTCAATCGCACCCTCATTACGACACAACACCCAGCCCTGACCCACAACCGCCCGCTCGAACATCTCTGTGCATGCAACATGCTCTGCATACTTCTGAATCACAGTGCCGCCCAATCCTCGTGAACGTGCCGTTGCTCTCGCCCATGAAATACCCGGCGCGGTGATAACACCGACATGCAGATCCGGTACTCGCACGCTTCGCTCCAGGTTCAACTGCAGAATCTCTGCAAATGGAATCGTGTGTCGAAACGCAGCCTCAGACGGATACCAGCGATCAATCAATATGATGCTGCCCAACGGCTGCCGAGTCAGGACATTCCGGGATATCCAACTGCGACTGTCGGCAAAGCGCTCGCACACAGCCCATTCCAGATCCCGTGAAGGATTTCTGGCAAGTTCGTTCACCAGGGCCATGGTTTCCCCTCTGTAGGGATCGCTTTTTCGCTCGCAAAGCCGGATGACTTTCTTGTTGTCCGCCCTAAGAGCTGCCGTTACGGCCTCCAGCAGCGTGGTTTTGCCGGTGCCTTTGGGGCCGTCCAGAGAAACAAAAAGCGGAGCATTCATTTTTCACACAGCGATCAAGATAATGATCACCACTCTAACTGCATTTGCAGCTGGCCAGGCATCCAAGCACTTTCACAAGTAATTTTCCTACCCCCTAGGTATGCTCCGCGTCTATTACCGATTACTGATACCGGGATGCCCGCCCAAGTCTCTGCTGCACAGTCGCAGTCTATGGAGCCGTATCCTCTCAAGGACGTTTGAAAGATGAGTACCCCTGCGCTGGATATCAGCAGCCTGACACCCTTGCCTTACCACCAGCGTGTGGTCGATTACCTGAAGACCCACGAACCCGTCGTGTGGGAGTGGGCTTCGTCTCTGGGGGTTCAGCAGGAGCACGCCCAGGATGTGCGCGCGCAGTTGCTGCGGGACACCTATCGCCTGAGCCCCGAGACCCACCCGCAGGCCTATCAGGCCTGTGAGACGGCGCTGCAATGCTTGCAGATCCAGGCGCCTGCGACCCTTTACCAGGCTGGCGACGGCGCGATGAATGCCAGCCTGTATTACCTGGCCGGTGAAGTGCATGTGGTGTTCTACGGACCGATTCTTGAACGGCTCGACGCTCAGGAGTTACTGGCGCTGTTGGGACATGAGCTGGCCCACTACCGCTTATGGTCTGAGCACGGTGGCGACTATCTCACCGCCGAGCGGATTCTCAAGCACGCCATGGCTGATATGAATACGCCTCCGAGCCTGGAACAGACCGCGCGTTTATATAGCCTGCACACCGAAATCTATGCCGACCGAGGCGCAGCCCTGGTGGCCGGCGGGCCGGAAGCGTCGATTACTTCGCTGGTCAAGATTCACACCGGGATCGTCAGCGTCGATGCCGCCAGTTACCTGAAGCAGGCCCAGGAGCTGGATGGCAAGGATGCACCGTTGTCCCAAGGCGTTTCTCACCCGGAGACGTTTCTGCGCTCCCAGGCGGTGGACAGCTGGTGGCGGCAGGTGCCGGAGACCGACAACTGGCTGCACGGCCGGTTGCGCGGGCCGTTGTCGCTCTATCGCTTGGATGTGACCGGCCAAGTCGAGCTGACCGCCCTCACCCGCAGCTTTATCGCCAGCTTCATCGACACCTCCGTGCTGCAAGCGGAGGTGGTGCTCAATCAGGTACGTGGATTCTTTCCCGACTGGAAAGACAACGAAACCACGCTGGACCTGGGCACGCTGAATGCCGAGCGCGTCGACGCAAGCATCCACGAATACCTGCACTTCATCATGCTCGACCTGAGCCTGGTGGACCGCGACCTACGGGATGAGGCCTTGTTGCACGCGGCGCGCACAGCCAAGAAGCTCGGCAGTACCGACGACTTCATCAACGTGCTCAAGCGCGATATCAAATTCCCCAAACGTGAGCTCGACCCGATCGTTCGCGCGCTCAAAGCGGAGGTTGACACATGGAACCGATAACCCAACCCATCAATTTCACGCAATTGCTGCAGACCCACGATGGCGTCGCCGTCCCCATCGACGATGTGCTGTTCCTGGCGCTGCCGTTACTGCGCCAGGTTGCGCAATTGCATGAACTGGGACGTGTCGCCCAACTCAGTTATCTCGATGTGCTGCAAGGGCCGGAACGCACGCTGCAATTGCGCAATCCGGAGGGCGTCCCGCCACTGCTGGCGCTGGCAGCGATCAAGCAGGTGCAGCCTAATCCAGAGTCGGCACTGAATATCGTCGGCAAGGTCCGCCTGACCCGGGATTCGGAAAGTGGCGTGGCCGTGACCGACTTGCAAGTCCAGGAAGATCCGCATCAGGCCATTGACCACCCGGTGTTCCTCACCGACTTGCACAGTTGGGAGCATCGCCTCGGGCACCACGACGAGATCACCGATATTTTCCAGCTCGGCCAGTTGCTGGCCTGCCTGGCGTGCGGGTTGGATTTCGCCGATATCAACGACCTCAAGGCTTTTGCCCGGCACCGCCGTAACCTGTTCCAGCTCAACGGCCGGCTCAACCCGGTACTGGCTAATCTGATCGTTGAAATGACCGAGCTGAACCGCCATGAGCGCGCCACCGATGTCGGCTCACTGGTGCGACGCCTGGAATCCTGGCGCGAACAGCCGGCCAGCCTGGATGTCGAGCGTGTATTGGCCCAGGCCGAAGGCCCGGCTTCACGGCGCACCGTAGTACTGGAGCATCTGCGTAATCGCTTGTTTGATCTTTCGCGGCGCAATCGCCTGCTGTACTTCCGGCCGACGCAAGCCAACGTCAACTTGACCGTGGCCAGCGTGCCCTTGGTGATGCGTGTCTAAAGTATCCGCCCCGAAGCCTTGTGCACCTGGCAGCCTACCTTCGGTGGCTTCTCCGAGCAGGTGTTGAGCGGCAAACCGGTTGGCCTGCAGCAATGGCTGCGGTTTGAAGACCAGACCTGGTTGCAGGCGTCGCTGGAACGCATCATCCAGGAAACCCGCCGCGACCGCGCCGAGTTCGGTTTCAGCAACCTGCGCCTGGTCGTGGCCTTCATGCGCTGGCACAACCTCAAGGACACGCCGGAAGAACGCATCGTCACTCCCCTGCTCTGGCTGCCGGTGGAACTGAGTCGCAAAAAGGGCGTGCGCGACCAGTTCATGTTGCAGTGCGATGAGACCGAGGCTGAGTTCAACCCGGTACTGCGGCATCAATTGCGCCAGCTCTACGACATCCAGTTGCCGGAAACCGTCGACCTGCAAAAGACGTCCCTGGAGGAAATCCACGCCGACATTGCGCGCCAGATCAAACTGACAGAGCCTGGCGTCGAGTTGCGCCTGCAAAGCAAACCGCAAATCGAACTGATCCACCAGAAGGCCGTGCAGCATCTGCACCACTTCCAACGCCGTCGCGCCCGCCAGCGCTCGACGATGCCCTTGGCCAGGCCGGATTTCAGCTACGACCGCGAAGACTACCGCCCGCTGGGCCTGCAATTGTTCCAGCAAAAGGTGCTGCCCAGCGAGTTACCGTTGCGCCTGGCCGTCGGCGCCAAACCCTTGCTGCGCAACCAGCATCCGCAGATGGTCGCCAGCAGCACCGAAAACAGCACCTTCGCCATGCCCGAGAATCAGGGGCACCGCTACGCCTGGGACATCGACCTGACCCAGGTGACCCTGGCCAACTTCAACTATCGAAAGATGTCGCTGGTGCGTGACTACGCACAGCTGATCGATGAGCCCGCGCAAAACGAAGCGTTTGACCGGATGTTCTCGATTGAGCCGCGAGACGTCGAAGTCCAGACTCCAGACCCGATCCCGCTGCCCGACCAGTGGAACGTGGTGGCCGGTGACGCGACGCAGAACGCTGCGGTCAGCCTGGCCCGGACCGGGCGTCACTTCATCATTCAGGGGCCACCGGGCACCGGCAAATCCCAGACCATCACCAACCTGATCGCGGACTATGCCGCACGCGGCCTGCGCGTATTGTTTGTGTGCGAAAAGCGCGCAGCGCTGGACGTGGTGTTCCATCGCCTGCAACAGAGTGAACTGGGCGAATTGTGTTGCCTGATTCACGACTCCCAGACGGACAAAAAAGCGTTCGTGGGCAACCTGCGCGAGTGTTATGAGCGCTGGATCGCCGGCGACGCCCAATCGGTGCAGTTGCAAGCGCGTCGCGACGCCACACTGGCCTCCTTGAGCCAACAACTGGGCCTGATAGAGCGCTTTGAACAGGCGATGGCCGGGGTGCCTGAGTCCTTGGCCTGCTCGGCGCGTGAGTTGGTCCGTCATTTGATCGAGCTGCCACCCGTTGCTGCACAGCTGCCGCCCGAAGCGCTGGAGCGCTTGCCCGAATGGCGGCACTGGCAGGCACAACACGAGCTGACCGGCCGGTTGTATCAGACCATCAAGGAACGCTTCGGCCTCGACAGTTTTGCGCGTCACCCCTTCAGCCACCTGGCCTCAAGCCTGGTCACCCACGAGCATGCCTACGGCCAGCTCAAGGCGTTTCTGGAGCAAGCCAGTGGGCTGATGGACAGCGTCGAGTCGTTCCTGGAGTCATCCTCCAGCCTGCTGTCCGGTGACACGCGCCTGACGGATGCGTGCGTGCTGACTCAAGCTGCCGAGCAACTGACCGGCGCCAACCTGGCGGCGCACCTCGACCTGCTGGAACCTGGCTCAACGAGTTCCCAAACGCTGCACGCCGAACAGGCCGCCTTGCAGGCACTGGCCGTGCAGCAACACAACGCCCGTGAAACCACCCGCCACTGGCGCGTGAAACTTGAGCCCCAGGATACCCAGGCGGCCCTGGAGCAGGTACAGCGCCAGGAAGGCTCACTGCTGCGCTGGTTGCAACCCGGTTGGTGGCGCCTGCGTAGCGAACTTCAACGCCGCTACGACTTCAGTCAGCACGCGATTCGCCCCAGCCTGCGCGGCGTGCTCGACAACCTGGCCGGTGAACACCGCGCCACCGCCGAGCTGCACGCCGAGCAGCAACGCCTGCCAGGTCGCTACGGCATCCAGGATATCGACCTGTTCGTGCACAATCTGCACGCCCTGCTGCAGCAACTGAGCGCATCACCGTTGTTGCGCAAGTGGGTCGAAGGCCTGCAGGGCAATCCGAGCAGCTTGCCCGGTGTGCGCCAGGAAGCCAGCCTGCGCCAACCCATCGCGCGCCTGGCCGAGCTGGTTGCCCAGCATTGCGTATTCGACCCGGAGCCAAGCCTGGCCGAGCTGGCCGAGTACCTGCGCGACCTGCGTGAAGACCTCGACGAACTGCCCGACACCCTGCCCCTGCTCAACGAGCTACACCAGGCCGATCCCGTCTGCCTGGCGGTCGTGCAACAGTATGCTTTGCCACACCCCGTGCTGGACGGGTTGATTGCCCAGGAAAACCTGACCCGCCTGTACCGTGCCAATCCGCAGATGGCCCGCTTCGATGGCCCGGCCTTGAGCCTGGCTGCGCGCCAGGTCAGCCAGGCCGAAAGCAGCCTGCTCAAGAACAACGCTCATGTGCTCAGCGCTACCCTGCACCAGCGTTTTCTGGAGCATGTGAAGCAATCGGCGATGTCGGTGACACAGCTGGACGCACCGGCCCGTGAGTTCAAGAAAGCCTATGCCAAAGGGCGCCGCGAACTGGAACATGAGCTGGGCAAGACTATGCGTTATCGTTCCATCCGCGAAATGGCCAGTGGTGACAGTGGTCGAGTGATCAACGATCTCAAGCCCATCTGGCTGATGAGCCCGCTGTCGGTGTCCGATACCCTGCCGTTGACCCCGGACCTGTTTGACGTGGTGATTTTCGACGAGGCCAGCCAGATCTCCAGCGAAGAAGCCGTGCCCGCCCTGAGCCGTGCGCAGCAGGTGATTGTGGTAGGCGACGAGATGCAGTTGCCACCCACCAACTTCTTCTCCAGTGCCGGTGACCAGGACGATAATGACCTGATTGCCATGGAGGACGGGGAACAGATCTCAATCAACCTCGATGCGGACAGCCTGCTGAGCCAGGCCGCACGCAACTTGCCAGCCACCCTGCTGGCCTGGCACTACCGCAGTCGCCACGAAGCGCTGATCAGTTTCTCCAACGCAGCGTTCTACGAAGGGCGCCTGATCACCATTCCCGACCGGCGTATCGAGCGCCCTGCCCCGGCCCACGCCGCTGTGGACTCCAGCGACGCCCAGGCCGTGATCCAGGGCGCCGACACGCTGCTCGACAGCCCGATCAGCTTCTTGAAGATGAGCGATGGCGTCTACCTCAGCCGTAGCAACCTGGCCGAAGCCCGCTACATCGCCAATCTGGTGCGTGAACTGCTGCAACGCGAGACTGGCCTGAGCCTGGGCATCGTGGCCTTTTCCGAGGCCCAGCAAGGCGCCATCGAGCAGGCCCTGGAAGACCTGGCCAGCAATGATTCGGCCTTTGCCACACGCCTTGAGCGCGAGTACGTGCGTGAAGATGCCGGGCAGTTCAATGGCCTGTTCGTCAAGAACCTGGAGAACGTACAAGGTGATGAACGCGATGTGATCATCCTGAGCATATGTTACGCGCCGGGACCGAACGGCAAGATGCTGATGAACTTCGGCCCGATCAACCAGCGCGGCGGGGAAAAACGCCTTAACGTGATCTTCAGCCGTGCGCGCAAGCGCATGGCGACTGTCTCCAGCATTGAGTCCGAGGCCATCACCAATACCCACAACGATGGCGCTGCCGCATTGCGCGCGTTCCTGCAATTCGCCCAGGCCAGTGCCAGCGGCGATGCGCCACGCTCCCAGGGCATCCTGGCCAACCTCAACCCAGGCGCCAAGCAGTCCTTTGCCGTCAGCCTGCCCAGGGACACGCTGCGCAGCGCCCTCGCCGTCGCGTTGCGCCACCGCGGGCATTCGGTGCAGGAGTATGTCGGGCGTTCACAGTTCCGCTGTGACCTGGCGATCAGCGACGCCAGCGGTGAATACTTCAGTCTGGGGGTGCTGCTTGACAGCGACACGGCAGCCGCGACTGACGTGCGTGAGCGTTATATCTTCCGCCCGACGGTATTGCGCAGCTTCGGCTGGAAGATCATCGACGTGCTCAGCCATGACTGGCTGCGCGACCCGGAGGACGTACTCAAGCGCATCGAAGCGCTGCTTCGGGGTGAAGAAGCGCCTGCACTGCCAGCGCCGGAACTGACCGTGGAAACCGGCGAGATTGAAACCGAGCCACCGGCAACCCCTGAAGCGGCGCTGTCGATGCGCGAGTTCATCTATGGCGAAGGTAACTCCAATAAGTTCTGGCGTATTGGTGTCACCGACGCCGAGGTGGTGGTGAGTTTCGGCCGCATCGGCACCAAGGGCCAGACCCTGATCAAATCCCTGGAGAGTCCCGAACGCGCGTTGCGTGAAGCAGAGAAACTGATCGCGGAGAAACTGCGTAAAGGCTATCAAGAACAGGCATGAATGAAAGGACGGCGCCCACCCCGGGCGCCTGTCCACCCCCAAACCGTAAACCCACGCTCCATGCACCAGCCCCTGCCCTAATGCTGAAACGTCATCATCTCCCCCTCGCCCGCATGTTAATCTCGCCCCACCACGAATAGACATTGATCGTCACAAGACGATGACCAGAACCAGGAAAGCCCATGCCAAAGATTTCTC
>Ga0157370_10009578_pt1 | contig 10313 bp, 5 predicted proteins | sample C35metaG_FD_113463 | JGI IMG/M metagenome (GOLD analysis project Ga0157370, IMG submission 113463) | Corn rhizosphere microbial communities from Kellogg Biological Station, Michigan, USA - C3-5 metaG | ecosystem: Host-associated > Plants > Roots > Rhizosphere > Soil | place: USA: Michigan... | reverse complement strand
CCACGGGTGATTTGGCCTGGTGGCGCTTGGTCCACCACGGCTTGGCCACGGGCGATTGGGACTGGTGCCGCTTGGTCCACCACGGCTTGGCCACGGGCGATTGGGACTGCTGAGCCCCGGACCGCCGGTCTCTGCGGGCCGGGAGATTAGCTGGCAACATGGCGGGCCACCCTTCCTGTGCTGCGCCAGGTCTTTCCAACGCTGCGCCAAAATTTGACTGTGCTGGTCCAGGATTTTGGCGTGACGTGCCCGCTGGACGCTGAGCCGTGCCCGCTGGACGCCGTTCCGTGCCCCCGGGACGCTGGGCCGTGGCCATATTTCTCCGCGTTCTGTCCGTAGAGGAACTGCTGCCAGGTGATGTGGGGCAGCCGCGGCAGTCCGAGCAGCACAAGGGTCAGCCCGGCCACCGCCCACACGCCTGCGGACGGATTCCAAAGGTGTCCATAGACCATGCCGGTGGCCACCAGCAGCGACGTGCCGAGGCTCAGGCCGATGGCCAGGGCAACGTAAAAGGCCGCACCGAGGGCCAGCCTGGACCGGCGGCTGGGACTAGCCCGCCAGAACCACAGTGCCGCCGCCCCGCCCGGGCCAGTCAACAGCAACGCCCCCACCACTGCCGCCCGCAGTGCCGGCGGTCCCGCCAGGGCCAGGGGCAGTGAAGCGATAGCCAACACGGCTAGGGCCAGATCCGGGAGATTCTTGGGGATTCGCATTGGGGGCTCCATTGATGTGGATGAGGATTCCGGAAGTGTTGTGCACCAGGACTCGCCAGCCATCGCGCAGCTGGCACGTGTCAACAAAGTGCTGGACGGCACCGGGCGGGCCGATTCCCAGCATCTCTGCGGAGTCGATTTGGCTTTGCGTGACCAGCAGGTAGGCCCCGGACTTTGCCGCCAGCTCTTCCACAAAGGAACAGGCCAGCTCCGGGGCGTCGGCCTGTGGCTTGCCGGGCAGCAGAGTGCGGTACTTGTAGGTGGCGTACTTGACGCTGCGCCACGGGGTGTCGTGGACGGCTTCAATCACCACGGCGCCGTTGGGGGCCGCATGGTCAAGCTGGCTGACCAGCGCCAATTCGCCCTGCGAGAAGGTCTCCAGGGCGTCATTGCCATACCGGGTCACCATGGTTGTCCCCGCCAGCGCCAGCCCGACGACGGCGACCAGCACCGTGCGCCACACCCTGGGCCTGCGCCCTCCTGCTGGCAGCAGCAGGGTGGCCAGCAGGGGGGCGGAAAACGGCAGGCTGTACAGGTACACCCTCATCAGCAGTTCACCGCCGTACGGCTGCAGTGGCAGAAGCAGCAGGGGTATGCCGACCGCTGCCGAGGCGGCCAGCCAGGGGCGGTGCCGGTGGGCCAGCAGCCATGCTCCGGTGCCAGCCGCCAGCCACATGAACGCCGACTCTGCAATGCGGGACGCGACAACAAAGAGGTGTCCAGGGTCGCCTGAAACGCGCTTCGTCACGGCTATGGTCTGGCTCACATTGCCCACGGATCCGAACAAGGTGTCCATGTGGCCCACCAGGTAGGGGGTGGCAACAAAAACCAGCCATACAACAGGGATTGCAATGGCCAGCGCCGGCACCAGGCGCAGCCGCAGCTGGCCAATTGCCACGAGCCCCAGCAGCACCGCCGCCACGGCAAAGGGCGTCAGCTGGTGGGCCGCTGTCATGGCCACCAGCATCACAATGCAGCAGGAAATGAGCATGGCCGAAACGGGTCGGGACAGGCCTGGTGCCGGATACACCTTCGGATCCATCCAGTCCACCACGCGGCGCCACTTGCTTGCCGTCCCCTTCCAGGCCCGCCCACCATAGGCGGCGAGGACCGCCGCCAGTACCGTCAGCCCCACGATGTACGCGTAGGCCTGCGGGGCGAGGTAGTCCTGTCCCACCCAGCTGGTCAGGTAAAACAGCCAAACCCCCGCCCACGTGGCGCGCCAGTGCCCGGTCACGCGCCGGGCGATGGCCAGCAGCACCGGCAGCAGGAGCAGGTTGACGACCGGGGGCGCCCACGTGGCCAGCGGCATCAGCGACGGGAGTCCCGTGGCCTTTGAAAACATGGCCAGCAGGGCGAAGAACCCCGGCCAGGAAAAGTAGGCATCCAGTTTGGTGTCCAGCTGGCCATCGACGCCGATATAGGCGGTGATCCCGAGGTGCCTATAGCTGGCCTCCAGCCGGGGGGTTCCGTGGATCATTGGGTCCAAGCCGTGCAGCAGGAAGATCAAAACCACCAGCTGCACCACCAGCACCCACACGTGCTGCCGGCGCCGGGCCAGTGACAGCGCCACGCCGGCCACGGCCGCAGCCAGGGCGGGGAAGTACTCAGGGGGCACGGCGGTGATTACGCCCAGGGAGCCGATTTTGCCGACGTCGGCGTGCAGCGCGCCCCACACGCCCAGGCCCAGTGCCGCTGCCGCCAGCAAGGCCAGGGACGACGACGCCGCACCCTCGCCGTGCACCATCCTGGGGCGCATCCTGCTCTCCACCCGGTCCAATGCGTCCGTCAGGCGGACGCGGGTGTCCACATAATGGGAGTACTGCCGGCGCCAGGCGGCGCGCAGGCCCGGCACCTTGGGTAGCTCCGTGTCATGGTCAGAGGTGTACGTGTGGCGCTGGTCGCTGTGGCGCAGCAGCTGTTCCTGCGCAAGGGCGTCCCGATGGTCCAGGCGGAGGGCGCGCCGGAGATCGCCCGGGCGGTCGCCCTGCAGCTTGGGGTGGACGTCCCGCCCAGGTGAGGGAAGGATCTGGGACGCCTGGTTCTTGGATGCGGGGGCCTGGGACGCCTGGTCCTGGAATGTCAGGTTCCTGGATGTCAGCTTTCTGGACGTGGGGGCTTTGGACGCGGAGGCTTTGGACGCCGAGGCTTTGGATGGGGAGGCTTTGGACGCGGAGGCTTTGGACCCGGGGGACTGGGGTGCCTGGGCCTTGGAGGTCAGCACGCTCAGCCGCCACGCCGCTAGCCCCGCCGCGACCACCTGGCCGGCCAGCCATACAAGCGAAACCCCCTCCAGCCCGCGCTGCGAGGCCAGCGCGGCGGCGGGAACCACGGCAATCAACGCCGCCACCACGGCTACGGCCGTGGCCTCCGCCAGCCGGTTCCGCGCCCGGCACAGGCCGTAATACACCTGCGTCACGCAGCCCACCAGCAGCGCCGGGGCCATGATCAGCAGCAGGGGCCACCCCTGCTCGTACACCGGGCCCAGCAGCTTCAGCAGGACGGGCCCCGCCACGACCAGCACCACGGCGGAGCCCGCCGTCAGCGCCACACTCAGCAGCAGTGCCTTGCGCACCAAGGCCCTCACCGGATTCGCCCAGCTGGCCGGGGCGGGCCAGGCCACGGAGCCGGGACCGCCGGCGGCTGGCCAGGCTGCGGGGCCGGGCCCGCCGGGGGCTGGCCGCGGAACGCCATGCTGCGATACGCCCAGTCTCGACACGCCCTGCTTCGGGACACCCTGCCGCGGAACACCCTGCCGCGGGACACCCTGCTGCGACACACCCTGCCGCGGAACACTCTGCCGCGACACGCCCTGCTGCGGGACACCCAGTCTCGGAGCGCCCTGCCCGGCAAGCTTGGCTTGGAGCGAATAGCCGGCCGACTGGGGCACAAAAAACACTGCCGTGGACAGCATCCAGACCATGTACCAGGACGCCGTCGCCGTGGCTGAAACGGCGGCTGTGACCACCAGCGGCAGCAGGTAACCCGGTGCCCTGTCCGAGAGCATCAGCGCGTGGTTGGGCAGGCCGTGCCGCAGCAGCAGCTTCGCCTCGGGCGCGCCAAAACGCGTGGGCCGCAAGCCGCGGCGCCACTGCTGGACCAGGCCCAGCAACACGCTGGCCAGCGCTCCCGCGGCCACGGAGGTAAGGAGCGTGAGCACGCCGTCGTTCTTCGCCAGCAGGCCCAGGCCCAGCGCCCCAAGCTGAACCAGGCCCTGCACCAGGCTGCGGGAGAGGGCATGGTGGGAGCTGGACTGCGCCACCGCGATGTGGTCCAGCTGGTAGGCCACGGTGGCCAATACGGCTGCCACCAGGAAGGCGGCCACCACGGCGGGACTGTCCCACGCGGCGCCGGTCACCCCGCCCAGGGCCCGCGTGACCAGCACCACCGCCACGCCCACCACCACGGAGGTGACCACCACGGCAGCCAGCGAGGCGCTGAGAAGGCGGCGGCCGGCGTCGTGCTGGCCCGGGAGGAGCGAGACGGTGGCCGGGCCCACGCCAAGGAGCGCGAGCTGGACCGAAAGGAGCACTGCGGACAACAGCGCCGAACCGAGCCCCAGCCGTGCGGGGGAGAGCGACAGGGCTGCCAGCGCCCAGAAGACGAAGCCCACCACCATGGGCGCCACTCGGGCGGCTGCCAGCGAAAGCGTGTTGGCCCCCATGGACTCGCTCTGGACCTGGCCGGGGTGGAGCCGGTCCAGCAGCTCGCGGCCAGTCATGGGTGGGCCCGGGTGCCGTGCATCCACTCCGAGACCATCGACCGGTAGTTGTAGCCCAGGAATCCCGCCCAGTACGGAAGGTAGCGCGGGGCCAGGACCAGGGACAGGCCCGCCCCGCGGATGGTGGCCAGCAGCGGCAGCGCCACCATCCAGCCGGCGCGTGAGGGATGCTTGGCGGCCGTCCGGGCCAGGCCCGCTCCGTCCTGCTCCCACTGGTCGCGGGCCGTGTCGAAGCCGCCGCTGAAACGGTGCCCCACGATGGTCTTGCGTGAGACGCCCAGCCGGGCGCCCGCCTGCTGCAGCCGAATGCGCAGCTCCACGTCCTCGCCGGAACGGAACGATTCGTCAAAGCCCAGCTGGAGCAGCACGTCGCGGCGCATCAGTGTCGCGCACACGCAGAACCATTCACGCACGCGGCTGTGGTTGTGGTGCCAGGCAAGCGCCTGGGCCCAGTATTCCTCCTCGTCGGGGCGGCTGGCGAGGCCAAACTGCAGGCCGACGTAGTGGCCTGCGGTGAACTCGTCCAGGAGGGCTTTCAGGGAGCCTGCGGGGAGGAGGACGTCTGCATCGATGAGGGCCAGCGTGTCCTGCGTGGCCGCGCGGGCACCCATCATGCGGGCAGCTGGGAGGCCGCGTCCGCCGTCGGAAATCACATGCGCCCCGGCGTTGGTGGCCAGCTCCACGGTGTTGTCCGTGGAGCAGCCGTCCACCACGATGATCTCCGCCGGGTGCTGCGCCGCGACGCTGGCCAGGCATTCGGCCAGCCAGCGTGCGGCATTGCGGGCAGGGACCACCACGGAGACGGGGAGTGCCCCGTCTGCCGCGGTGGTGCCCTGCGGGGTCTCGCTGGTTGTCACGGCACTGCCTTGATGATCACGTCGTCGATGTTGATGGACGCCGGCTGCGGGTAGTGCTCCGAGCCCATCATCACCGAGGTGGTGCTGGTGGCCGAGGTGTTGACCGCAGCCGAGTTGTACACCTGCACGCCGTCCAGCCAGACCTGGATGGTGGTGGTTGGGCCCGCAGCTGCCACACGCATCTGCACGTGGTGCCAGGCACTGAGCGAGATGGACGATGTGGTCAGCTGTGCGTAGATATCCGTGCCAGCGGGGGACAGGACCCGCAGCCACAGCTGCCCGGTGGAGTTGTACCGGTAGATGTCCGCAAACCGGGTGGAGCCGGTCCAGAAGCGGAAGTACGGCACGTCATTGCCCACAGGCCCAATGGCCGTGATGTTGAACCAGCCGTCCGCGTATACGTCCGTGGACGCGGCGGGGATGGCGTGGGACAGGTTCGCCCGCGACAGGTTGTTCGTGGTGGTGACCAGGCTGGCCGCGCTCAGCCCCGTATGGACGGTTGTTTGCTGGACGGTGGCTGTTGCGTCGCCTCCCAATTGGAGTGTCCACTTGTTGAGGTTTCCGCACTCAAAGCCGTCCGCCACCACCGTTGTTCCGGGGAATGAATTGGTGGGCAGGACTGCCGCAGCGCAGTTGGCAACGGGCTGGGCCTTGATGATTACATTGTCCAGGTAGAGGTCACCCTGCTGGCCGGCAAATTCATTGCCCGTTGCCACAGAGGTGATGTCGCCGATGCGGCCGTTGACGGTGCTGCTGGAGAATACACTGGTTCCGTCCAGCCAGACCTGCACGGTGGTTGCCGCCCCGTTGGGCAGCACGTGCATCTGGAGGTGGTGCCAGCGCCACAGGCTGACGGGGGTGCCGGTCAGCTTGGTGCGTGTCCAGACGTTGGTGGGCGAAAGCGTTTCAAGCCACAGGCTGCCGTCGGCAACGTTACGGTAGATGGCGGCAACACGGGTGGTGCCGCTATAGAAGCGGAAGTACGAGTTTGCGCCTCCTTGAGTCGACAGTCCCGCGACGTCAAGGTAGCCGTCTGCGTAGACGTCCCCGAGGCCGGCCGGAATGGTTTTGGTCAGGGTCGCGATGGTGCCGGCCGCCGTGCTTGCGTGCAGGTGCGTGGAGCAGGCGCCGGTGACGGCTGCGGTGTTGACGACGGCGGCTGTTCCGTCACCGCCGGTGTTGACGGCCCAGTTGCTGAGGACTCCGGATTCAAAGTTGTCGGCAACCACGGTGGTTCCGGGGAAGCCGTTGGTGGGCTGCGCCGTGGCGGGCAGGCACGCTGGGGCGGGAGCGACCAGGGCCTGGGCCTTGATGATGAGGTTGTCGAGGTAGAGGTCCCCGCGCTGGATGGTGAATTCGTTTCCGGTGGACACCGAGGAGATGTTGCCGGTGCGGCCGTTGACGTGGCTGTTGGAGTAGACGCTGGTTCCGTCCAGCCAGACTTGGACGGTGGTTGCTGCCCCGTTGGGCAGCACGTGCATTTGGATGTGGTGCCAGCGCCACATGCTGACGGCGGTGCTGGTGAGCCTGGTGCGTGTCCACGCGCCGGCGGAGGAGAGGGTTTCCAGGTAGAGGTTGCCGTCGTTGACGTTGCGGTAGACGCTGGCCACCCGGGTGGTGCCGATGTAGAAGCGGAGGTAGGAGTTTGCGGCTCCGGTCACGCCTGCTGTGGCGACGTCGAAGTAGCCGTCTGCGTAGACATCGCCGAGCCCGGCGGGGATGGCCTTGGTCAGGTTGGAGAGCGATCCGGCCAGTGCATCTTCGTGCAGGCGGGCGGAGCAGGCTCCTGTGACATGGGCGTTGGTGACAACGGCTGCCGTGCCGGTTCCGGCGGCCCAGACCTTCCACTGGGAAAGGGTGCCGGATTCAAAGTTGTCGGCCAGCACGGTGGTTCCGGGGAAGCCGTTGGTGGGCTGCGCCGTGGCGGGCAGGCACGCTGGGGCGAGTGTGGCCTGCGCGGATGTGGCGCCAGCCTTCACGGTTGTTTTGGGCGCTGATGTGGGAGTTGGCGTGGGTGTTGGCTCGGGTGCCGGTGGCGACGTAGTGCTGGCCGGCGCGGTGGTGGCATTGGTAGTTGCCGGAGGCGTGGTCGGTGTTGCGCTGGCCGGGCTGGAAGCAATTGGCGCCGTGGTGGCAGGAGTCGTGGCCGGGGGCGGCTGTGTGGCTACCGTTGCTGTCGGGCTGGCGCCGGGCGAGCTGCCGGGGGGCGGCGTGGCGGCTGTTGCCGCCAGGCCCGCCGTCAAGGCAAGCACCGCCGTCATCATCATGGTTCGGATGCCTGCTTTTGGCCTGTTCACAATGCCACCTCCATATAGCCGACGCCGTCCCCTTGGGCGCACGCCGCAGCCAGCGGGTGCATTGCCCGCTTCGCCGATTGACCGGCGACGGGTGCCGCCAGCAGATAAAGAATTGTTCGACGGCGGCTGCCGGCCGCCGTCGTCCGGGCCGAAAGCCGGACTGCCAGCCGGGACGCAGCCAGGCCGCGCACCGAGCTAAGCCCATTCATTGAGCAGCGCCTGGACGGTGGCGGTGACGTGGTCGCTGGCGCGGTCGGCGGACCAGTCCACCGGGATTTTCAGCACGTGGCACGGGATGCCGCCCAGCCCCCGGCGCACCACCTTGGCCTTGTCGGAGAAGTAGCGCTCCAGCGGGACCAGGCCGGTGGCGCCCAGGGCCTCGATCAGGCTCCGGGACACGCCGGGCAGCTCGGTGTGGAAGTTGCCCACGATGCGGGTGGTCAGCCAGTCGGCGCTGCGCGGCTCCAGCACGGCATCGAAACCTGAGTGCCGTTCCAGGAACAGGGCCACGCGGGTGGGTGCCTCGGTGGCAATGTTTTCGGCCCCGAACGCCTCCTCCGGGGTGACCATTCGGTGTTCCGGGGACCAGTGCCTGGTGAACGCGGCCGTGCGGGGATAGCGGACGATCACAGGGTGGACAATGGTGGAAACCCTCTCCAGCGGCTTGGTCAACGCCTTCGGGACCAGCGGCTTGTGCGCGCCCTCGAAAAGCTGCGGGTAGATGGGCTGGTGGTGGGCCTTGATGAACATGGGCTTGGCGTATCCCAGGACGGTGCCGTCGGAGCGAAGGAACGCCCAGTCGTCCGCCATGAACTGCACGCCCTCAATCCGCACCAGCTTGGCCACGGTGCTGGTCTTGCCAACGCCGCCCCACGCCGGCATGAGCACGCCGGCGCCCCTGTAGTTCACGATGGCCGCATGCACCATGGCCGCGCCGTTCGCCACGCACAGCCGGTCCAGCAGCGGAATCACCGCCGTGAGCAGTTCGCCGCGGCCGGCAACAGTGAAGCCGGCGTCCGTTGCCGTCACCGTGACCCGGTCCCTCGGCAGGAACAGTGTGTCGTCGGAGTAGCGGTAGGCGTCCTCGGCATGCGAGGGGTTGATCAGGGGGAGCGTGGTTCCGGTGACCAGGATCCGGGTGTCCTCCTCCGCCCGGCGGGCCGTGTGGAACGGCCCCAGCATGTCCACCAGCTGGGGCGCGCCGGGCGTGCCGGGCACCACTTCGATCCCCACCAGTCCGTGGACGTCGAAATGGGCGCCGGTGGAGACCGGTGATGGTGCTGCAAGCTGGCTCTGTGTCACGGGACTACTCCGCCTTGACGATAACGTCGTCAATGTTGATGGATGCCGGTTGCGGGGCATGCTCGGAACCCAACATCACCGTGGTGGCGTTGGTGGCCGAGGTGCTCACGGCGGTGGATGAGTACAGCAGGGCGTCGTTGAGCCAGATGCTGATGCTCGTGGCGGCGCCGTTGGGAATGACTTCCATTTGCACGTGCTGCCATGTGTCCAGCGGAATTGCGTAACTTGTCAGCCGTACATAGGAGAACGTGCCGGCCGGAGTCAGCACCCGCAGCCACATTTGGCCCGTGACGTTGTACCGGTAGATGTCCGCGAAACGCGTGGCTCCGGTGAAGAAGCGGAAGTACGGGACGTCATTGCCCGTTGGCCCCTCCGCGGTGATGTTGAACCACCCGTCCACGTCCGACTGGACGGATCCGGCCGGCAACTCGTGGGAGATGTTCGCCAGGGAGCCGGAGTTGTAGCTGGTGACCAGGCTGGCCGCCGTGGTGCCGTCGAACACGGTGCCGGTTTCGGTGCCGGCCGTGCCGTCGCCTCCCATGTGCACTGTCCACTTTGACAGGTTGCCGCACTCAAATCCGTCCGCGACCACGGTTTGCCCCGGCATGGTGTTGCTGGGCACGGCGGCGTCGCAGTTGTTCTGGACGGCCGTGGCGGCCTTGATCAGCACGTTGTCAAAGTACAAATCGCCCTGCTGGTTGGTGCTTTCACTGCCCATCATCACGGACGTGACCGGGACGGCGGGTCCGTTCACGCCGGTGCTGGAATACACCAGGGAATCATCCAGCCACACCTCCACGGTTGTCGCTGTCCCATTGGGCAGCAGCGCGGCCTCCACATGGTGCCACGCGCTGAGGGAGAGTGCCTGGGTGGTCAGCCGGGTGCGCACCCAGCCGGCCGTTGGCGAGAGCGTTTCCAGCCACAGCTGGCCGTTGCTGGCGTAGCGGTACACAGTGGCGATCCTCGTGCTGCCGTTGAAGAAGCGGAAGAACGGGTTCGAGGCCCCCGTGCCGGTGCCGGCCGTGGCGAGGTCAAAGTAGCCGTCCGCATACACTTCCGCCGTGCCCGCCGGGATGGCCACGGACGCGTTGGCCAGCGACCCCTTCGTTGAGGTGGTGTGCAGGTAGCCGGCGCAGCCGCCCGTGAAAACGGGGCTGCCCACCACGCTGGCCGTGCCGCTGCCGTTGGTCTGGACCGACCAGTTTGCGAGCGACCCGGATTCCAGGTTGTCCGCCACCACGGTGCTGCCGGGGAAATTGTTGGTGGGCGGCGCCGTCAGGGGCTGGCACGGTGGGGCCGGCGGAAGTGTGGGTGTGGGTGGGGGGTTTGGCGTTGGGGTTGGGGTTGGTGGGGGAGTTGGAGTGGGTGTCTGAGTGGACGTTGCCGTCGAGCTGGGCGAGGGCTTGGGCGATGGTTTTGCCCT
>Ga0157370_10009577_pt1 | contig 10316 bp, 7 predicted proteins | sample C35metaG_FD_113463 | JGI IMG/M metagenome (GOLD analysis project Ga0157370, IMG submission 113463) | Corn rhizosphere microbial communities from Kellogg Biological Station, Michigan, USA - C3-5 metaG | ecosystem: Host-associated > Plants > Roots > Rhizosphere > Soil | place: USA: Michigan... | reverse complement strand
GAATGTCTGGCATTTTAACAGAACCTTACCTTCCCCTTTTGTTCAAGTGACGAGTTTGCGAGCAAAGCGATGATTAAGTGGCCCTGGAAAACGAATGACGCTGGCCGAAATATGGCGCTGCCGTGGGATGAAGCGCTGGCGATCCCTGTTCTGGCTAATCTTCAGCAGGATGAACAATCAAAACTGGTTCAACTGGCGGATCGCTTTTTGCAGCAAAAACGTCTGGTTCCGCTGCAGGGCTTCGAGCTGGATCCCCTGAAAAACGCGCGTATCGCCCTGCTTTTCTGTCTGCCGGTACTGGAACTCGGTATTGAGTGGCTGGATGGCTTCCATGAAGTACTCATCTACCCTGCACCGTTCGTGGTGGACGATGAATGGCAGGACGATTTCGGCCTGGTGCATAACCAACGGGTGGTGCAGTCCGGGCAAAGCTGGCAGCAAGGACCGATCATTCTGAACTGGCTTGATATTCAGGACTCGTTCGACGCATCAGGCTTTAACCTGATCATTCACGAAGTGGCGCATAAGCTGGATACCCGCAACGGGGATCGCGCCAGCGGTGTACCGCTGATCCCGCTTCGTGAGGTTGCAGGTTGGGAACACGATCTGCATGCGGCAATGGATAATATCCAGGATGAGATAGATCTGGTGGGCGAAAGTGCCGCCAGCATCGATGCCTATGCGGCAACCGATCCTGCGGAGTGCTTTGCGGTGCTGTCAGAATATTTCTTTAGCGCACCTGAGCTTTTCGCCCCCCGTTTCCCGGCCCTCTGGCAACGGTTCTGTCAGTTTTATCAGCAAGACCCTCTGCTGCGTCTGCGGCAAAATGAGGATCCTGCCGGCAATTCATCTCACCAGCTCCATTAAGACGGGTCGACATGGGTACGATTGACCGCCCGTACCCATAGGCTCATCACCAGAAACATCAGCGCCATCACCCAGGCGGCCTGCGTTAAAAATACCTCGCCGAATAAACGCGTGACGACAGGCACCAGCAGCGCACTCAGCCCGTAGCCCAGCGTGTGGCTGGTGGCAATCACTCCCGCCCCTTTTCCGGTGGTCAGCCGTTCATTCAGCAGCAGCTGGTATCCTGGCGTCGCCATGGCGGCTCCCAGCGACGTCATGACAATTCCCACGTAGAACAACACCAGACCGGCAATACACATTAGCCCCAGTCCCGTCACCATCAGTACCGCGGCCAGGCAGAGCAATGTCACCGGGCTGAAATGCTGCGGACGGACCACCAGAAATTGTGCAGCGAGCGTTGCCAGCGCGGCCAGACTCAGCAGCAGCGCGACATGATGGCTTACCTCTCGCGGGTCACCGTCCAGCAGAGGGCTGAGATGCGGTGACAGGCCAAGCTGCATCAGGCTCACCAGTGCGGCCAGAAGCAACGCCAGCACAAGGTACGGCAGCGTTGAAACCTGCACACGCGTCGCCTGATGCGGGACCGGCGGCAGCGGCGGATCGGCGACCTCTCGAAGGACCAGCAGGAGAGCGATAAACGGTGCAATCGCCATCAACCAGAGGGGAGCCACCGGATTGACGCTAAGCATCATCGCCGCCAGCGGCGGCCCCAGCAGACGACCGCAGCTGAGGCCGGAGCTTATGGTCGCCAGCGCGGCCATGCGTTTATCCAGACCCGCGCGCTGAATGGCCCATGTCTGAGCCGCTGGCACCAGCCCTGAGACGGTCAGGCCGTACAGCGTACGCGAGAGGATCAGGCCCGCCAGCCCCCAGACAGCACTCATCATCCCGCTTGCCATCGCCCAGACCACCAGCGCCATCACGACGAAACTTGCCAGATAGCCACTTAGCGAGGCCAGCATCACGACCTTGCAGCCGTGTCGCTCGCTCTGGCGTCCCCACCACGGCGATGCGGGTAAAAAGAGCATGGAGCCGAACATTAACAGTCCCGCCCAGACGGAGAGCGATAACCCGGTCAGGGTGACCAGTTGCGGCAGCATGACCAGCAAACCGTTTTGCCCAATACCTAACAATCCGGCGCATAACGCCAGTGGCCAGTTCGCTTTCGGGGTGAGGTTTTCCGTCAGTGTTTCAGGGTAAGTGCGCATGAGAATGTGAACATAGTGTCAATAAATGTGTGGAAATCATGAAGTTTATGAAAACAAATATTGCAAAAATAGTTGCGACTGTAAACAGAATGCATATCATAACGATAATTATTATCAATCATGGAATGAGGTACACCTATGCGTACTCTGCCCCGCTCCGCCGATACAGACGTTGCGGCCCAGTGTTTTTTGAACGCCCTGTTGCGTGAAACGAAGGACTGGCGCTATCTCCCCGCTACCGTTGCGGATGAGCTATCGCAGATTCATATTCCGCTCTCTTCAACCCAGGCCATTCGGGTTCCGGTACGCTATTTCTCACCGACTCAGCATCATCAGTATCACTTTCCGGCGATGCTTATCCAGCGCGACAGCGACAGCGGTGACGCCGTCACTTTCACACAACTGGTTGACTTAATTCTGGAAAAACCTTCAGTTAAAGGCTCACTCGATTCCGAAACGCTGGCGCGCTTTAAGCAACGCGCCCTTGAAAGCCATGCCCACACCTGGCAGGCCATAGATCTGCGCCACAACTGGGCAAACCTGCGTGACAAACCGCTGAATTTTGCGCAAGCAGAACAGGCGCTGCTGGTGGGGCATGCGTTTCACCCGGCCCCCAAATCTCACGAGCCGTTTAACGAAAGTGAAGCGCGCCGCTATTTGCCTGATTTTGCCTCCCGCTTCCCGCTGCGCTGGTTTGCGGTTAAGCGTGAATTGATTGCCGGCAACAGCCTGGCCGTCTCTCTTCGCGAACGCCTGCTGCGCTTCGCAGCGCAGAGTGCCCCTGAGCTCCTCGGTCACTTCACCGATACCTGCTGGCTGCTGCCGATGCATCCGTGGCAGGCCGAGCATCTGCTGGGTCAGGCCTGGTGCCAGCGTCTTGTGGCTAACGGCGACCTGCAGGATTTGGGCGAAGCGGGCGCGCAGTGGCTGCCCACCAGCTCCTCGCGCTCGCTCTACAGCGAAACCAACAGCGACATGATCAAGTTTTCCCTCAGCGTGCGCCTGACCAACTCCGTGCGCACGCTGTCGGTGAAAGAGGTTAAACGCGGTATGCGCCTGGCGCGTCTGGCTAAGACAGCGCGCTGGCAGACCTTACAGGCACGCTACCCGACCCTGCGTGTTATGCAGGAAGACGGCTGGGCGGGGCTGCGTGATGAAAATGGCATCATCCAGGAAGAGAGCCTGATGGCCCTGCGCGTGAACCTGCTGTTCGAGACGCCAGAGAGCCAGACCAACGTACTGGTGAGCCTGACGCAGGCGGCCCCGGACGGAGGTGACAGTCTGCTGGTTGCGGCGGTACGTCGTCTGAGCCAGCGCCTGGATTTACCCCTCGCCGAGGCTGCGCGCTGCTGGGTGCAGGCGTATTGCGATCGCGTTTTACTTCCGCTGTTTAGCGCGGAAGCGGATTACGGCCTGGTTCTGCTGGCGCACCAGCAAAATATCCTCGTTGAGATGCAGCAGGATTTCCCCGTCGGGCTGATCTACCGCGATTGTCAGGGCAGCGCCTGGACTGAAGGGGCCGATGAATGGCTAAAAGAGGCGGGTGAACATGATGTGGAAAACCGTTTTGGCGAAAGCCAGCTGCTGCGCTACTTCCCCTACTACCTGCTGCTGAACTCAACGCTTGCCGTGACTGCCGCCCTCGCCGCCGCCGGTTTCGACAGCGAAGAGAGCCTGATGGCGCAGGTGCGTGACGCACTGTTCGAATTACGCAAAACAGCGAAACAGACCCGCTGCCTCGACTACGTGCTCGACAGCCCAACCTGGAACTGTAAAGGCAACTTTTTCTGCTATCTGCACGATCGCAACGAAAACACCATCGCCGATCCGGCAGTGATCTATTTCGACTTTAGCAACCCGTTTTACAAGGAGAAGGCGTGATGGCAAACGCGAATATCGTCCATTCTGGCTATGGCTTTCGCTGCACCGCAACGGAGAACACTCTGCCCCTGACGTTAGGTCTCGACGGCAGCGCAGTGCTTGAGCGCGTGAGTGGTATCCCGGAAGGCTGGTTAGTCGACGCGCTGGATCAGCTGTTTATCGCCGCACCGGCACTGACCGGCGTCACGCTCCCCTGGTCTGCCTGGCAGGATGAACCGCAGGCGCAGGCGCTGTTTACGCTTGCCAGCGGAGATTATCTGCCGCGCGAAACGTTCTGGCAGTTGCCCCTGTGGCTGCAGGGAGAACGGCCCCAGAACCACGGCGGCATGCAGTTCGATGAAAGCCGTCAGCTTTACTTCCCGCGGCGCCCTCACCGTCCGCAAGGCGAAGTCTATCGCCGTTACGACCCGCAGATTAAACGCACCCTGAGTTTCCGCGTGGCCGATGTGGCGCAGGACGGCGAACGTTTCACCCGCTGGATGAACACCCCGCGCGTTAACGCCTTCTGGGAGATGGCCGGCCCGCAGGCGGAGCAGGAAAATTACCTGCGCCGTCAGCTCGACTCGACCTATTGTTATCCGCTTATCGGCTGCTTTGATGACCAGCCGTTCGGCTACTTTGAAATTTACTGGGCGGCGGAAGACCGTATTGGCCGTCACTATCGCTGGCAGGCGTTTGACCGCGGCCTGCACATGCTGGTTGGGGAAGAAAACTGGCGCGGCGCGCAGTATATCCGCAGCTGGCTGCGCGGTCTGAGCCATTATCTGTGGCTGGATGAGCCACGCACAACACGCATCGTTGCCGAGCCGCGTTTCGACAACCAGCGCCTGTTCCGCCATCTTTCGTCTGCCGGTTTCGAAACCGTAAAAGAGTTCGACTTCCCGCATAAACGCTCGCGCCTCATCATGAACCAGCGTCACCGCTTCTTCAGCGAGGTGGGACTGTGAACGTGTACTGGCAGAAAGTGAACCGCGACATGGTGGCGAAGATCCTCGCCGAGCTGGAATATGAACGCACCCTGAGCGCCCGGCAGCTTGCAGACAATCGCTGGCAAATCACCATGGGCGCGGAGACCTGGCAGTTCCAGGCCACGCGCGGGATCTGGGGCTGGCTGCATATCGACCCCGAGAGCCTGACCACCGTCAGCGGTAACGCAGTGGACGCAGAAACTGCACTGCTGCAGCTTGCGACGGTACTGGAGATGAGCGACGCGCAGACCGCGGAGCATCTGGAAGATCTCTATGCCACGCTGCGGGGTGACATTCAGCTGTTACAGGCGCGTGAAACGCTGGATGCTGACGCGCTCATTCATCTCGACCCGGACGAATTACAGTGCCTGATGAGCGGCCATCCTAAGTTTATCTTTAACAAGGGACGCCGCGGCTGGGGGCTGGATGCGCTACGCCAGTATGCCCCGGAATACCGTGGCCGTTTTCGCCTGCACTGGGTCGCCGTGCAACGTGCGCACCTGGTCTGGAGCAGCGATGTTGATTGCGATATCAGTACTCTGCTGGCGAGCGCCATGGATAACGCCGAGCGCGCCCGGTTTGATGCCCGCTGGCAGGCGCTGGATCTTGATGATAACTGGCTGCCCGTGCCGCTGCATCCGTGGCAGTGGCAACAAAAGATTGCTGTCCATTTCCTGGCGCAACTCGCGCGCGGCGAAATGGTTGAGCTGGGCGAGTTTGGCGACGAGTACCTGGCGCAGCAATCGTTGCGTACCCTCACCAATGCCAGCCGCCGCGCGCCGTTTGACATCAAGCTGCCGCTGACCATTTACAACACCTCCTGCTATCGCGGTATTCCGGGTAAGTACATTGCCGCTGGCCCGCTGGCCTCACGCTGGTTACAGCAGCAGTTCGCCAGCGATTCCACGCTTATTCGCTGTGGCGCGCAGGTGCTTGGCGAGCCCGCGGCCGGGTATCTTTCCCACCCGGGTTACGCCGCGCTGCCGAAAGCGCCTTACCGCTATCAGGAGATGCTGGGGGTTATCTGGCGCGAAAATCCGTCCTGTTATCTTCAGCAGGGTGAAGAAGCGGTGCTGATGGCTGCGTTGATGGAGAGCGATAACGCCGGACGCCCCTTGATTGACGCATGGATCGCCCAATCCGGTTTGACCGCTGAAGCCTGGCTGGAAAAGCTCTTTGACGCGACGGTCATCCCCTTCTATCACCTGCTCTGCCGCTACGGCGTGGCGCTTATCGCCCACGGCCAGAACGTGACGCTGGTGATGAAAGACGCCATCCCGCAACGCATCCTTCTGAAAGATTTCCAGGGGGACATGCGCCTGGTGGATGAAGATTTCCCGCAGGCAGCAAGCCTGCCTGAACAGGTGAAGTCCGTCACGGCGCGCCTGAGTGCGGATTACATCATTCACGATCTGCAAACCGGTAACTTTGTCACGGTGCTGCGGTTTATTTCACGCCTTACCCTGCGAAGCGGCGTCAGCGAAACCCGTTTCTACCAGATCCTGGCCGAGGTATTGCGCCGCTATATGGCCGCGCATCCCGATCTCGCCGAACGCTTTGCGAAGTTTGATCTGTTTAAGCCGCAAATTATTCGCGTGATCCTCAACCCGGTCAAACTGACCTTCTCCGAACACGACGGCGGCAGCCGCATGTTGCCGAACTATGTCACCGATCTTGATAACCCTCTTTTTCTGGTCTCCCAGGAGTCAGCGCAATGAAAACGTATGATTTCATCGGCATTGGTATTGGCCCGTTTAACCTCAGCATCGCCGCACTGGCTGAAGGACTGGACGGTTTTAGTTCGCTGTTTCTTGAACGCAAGCCGCATTTCTCCTGGCACCCTGGCATGATGGTGCCGGACTGCCATATGCAAACCAGCTTCCTGAAAGATCTGGTGAGCGCCGTGGAGCCCACCAATCGCCACAGTTTTCTTAACTATCTGGTGCAGCGTAAAAAGTTCTATCGTTTTCTGACCACCGAGCAGCGTACCGTTTCTCGCGAAGAGTTTGCCGATTACCTGTGCTGGGCCGCGGAAAATCTCACTAACCTGTCCTTCAGCCAGCAGGTACAGCAGGTCAGTTTTGATGAAAAAAACGGTCTGTTCGACGTGGTGACTCAGCGCGATCGCTTCCTGGCGCGTAACGTCTGCGTGGGAATTGGCAAACAGATTAACCTGCCTGACTGCGCTCCGGCGCAGGATGACAGCTGCTTCCACGCTAGCGAGATGATGCTGCGCACGCCGGACTTAGCGGGCAAGCGCGTCACCGTCGTCGGCGGAGGTCAGAGTGGTGCGGATCTGTTTCTGAATATCTTCCGCGGGGAGTGGGGTCAGCCACTGAGCCTGAACTGGGTTTCCCGACGCAACAATTATAACGCGCTGGATGAAGCGGCTTTCGCCAACGAGTATTTCACACCGGAATATGTAGACAGCTTCTCCACGCTTGGCGAAGAGGCGCGTCGTCAGATGCTGCACGAGCAGAAGATGACCTCCGACGGCATCACCACGGAGTCTCTGCTGGCGATTTATCGCGCCATGTATCACCGCTTCGAAGTGCTGCGGGAAAAACCGTGGGCACACCTCCTGCCCTCTCGCTCGGTCACCGCGATCGCGCAGCAGGAGAACGGCAAGCGCCTGACGTTACAGCATCACCTTGACGGTGGCCGTGAACAACTCGATACCGACGTGGTGATTTTCGCGACCGGCTATCGCACCGTGCAGCCTGCGTTTCTGGCACCGCTCTCCCATCGCCTGCGTCTGGACGCCGACGAAACCTTCTGCATCAACAATGATTTCACCCTTGAATGGGACGGTCCGCAGAGCAACCGCCTGTTCGCCGTGAATGCCGGGATGCACCGTCTTGGCATTGCCGAACCCCAGCTCAGCCTGATGGCCTGGCGCGCCGCGCGTATTCTGAATCGCGCGCACGACGACGAGCCGTTTGAGCTGGCCACCACCCCTGGCGTGATCCACTGGCGAAGCACTCCCCGCCCGGACAGCAGCCAGGTTTATCAATCTTTAGCAAGAACCACCGAGTACTGACACACACATTCAGGAACTACATAACAATGAAACGTTCTCATCTTTGGGTTTTAAATCCTTGCTTGCTTGCAATGCTTTCTACCTCTGCGTGGGCGGAAGAACAAAAGGAAGAAAATATTGTTGTCTCCGCCAGCCGCGCGCACCGCAGCGTGGCGGAGATGGCGCAGACTACCTGGGTTATTGAGCGTGCTGAGATTGAACAGCAGGTTCAGGGTGGAAAAGAGATTAAAGAGGTGCTGGCGCAGTTGATCCCGGGCATGGACGTCAGCAGCCAGGGCCGCACCAACTACGGTATGAACCTGCGCGGCCGCTCGATGATGGTGATGGTGGATGGCGTGCGTCTTAACTCGTCCCGCAGCGACAGCCGCCAGCTTGACTCTATCGATCCGTTCAACATTGACCGTATCGAAGTGATCTCCGGCGCCACGTCCCTCTACGGCGGCGGCAGCACCGGCGGTCTGGTGAATATCGTGACCAAAAAAGGCCAGCCGGATACCGAAGTGGAGTTCCAGACCGGAGCAAAGAGTGGCTTTAACAGCCACAACGACCACGATGAGAACGTGTCAGCCGCGGTGAGCGGCGGCAACGACAATGCCTCTGGCCGGCTGTCAGTATCGTATCAGCGCTACGGCGGCTGGTACGACGGCAAAGGCAACGAGGTGATTATTGATAACACCCAGACCGGATTACAGTATTCCGACCGTCTGGATGTGATGGGAACAGGCACCCTCAACATCGACGATCATCAGCAGCTGCAGCTTACGACGCAATACTACAAGAGCGAGTCCGACGGGAAGCATGGCCTGTTCCTTGGGGAAAACTTCTCCGCGGTTACGGGTGATGCCAAAGCCTACAATAAAGGCAACCTGAACTCTGACCGCCTGCCGGGCACAGAGCGGCATCTGATTAACCTGCAGTACTCCAACACCGATTTCTGGGGCCAGGATCTGGTCGCACAGATTTACTATCGTGACGAAAGCCTGACCTACTACCCGTTCCCGACACTGACCAAAGGCGTGGTGAGCAGCATCGGTGCGTCGCAGCAGAAAACCGATTTTTACGGCGGCAAGCTGACGCTGAACAGCAAACCGATGGATGATTTAACGCTGACCTGGGGTGTGGATGCTGACCACGAAACCTTCGACGCTAACCAGCAGTTCTTCAATCTGGACAAAGCGGCAGCAAGCGGCGGTATGGATCTGGAGAACGCCTATAACGTGGGCCGTTACCCGGGTTACAGCATTACCAACCTCGCCCCGTTCCTGCAGGCCAGCTACGACATTGATGCCATTACCCTGAGCGGCGGCGTGCGCTATCAGTACACCGAAAACAAGGTGGATGACTTCGTTGGTTATACCCAGCAACAGGCCATCGCTAACGGGAAAGCCACATCGGCTGATGCGGTACCGGGCGGGAAAACCAATTACAACAACTTCCTGTTCAACGCCGGGATCCTTGGCCGCCTGACCGAACAGCAGCAGCTGTGGTTTAACTTCTCCCAGGGCTTCGAAATTCCGGACCTGGCGAAGTACTACGGCTCCGGTACCTACCAGCTTGTCGACGGGCACTATCGCCTGCTGAACAGCGTGAACGTTAACGACTCGACGCTGGACGGCATTAAGGTTAACGCGTATGAGCTGGGCTGGCGCTACACCGGCGACAACCTGCGTACGCAGGTTGCGGCGTATTACTCGCTCTCGGACAAAACCATCACCATCAACAAAACGGACATGACCATCAACCTGGAAGACGACAAACGTCGTATCTACGGGATTGAAGGCCAGGTGGACTATTTCTTCACCGACAGCGACTGGAGCACCGGCGCGAACTTTAACGCCATTAAGTCTGAAACCCGCGAAAACGGTAAATGGGAGAAGCTGACGGTAGACAGCGCCAGCCCGTCGAAAGCCAGCGCCTGGGTCAACTGGGCACCGGGCGACTGGACCCTGCGCGTGCAGAGTACGCAGACCTTTGACGTGTCAGATGCCGACGGTAAGAAGATCGATGGCTATAACACGGTCGACTTCCTGGGCAGCTACGACCTGCCGGTGGGTAAAGTGAGCTTCAGCGTGGAAAACGTGCTGGACAAAGACTACACCACCGCCTGGGGTCAGCGTGCGCCGGGGCTGTATAGCCCAACCTACGGTGCACCAGGTCTGTATACTTATAAAGGCCGTGGCCGTACGTTTGGTCTGAACTACTCCGTACTGTTCTAATCCTGCGCGCCGCCTGCGGGCGGCGCAATTTACTGTGTAATTTCAGCGCGAACTTGCTATAAAATCAGCGATTTGCTGAAATTGTCGGCAAACGAACGAAAAGTGCGTTTTCCCCCTTTGACAAGACGAACTGAGG
>Ga0157370_10009576_pt1 | contig 10318 bp, 8 predicted proteins | sample C35metaG_FD_113463 | JGI IMG/M metagenome (GOLD analysis project Ga0157370, IMG submission 113463) | Corn rhizosphere microbial communities from Kellogg Biological Station, Michigan, USA - C3-5 metaG | ecosystem: Host-associated > Plants > Roots > Rhizosphere > Soil | place: USA: Michigan... | reverse complement strand
TGGTCGAGCAGAACGCGTTCGCCGCGCTCGAGTTGTCGGACCGTTCCTACGTGCTCGAGCAGGGGCGCGTGACGCTTTCCGGCACGGGCAGCGAACTGCTGAACAATCCGCAGGTCAAGCGCGCCTACCTCGGCGCGTAAGGGCGAAACACACATTCCCGTATGCCCGCAAATGCGCGCGGCGATGAGTGATCTGCTTCACATCCTGCCGCCGAGCGCCTTCGTCCTGCTGCTCGGACTCATCACGACCCTTGCGGTTTCGCTGCTGGGCAACAGTCTCGGCCTGATCGTCGGCATCACGGTCTGCCTCATGCGGCTGTCGCTCAATCGGACCGCGCGCGTCATTGCCGCGGCCTACATTAGCTTCTTCCGTGGCGTACCGCTCCTGGTTCAACTTCTGATCATCTACTACTTCCTGCCGATCATCGGCCTCGACCTCCCGCCGTTCTTTGCGGCGGTGATCGGACTAGGGGCATGCAGCGCCGCCTACCAGGCCGAAAACCTGCGTGGCGGCTTTCTCATCGTTCCGAGAGGCCAGGCCGAAGCCGCCCGGGCGTTCGGATACACGGCGGCACAAACGCGCCGCTACATCCTCGTACCGCAAGCGTTGCGCGCCGCGGCGCCGGCGCTGATCAACGAGATGATCCTGATCCTCAAGGCATCGTCGCCCGTCGCGGTGGTGGGCGTCTCCGACCTGACGCGCGAAAGCCAGAACATCGTCGCGCGGGACCTGAACCCGATCAAGTGGTACCTGATTGCCGCCCTGATCTACCTCGCGATCAATTTGATCCTCGCGCGACTCGGCATCGCCGTCGAGCGCCGTCTCAATGTCGGGCACGGAGCGGCCACGCTGTGACCTTCGACCTCTCCCTGCTCGCGCGGTATGCGCCGCAACTTCTGAAGGGTTTAGAGCTGACGGTCGTTGTCTGGCTGGCAGGCTGCCTGCTTGCGGTCGTGCTTGGGTTTGCGCTCGGCTGCGCGCTGCTGAGCAGGCACCGCGTCGTAACGTTTCCGGTCCGATGCTACGTCGAGTTCTTCCGCGGCACCCCCCTGCTCGTGCAACTCTTCGTCGCCTATTACGGCGGCCCCAGCATAGGCATTACACTCAACGCGTTTACGGTCGGTGTATTCGGTCTCGGCTTCTATGGCGCCGCCTATTTCGCCGAAATTTTCCGGGCAGGCTTCGCGAGCGTTTCAGCGGGTCAGATCGACGCCGCCCGCAGTTTCGGCATCCCGCGCGGGTCACGCATTCGTCGCATCATCCTCCCGCAGATGCTGGTGTTGTCGGTGCCGCCGGGAATTACGCTCCTCATCATATTGCTGAAGGACACCGCTATCCTGTCGATCGTGACGTTGCCCGAATTGACCTTTCAGGTGACCGGCATGACGATCGAGACGTTTGCTTTCGTCGAGCCGTTCGCCGCGCTGGCGGCACTATACTGGGGATTGACGGAACTCGTTGCATTCCTTGGCCGTCGGGCGGAATACCGGCTTGGCCGATATCTGCAATAGAAGGTGGTCTGGCCGGGCATGGCCGAAAGATCGAACGGTGAAGCGTTGCTTCTGAGCGTCTCGAACGTATCGAAATGGTTCGGCGATCACCAGGTGCTGAATTCGGTCTCGCTCGGCGTTCGACGCTCCGAGGTCGTCTGCATCATCGGACCGTCCGGCTCCGGCAAGAGCACGCTGCTTCGCTGCATGAATTTTCTCGAGGAGTACGAGAGCGGGGAAATCCTCATCGGCGGCAAGCTGATGGGTTACGCGGCGGCGCCATCCGGCCGGCGCGTCCGCGACGCCGAGCGCAACATCGATGCCCTCCGGCGCGGCGTCGCCATGGTGTTCCAGCAATTCAATCTCTGGCCGCACATGAGCGTGCTCGACAACGTCGCGCAGCCGTTGATCCTCGTCCATGGCAAGGCGAAAGCGGACGCCTGCGCGAAGGCGCGCGCCGTGCTCGAGAAGGTCGGGCTGGGTGACAAGATCGACGAATACCCGCTGCGGTTGTCGGGCGGCCAGCAGCAGCGTGTCGGCATCGCGCGTGCGCTTGCGGTCGAGCCGGCCGCGATTCTTTTCGACGAACCGACCTCCTCGCTCGACCCCGAACTCGTCGGCGAGGTCCTGCAGGTCATGAAGCAACTCGCGAGCGAAGGCATGACCATGGTCATCGTCACGCATGAAATGCACTTTGCGGCGGAAGTCGCCGATCGCGTCATTTTTCTCGATCGCGGAATCAAGGTAGAAGAGGGTACGCCCAACGAAGTCTTCTTCAATCCAAGGAACGAGCGCACGCGGCGCTTTCTTGAAACCTGGGCCGAACGAAATTCGCTCTTCGCCAAGAAGCGCGCCGACACGGTTCAGACGCCAGTTGTCCAATGAAGTGACAAAAGGGGGATTCCTGTCATGAAAAGCTCTCGGTCTGCCTATGGCCGAAGCGGCTTCGCCGCCGGTCTGCTCGCTTTCGCCCTGCTTGCCCTTGCGCCATTGCAGGCGCGCAGCGCCGGCCTGCTCGACGAAGCAAAGGCGCGCGGTGAGCTACTGCTCGGCACCGAAATGCAATTCGCGCCCTTCGAGTTTCTCGAGGACAACAAGCCGGTCGGCTACAGCATCGATCTCATGAACCTCGTTGCGGCAGACCTCGGAGTGAAAATTCACTATCAGGACCTGCCCTTTGTCAGCGTCTTACCGGGCCTCGATGCCAAGAAGTACGACATGGTCGAGGCGACGACGACCATCACCAAGGCGCGCATGGACCGCTATTACTTCACGCTGCCGATCATGGACGGAACCGTCGCGCTGGTGAAGCGCAAGGGCGACACGTCGATCATGAAGCCGGCCGACATCGCCGGCAAGGTCGTCGGCGGCACCAAGGGATCGGCGCAGACGAAAGTGCTTCGCGACTATGTGGAGACCCTGCCCGGCGGCGTGCAGGAGGTCAAGGAATATATCGGCAGTCCGAACGCCTATGCCGATCTGCAGGCGGGCCGGATCGCTGCGGTCGCGGGCTCGCTTCCGAACCTCGCCTACCTGGTGAAAACGCGGCCCGACACATTCGAACTCGTGCGCCCCGCATTCGGACCGCAAGCGTATCTAGCGTGGCTCGCGCGCAAGGACGACGCTTCCAAACAGCTCATCGACGCCGTCAACGCTTCCCTGGTCAAACTCACCAAGAGCGGCAAGGTGAAAGCGTTGCAGTTGAAATGGTTCGGCGTCGCCGTTGATCTGCCGATCGATCAAGTTCCGGCACCCCTCTACTGAATAGACGCGGCAGCTTTCCCGCCTGCTTACGACCGCCGGCGACATGCGCGACGCGATGTCGTCGGACGGCGGCATGGAGTCGAGTACGGTGTCGCTCCACAAGCTGATGAATCCCCGGTCGATCGCGGTCGTCGGCGCGTCGGAGCGCCAAGACGCGCTTGGCAGCCGCGTCATCCGCAATCTGCGCGCGCTCGGCTACGAGGGCCGGATCTATCCGGTCAACCCGCGCTACAAGTCCATCGGCGACCTCGCCTGTTTTCCCGCTCTGGCAGAGTTGCCGGAACGCGTCGACGCGGCATTTCTTGCAGTGCCCGCTGCGCAAGGCCCCGATCTGGTCGAGGACGCAGCCAAAGCCGGCATCTGCGCCGTGTTCGTGAACGCCAATGGCTATGCCGACGGCGACGCCGCGGGTGTCGGCTTGCAGCGCCGCATCGAGGACATCGCCAAGGCTCACAGCATCGCGCTGTGCGGTCCGAACAATCTCGGTCTCATCAACGTTCGGGACCACGCCGCGATCTGGACGCCGCGCTACATGATGCCGGTCAAATCGGGCCCCATCGCGCTCATCTCGCAAAGCGGCTCGATCGCCATCGTGCTTGCCGACGACGAACGCAAGATCGGCTTTTCCTATCTCGTCACCGCTGGCAACGAGGCGGTCCTCACTGTCGCCGAATACATGCATTACTGCGCACAGGACGATCGCGTCGGCGTCATCCTCGTTTACCTCGAGACCATCCGCCGTGTCGAAGCCTTCGCGGAAGCGGCGCGCGAAGCGCAGCAGCGCGGCAAGCCGGTCATCGTCCTCAAGCTCGGCGCCAGCGAAGGCGGCCGCGCCATGGTGCAGGCCCATACCGGAAGTCTCGCCGGTGACGACCGCCTTTACGACGCGCTGTTCGCCAAGCTCGGCATTGTTCGCGTGCGCGATCTCGACGAGATGCTGGAGACCGCGATACTGCTGTCCGCCTATCCCACGCGACGCAACGGCGAAGTGGTGGCGCTCACGCTCTCGGGCGGAGAAGCGGCGCTGATTGCCGACACCGCAGCAGCGACCAGGGTCACGCTGGCCAAACTTTCGGCGGCGACCCTGGAAAAGCTTCGTCCGGCATTTCCTCCCTATTCCAGAATCGGCAACCCGATCGACGTCTGGGGGCTCGGCTTTACTGCCGAACGCTTCGGGCTGATCGTGGACAGCGTGATGGCCGATCCTGCGATCGGCACCATCGCTGTTTCAGTCGACGCGCCGGGGGCCGGCGGCGCCGACGTCCCTTACGCCTGCACGATGGCCGAAGTCTGCGTCGCGGCTGCGGCGCGTAGCGACAGCAAGCGCTTTGTATTTTTCAACAACGCGACCGGCACCGGCCCGAACGACGAGGTGCGGGCGATCCTCGATCGCGCGCGCATCCCCTACTTGTCCGGCGTGCGGACTGCGCTGACCGCGGTCGGAAGCTGGTTGCGCGAACGAAGCGCTGTCGCGACACCGGTTATTCGGCCGATCGCGAAAGACCGTGTCGACGCTGCGCGGACCGACGTCGCGCGCTTCGAACTCCTTGCCGGTGCCGGATTGCCGATGGCCCGGTGCATCGGCGTTCGCTCGGCCTCCGAGGCCGCGCTTGCGGCCGAAAGACTGCACTTTCCGGTCGTCCTGAAGGGATCGGCACCTGGCCTCGCGCACAAGAGCGATCTCGGCCTTGTTCATGCCGGGTTGCGCGACGTCGCCGCGGTCAAGGTCGCGTACCAGAACGTGGCGGCGATCCTCGACAAGCAGGTCGCGGAGCCGGACGAGCGCGAAATCTACGTGCAGGCCATGACGAAGCCCGGCGTCGAGCTCATTCTCGGAATTCGCAACGAGCCCGGCTTCGGCAGTTTCGTGATCGCAGGTGCCGGGGGTGTCTTCGTCGAGCTGATCAAGCAGGCGAGCATTCGCCTTGGCCCCGTCGACGAGAAGGAAGCGCTGATCATGTTGCAGGAAACGCCGGCGGCGACATTGCTGGCCGGCTTTCGCGGCAAGGGTCCTTACGACGTAAGTGCCGTCGCTCGTGCGATCGCGGCGCTATCGCGCCTTGGCGCGGCGACCGTTGGAAGATTGGCGACCATCGAGATCAATCCGCTGATCGTGAATGAACGCGGCGCCGTCGGTGTCGACGTGCTCATCGAGCCGACGTGCCGGAACGAGGGGAGCAACCCGAAATGAGCTATGAAAATCTCCGTTATGCCGTCGACGAAAGGGTTGCGACCATTACCCTCGATCGCCCCGAACGGATGAACGCCCTGAGCCTGACGCTCATCGACGAGATCATGAAAGCCGTTCGGCAAGCCGACGGCGACCCGGACGTGCGGGTCATCGTCGTCACCGGCGCCGGCGGCAAGGCGTTTTCTTCGGGCTATGACATCAAGGAATCGGCGCAGCAGCCCAAGCGCGGTCTGGTCGAATGGCGCGCGCGCATGCAGCGCGACATCGCCTTCACCTATTCGGTGTGGGATTGCACCAAGCCGGTGATTGCGGTCATCGACGGATTCTGCCTCGCTGGCGCGCTCGAATTCGCGATGTGCTGCGATATCCGCTACTGCTCCGACGATGCGAAGTTCGGGGCGGTCGAGGCGCGGTTCTCGAACGGCATCGCGACAATGATCATGCCGTGGCTGATCGGCCAGCGCTGTCGCGCGCTGCTTTATACCGGCGACATCATCGACGCTTCGGAAGCTTACCGGCTCGGCCTCGTCGACAAAGTCTTTGCGAAAGCGAACCTCGCGGCCGAAACCACGAAGATCGCCCGCCGCATGTCGCGCGTGTCGAGCAACTGCCTCCAATGGAACAAGCGCGCGATCAACCAGACGTTCGAAATCATGGGCCTGCGCAGCGCCATCCAGTATGGTTCGGAAGCCAGCGCCATCATGGATGCGACCGGCTCTCCCGAAGCCGATACCTTCGAGACCGTTCGCCGCACCGAGGGCCTGCCAGCCGCGCTCGAATGGCGCGCCGCGCAATTCGCCGACTACGAGTAGCGATCGAAAACGGTTGCGCGGTCCGACGTTCCGACGCGCGCCTGATTGCCGGGCGCTTCAGGGACCTCTCGGGGAGACATCGAACTCGACGATGGGCGCATCGACCGCCACAACGTCGCCTGCGCCGCAATGCACGCGGATCACGACACCGTCGCGTTCTGCCCGCAAGACGTTTTCCATCTTCATCGCCTCGACGATGCAGATCGCGTCGCCGGCCTTGACATGCTGTCCGGGCGTCACCGCGATCGACACGATCACGCCAGGCATCGGGCACCGCATCTGCGCGCCGGCATCGACCGGACGCTTGTCGCGCATCAGCGCTGCAGCTTCCGCCTCGCGTCGCGAATAGACGCGTGCCGCAGCGGCAGTGCCTGCGTGTTCGAGCGTGACGCCGTTTTGCGTCGGCCGCACGTGAACGGCGATCGCCTCTTTGTCGACGATTCCGTGCCAGACCGGCGCGCCGGGACGCCAGTCCGACACGACGGCGACGCCGCTGCGCTTCCGGCTGCTTTCACCTGCGAAGCGAACGGCGATTCCCTCGCCCCTCGGCACGACCGAGACATCGAAGCGAAGCGAGCCGAGCAGCACGACGCGCTCCTGCGCGAGCGGCGCAGCACGCTCCCCGTCCGGCGCGCGGTGCGTTACGTGCCGTTCCCTTTCGGCGTGCACGTGGAAGATGGCTGCCGCAACTGCCGCCAGATTCCGCGCGGTGTCGCCGGCCGGCGCGGGCGGCGTGAATCCGTGAGGAAACTCGTCGGCGATGAACGACGTCGCAAGGCGCCCCGACCGCCAGCGCGGGTGGCGCATCAGCGCCGAGAGGAAGGGAACGTTGTGGCGGATGCCTTCGATGGCAAAGGCGTCGAGCGCGCGCGCCTGCGCGGCGATCGCGTCCTCGCGCGTCCCTGCACGCGTCACGAGCTTGGCGATCAGCGGATCGTAAAAGATCGAGATCGTGTCGCCTTCGCCGACGCCCGCGTCGATGCGCACGGTGATCCCGTCGTCCGTACCCTCGGCCGGCGGGCGGTACGTCACGAGCCGGCCGGTCGACGGCAGAAAGTCGCGTGCAGGTTCTTCCGCATAGACGCGGCTTTCGACGGCCCATCCTTGCCATTTCACCTCGGCCTGCGCGATCCGCAACGGCTCGCCGGCCGCGATCCGGATCATCTGCTCGACGATGTCGATTCCCGTCACGAGTTCCGTTACCGGATGCTCGACCTGCAGGCGCGTGTTCATTTCGAGGAAGTAGAACGACCGGTCCTGCGCCACGACGAACTCGACGGTCCCCGCCGAGTCGTAGCCGACGGTCCCCGCGAGCGCCACCGCGCACCGCCCCATCGCGGCGCGCGTCGTGTCGTCGAGCAGCGGGGACGGCGCTTCTTCAACGACCTTCTGGTGGCGGCGCTGGATCGAGCATTCGCGCTCGCCGAGGTGAATCACGTTGCCATGCCGGTCGCCGAGGATCTGCATCTCGACATGGCGCGCGTCGTCGATGAATTTCTCGATGAGCAGCCGCTCGTCTCCGAAGGAAGACCGCGCTTCCGACTGCGCGCGCGCGAAGCCTTCCACGACGTCGGCCGCCGAGTGCGCGATGCGCATGCCCTTGCCGCCGCCGCCGGCGCTCGCCTTGATCATCACCGGGTAGCCGATGGCATCGGCGATGCGCACCGCCTGCGCCGCGTCCGGCACGTCGCCGAGGTGACCGGGCACCGTCGGCACGTTCGCCGCCTCGGCAAAACGCTTGGACTGGATCTTGTCGCCCATCGCTTCGATGGCGCGCGCGTTCGGCCCGACGAAGACCACGCCGGCGGCGCCGAGCGCATCGGCAAAGTCGGCGCGCTCGGACAGGAATCCGTAGCCGGGATGCACGGCCTCCGCGCCGGTCGACTTGCACGCGTCCACGATCTTCTCGATGGCGAGGTACGACTCGCGCGGCGCCGCCGCTCCGAGACGCACGGCCTCGTCCGCCATCTCGACGTGCAACGCACGGCGGTCGGCATCGGAATAGACGGCCACCGTCCTGATCCCCATCCTGCGCGCGGTCCTCGCGATGCGGCAGGCGATCTCGCCGCGATTCGCGATCAGGAGTTTCCCGAACACCGTCGTGGGCCCGAGCACGCGCATCGTCGGCGGCGCGCGCGGACGTTCGCAGCGGAATGCCGACGTCCTACTTCCACGACCGCTCGAGGTCCGTCGTGAGCAGCAGCATGTCGCGCGCGCAGCCGCGCCGGAAAACGTGGCGCGTCGGTGAATTTGACGAGCTCAATGTCGAGGCAGTCACGGAAACGCACGAAGCGCGCGGTCTTCGCGCGCGGCAATCCAGTCGAGAAGGCATGGTGCGCGATCCGGCCGGTTGCGCCCGCTGCCCACTTGATCATACTATCATCCAGCACATGGGTTCAACGGAGTCCTGATGGTCGACCGCACGGATAGCGTGGATAGCCAGAGCCTGCGCGGCTTCCTGCGAATGGTCGAATCCCGCTATCCGGAGGATATGCTCCGCATTCGCGAGACGGTCGACGCGAAGTTCGACATGACCGCCGTGGTGTTCGAACTCGAACGGGCCGGCAGGAACCCGGTGGTGGTGCTCGAGAACGTCACCGGCTACGATATTCCCGTCGTCACCAACGTCGCCGCCAATCGCAAGCTGCTCGCGGCGTGTCTCGGCGTCGCGCCGAATGATCTGCCGACGGCGTTTCGCGAGCGCTGTCAGAACTTCATCCCCTGCGAACTCGTCGGTCAGGCGCCGTGGAACGACGTCGTCATCGAGGGCGATGATGTCGATTTGACGAAACTGCCGATCCCGCTGCAGTTTTCCGTCGATGGCGCGCCCTACATCACCGCCGGGCAAATTTCCGCCCGCGATCCGGTCACGGGCGTCGACACCACCGGCTTCCACCGGTTGATGCTCAAAGGCAAGAACCGACTCGGCGTGTCGCTGCATTCGCGCCGCCGCATGTACGAATGCCATCGCCGAGCGGAGGAGCAGGGCAAGTCGCTACCGGCGGCGATCACCATCGGTACGCACCCTCTGCATTACATGGGATCGATGGTCTACGCCTATCCACCGAACGTGCGGAAGTTCGAGATCATCGGCGGTTTGTTCGGCGAGCCGTACCGGCTGGCGCGCTGCGGCGTCGACGATCTCGAGGTGCCGGCCGGCGCCGAGATCATCGTCGAGGGCGAGATCCTGGCCGGCGTGCGCGAGCCGGAAGGACCGTTCGGCGAGTTCACGGGCTATGCGTCGTATCGCAGCACGCAGAATGTCTTCGTCGCCAAGCGCATCCGCATGCGCAGCGATGCGATGTATCACGCCGTCACCTCCGGCATGTCGAAGGACCACATCCTGGTGTCGTGTATCACCCGCGAGGGCGAGATCCTGAACGCGCTCAAGCGCAACCTGCCCAACGTGCGCGCGGTCCATGTGCCGCACACGACGTGCGGCGCCTTCATGGCCTTCGTTTCGATGAAGAAGACCGCCGACGGCGAGCCGCAGATGGCGGTCATGGCGACGCTCGGTACCGAGCTCTATACGAAATACGTGATCGTCGTCGACGACGACGTCGACGTTTTCGATCTCAACGACGTCATGTGGGCGGTGGCGACGCGCGTGCGGGCGGAGAAGGACATTTTCTTCATCCCCGGCGCCAAGGCGGCGATCCTCGACCCGACGTCCGACCCGGAGAATTTCACCGTGACCAAGATGGGTATCGACGCCACCCGGCCGGCCGGCCGAGATTTCGCCGAACGGCTGGTGATTTCCGAGGAGCAGCGCACCCGCGCCCGCGATCTGCTCGAAGGTGCCGGGATGAAGCTGTCATCAGGGCCACAGGGCCGCCCTGCCACAGACGAAAGGCAACGGAGGGGTACATGAAATCATTTGCACGATTGGCATTACTGGCTGTCGCCGCGACCTTGTGCGTGGCATCGATCGGCACGGCGCGTGCGGATACGAAGGTGCGCTTTTCGCTGGATTGGATTCCCGGCTCGGTGCACTCGCCGTTCTTCATCGCGTATTACAAGGGTTACTACAAAGCCGAGGGCCTCGACGTCGTCATCGACCG
>Ga0157370_10009575_pt1 | contig 10318 bp, 11 predicted proteins | sample C35metaG_FD_113463 | JGI IMG/M metagenome (GOLD analysis project Ga0157370, IMG submission 113463) | Corn rhizosphere microbial communities from Kellogg Biological Station, Michigan, USA - C3-5 metaG | ecosystem: Host-associated > Plants > Roots > Rhizosphere > Soil | place: USA: Michigan... | reverse complement strand
CGGTCGGTCATGTTGCGCAGGAACGTGTGTGAGGTGCACGCCAGCTCGGCGGCCTGGGAGGTGGTCAGCAGTTCCGCCACGCTGGCCACCGTCACGGCCTCGCCGCGGCCCAGCCGCTGCAGCAGGTCGACGACGGCGTCCCTCGCCCCGGGTGCCAGCCGGTGGGCCGTGCCGTCCACAAAGACGGTGACGTCCCGGCCGCCGTCGAGCATCCTGGCCAGGGCTGCCTGTTCCGAGGGGTCCAGCCCTGTCACTTTTGGTCCATCCAGTGTCATGCCAGCAGGCTACCAGCCCGCACGCTGAACCCCACCGGTAGGGTATGAGCCATGACTCCAAAGATCAGCACGGCCCTGCTTGGCTACGGGCTGGCCGGCAGCATATTCCACGCCCCCTCGCTGCTTGCCCTGCCGGACTTCAGCCTTGACGTCATTGTCACCTCCGATCCGGTCCGGCAGGCGGCCGCCCGAGCTGCGCACCCTGAGGCCCGCGTGCTGGCGCGCAGTGAGTGGGACGCATCGGCAGTCGGCGTGGACCTGGTGGTGGTGGCCACCCCTCCGGCAACCCACGTGGCACTCGCGCAAGCCGCGCTGGAAGCCGGGTGCGCCGTCGTGGTTGACAAGCCCTTCACCGTGACCAGCGCCGAGGGTGATGCGCTCATCGCCCTCGCCCAAAGCAGGGGCCTGGTGCTGACCACCTACCAGAACAGGCGCTGGGACGGCGAGTACCTGACGCTGAAGAAGCTCCTGGCCGGGGGTGCCCTGGGGGAGGTTCGGCGCTTTGAGTCGAGGCTGGAGCGCTGGCAGCCGGACATCACCAAGGAGTGGAAGGCGCAGGCCACCCCATCCGAAGGCGGCGGCATCCTCTTTGATTTGGGCACGCACCTGATCGACCAGGCCCTGCAACTTTTTGGCCCGCCCGTGCGCATTTATGGCGAGGCGGCCGCGCGCAGGCCGGCGGAAAAGGCCGACGACGACGCCTTCGTGGCCCTGGAACATGCCGGCGGCGTGGTCTCGCACCTGTGGATGAACCTCAGCGTGCCCCAACTGGGTCCCCGGTTGCGCGTATTGGGCTCCGAGGCCGCGTACGTCAAGCAGCGCGCGGACCAGCAGGAAGCGCAGCTCCAGGCCGGGATCCTGCCCGGCAGCCCGGCGTACGGCGTGGATCCGGAGGAGAACTGGGGCTTGCTGGGGCGGGACGACTCCCTGGTGCCCGTGCCCACAGAACGCGGGAATTTCAGCGATTTTTATGCCATTTTGGCGAAAGCGCTTCGCGGAGGCGGTCCCGTTCCCGTGGACCCCGCGGATTCGGTGGCTGCCCTGCGCATCATCGAAGAGGTGCGCGGACAGCTGCGTTAACCCTGCGCAAAGTATGCTTGGCTCAGGTTTTGCGCCCGGGGACTACGCAGCACTAAGGGGAAATGTGACGAACAGCAATATGGGGACCCACGGCGGCGCGGCCGTGGCCGAAGGGGCCCTGCTGGAACCCACCGCCACCGTCCGCCACCGCTGGACAGCGTCAGTGGTGTTGGTCAACGTGGGGATCAATGCGGCGTTCTTCGGCCCCATCCAGGTGCTGCTGGGCCAGCAGGCCATCCACTTCAGCGAGGGTGACAAGGAAGCCATCCTGGCCCTCGTGACAGGTGCCGGCGCCGCCGTCTCCCTGGTGGCCAACCCGCTCTTCGGCACCTTCAGCGACAGGACTGTCTCCCGCTACGGCCGGCGCGTGCCGTGGGTGTTCATCGGCGCACTGCTGGGCACCATCGGGCTGCTGGGACTGACAGTGGCGCCCAGCGTGGCGGCCATGACCCTGCTGTGGTGTTTTGTCCAGCTGGGCTGCAACGGCGCCCTGGCCGCCATTACCGCAGCCGTCCCGGACCAGGTCCCGATCCGCCAGCGCGGCATTATCGGCGGGCTGGCCTCCATGGGCACCGTGGTGGGGATCCTGCTGGGGGCCGCCATCGGCGCCGTCGTGGCGGGAAACTTCGCGCTGGGCTACGTGCTGTGCGCCGGCGCCCTCGTGGCGGGCATGGTGCCGTACCTGTTCCTGGCCAATGACAGGGTGCTTCTCCGCTCGGAACGCCCGGCCTTTTCCTGGCCCGCGTTCTTCCAGGGCTTTTGGGTGTCCCCGCGGCTGTACCCGGATTTTGGCTGGGCGTGGATCACCCGCTTTTTGGTCAATGTGGGCAACCACCTGGTCACCCTCTACCTCCTGTTCTTCCTCAAGGACGCCGTCGGATTCAGCAATCCCGAGTTTGGCGTGCTGGTCCTGACGGGCATCTACGCCATCATGACGTTGATTACGGCCGTCATCGGCGGGCAGTGGACGGACAAGGTGGGCAAGCGCAAGCCGTTCGTGATCGGCTCCTCCGTCATCATCGCCGTCTCAGCCCTGATCTTGGCGTTCTGGCCCACCTGGACCGGGGCCCTACTGGGGTCGGCCGTGCTGGGGGTCGGCTACGGCGCGTACCTGGCCGTCGACTTTGCGCTGCTCACCCAGGTGTTGCCGTCGTCGGCCAGCCGCGGCAAGGACCTGGGCGTGATCAATGTGGCCAACTCGCTGCCGCAGGTCATTGCCCCCATCATCGCCTTCCCGCTGGTGGCGCACCTGGGCGGCTATGTCACGCTGTACGTGGTGGCCGCGGTGATCGGGCTGCTGGGCGCCGTGTTCGTGGTGAAGATCAAGGGCGTGGACTGAACTTTCACCGGGTCAGGCGAAGAACAGCATTTTCACCAGCGCCGCCGTGCCCACCACAATGATGGTGGCACGCAACGCCGTCGGGGGCAGCTTGCGGCCAAACTTGGCGCCAAAGAAGCCGCCCAGCAGCGCGCCGGCCGCAATGAGCGCCGTGACCTTCCAGTCAATGTAATGCCAGGCCACCACCATGAATGTTGCCGCCGCGATCCCGTTCACCGCTGTGGTCAGCACGTTCTTGACGGCGTTGATCTGCTGCAGCGCCACCGTGGTCATGATGCTCATGAGGCCCACAATCAGGATGCCCTGCGCAGCGCCAAAATAGCCGCCGTACATGCCCAGCACGAAGATCCCGGCCACGAGGCCGACGGCGCTCCGGGAGGGTCCGGCGTCGTCCCCGGTGTACCGGCGCTTGGCCAGGAGCCGCTGCAGGGCCGGGCCGAACGCCACCATGAGGATGCCGATGACTATCAGCACCGGAACGATGGTGTTGAAGGCCGACGCCGGCAACACCAGCAGGAGCAGCGCCCCAATCAGCCCGCCAATCGCCGAGGCGGGAAGAAGGCGCTTGATCATGACCTTGTTGGGGGCAAGTTCCTTGCGGTAGCCCCAGGTGCCGGACAGCCCGCCGGCCACCAGGCCGATGTTGTTGGAGATGTTCGCCGTCAGAGGCGGGTAGCCAAAGAGCAGGAGCACCGGGAATGTCACGAGTGTTCCGGAGCCGACAACGACGTTGATCATGCCGGCCCAAAAGCCAGCCAGGAAAATTGCCGCCATCTCCAGCATGGGCCGTCCTTACCAAGTTGTTCGTCCGTGGGACGGGTCAAAGTCTACGCGGTCCCCCCTGCCCGGCTGCTAACCCGTGACGGCCTTGGCCACCTGGAAGTGCCCATCCGCGTAAACCGTCACAAAGCGGCTCCCCGGGAATCGGCCCTGGGCTTCCGATGCCGTGGTGTTGTCCGGCACGCCCGGCCGGCCTGACACATCCATCAACACATACTCCGGTGCGGGATTCTTGTTGCCGATCCAATAGACCTGGTCCTTGTCCGCCACATAGCTCATCAGGCTGATGTCGGTTTCCACCGTGACGCCGGCGGGAACGGCCGCCAGGGCCTTCTCCGCGGACACGTTGTTGACGGTGGGAAATGAAAGCGCCGGGTCTGCGAGCTTGCCAAAGGAGTACTGGCTCAAAAGCGTAAGGGCCACAAGCGCGACGGCGGCCCCGGACAGCAGGCGCAACCTGGCCGAATCCAGCACTTTCCGACGCGACAGGGCATCAATGGCGGCGCAAAACACCACAGGCATCAGCACGGCGGAGTACTGCCAGTCCTGGCCCCAGTACGCAGGCAATTCCCCGAGGAAGCGCCAGGCCAGCGTGGGGACCACCAGCAAGGTGATGGGGGAGAACAGGCACAGCCCGGCGGTGATGGCGAGCAGCAGCAGCGTGGTGGCAACCTTGTCCGCCTGGAAAAGCAAAGTGCCGGGGTGGGCCAGCAGCCCCGAGATGTCCAGCTGGCTCTGGTAGGCCCACTGGTGGCCGGCATTCATGGACGGCAGGATCACCTTGGTGGCGAGCACAAACCAGGCCACGCCCCAGGCGGACAGCCACAAGCCGGCAGGCCGGCGGGACCGGTGCGCCATGAGCAGGCCAAAGACCAGCACCGTCAGCCCCATGTCCTCCTTGACGAAGACCAGCAGCGCGGCCCAGATCCAGGCCGACCGCCACTTTTCCTCCATCAAGGAGCACAGTGCGAACGCCAGAAACGGCACGGCAAAGGCAATCTCGTGGAACTGGGAATCCACTGCGGACTGCAGGCCCCAGCTCACGGCGTAGGCAGCGCCCACGCAGGCGCCGGGCAACCGGCCCAGCCGCCTGATGGCGAGGTGGCTGATGACCACCACGGAGGCGGCAAAGAGAAAATTCTGGACCACCAGCAAGGTAAAAGCGCTGGGGAACACGCGGTAAATGGGTCCCAGCACCACCAGGATGGGGTGGAAATGGTCGCCAAGCAGGTTGTAGCCCTGGCCCTTGATGCTGACAATGGGTGCCTGGAATTGCGAATACGCCTTGGCCAGCTGGGTGAAAATGCCCAAGTCCCAGGAGCGGATGGCAAAACTTGTCCACTGCAGCCATGAATAAAGCATGTAGAGGAGGAACGCCGCCGTGCCGAGCAGCACTGCCAGGGTTCGGGCGCCGCGCACGGTGCCGGCCTGGGCGGGCGCCGTGTCAGGGAGCTGGCTGCCTTCCTTCGCTGTCGTCACCCTTGAAAGTCTATTCTGTCGGGGCACAATGGGTGCCTGGGGTGTCTCTGGCAGGATGGGCGAATGGATGCACAGCTAATCTGGACCATCATTTGCGGGCTCGCGATCCTGGTGGGGGTCACGGGCGTCATTGTCCCCGTGCTGCCGGGCAGCCTGCTGGTCGGTGCCAGTCTCCTGGCGTGGGCCATCGTGGTGGGGCGGCCCGTGGGGTGGGTGGTGTTTGGCGTGGGCGTGCTGTTTGTGGCGGCCGGCATGGCCTCAAGCGCAGTGTTGACGGGCCGGGCCATGAAGCAGCGGCAAATTCCCGGCCGCTCCATTGTTGCCGGGCTGGTGCTGGGTGTGGTGGGTTTCTTTGTGCTGCCCGTGGTGGGCCTGCTGCTTGGCTTTGCCGTGGGGCTCTTCCTGTCCGAAGTGCAGCGCCAGAAAGCCGTGAAACCCGCCGTTTCCTCCTCCCTGGCTGCCCTGAAGGCAACGGGGCTGGGCATGTTGGCGGAGTTCGGCTTTGCCTCGCTGGCAGCAGGCACGTGGGGGGCCGGCGTCGTGCTGTATTTCCTGGGCCGGTAGCGTGGCTCAGCCCGGCAGCCGCAGCGGCACCGCCATGGCGCCCATGGGCCCTCCGCACTGCTCAGTGCCGCCAACGCGCGTCCAGTTGAAGGTGTTGGACTGCTGGACCAGCAGGTTTCCCGCGGCGTCGTAGGCCCGGAATGTCACGGCGGTGGGAGGCTCCGTGTCGACATTGAGCACCCAGGAGCCGTCTCCCTGGCGGGCCAGGAGGCTGGGAGCGCCGGTGGCCAGCTTGGCGAAAGTGGGGTTCATGGGAACGCAGTTGGAGCCCGCACAGGCAGTGATGGCCGACACCGAGGACACCGCGGCCGGGCTGCCGGACAGGGACAGCGTCAGGTGGTTGTGCCAATTGGGCTCCGGGCAGGAGCCGGCACCCTTGTCCAGCACGATCGCGCCGATAATGAACGCCATGCACACGGCCGCCACGAGTGGAACCAGGACAAGTTCCACGCGAAAACGGGCGTTGGGGGCGGCGGACATGGGCTCATGCTACCGAACGGTTCTGGATGTTTCCCGCGAATTTGGCACGTCCTTGCTGGACGCCTCATCCCAGCCAGCGGGCCGCCGTTCCGCCGATTCCCAGCACCGCATAGGCGCTGACGGGGACCAGCAGCATCCACTCACGCCAGGACCCTGCATTGCCCAGCACAGGCACGGCCACGTTGCCGTTGCGCTTCCAGACACTCCTGAGCAGGGGGACCTTCCGCACCAGCCGCGGCGGCCGGATTTGCAGCGGCCACAGCAGGTTGGCACCGCCGGTGGTCAGCATGTCCCCGGCAATGTGGATTGCCACGCCCAGCCCCACCGCCAGGGGGAACCAAAACTGGTCCTGAGGGGCAAAAAACGTGATGAAGGCGCCCACGCCCAGGCCCACAACCCAGGGAATCTTCCGCATGGAGTCGGGAATGAACTTGAGCACTTTCGCCGCGAATGATGCCAGCAGGACAGTGAAAATCCCGGCCCCGGGAAAAATCAGCCCGAACGGCGCCAGCTCGGCCGTCCACATGCCCGCCAGCAGCGCAATCGCCACGAACACGGCCAGGCCCAGCAGGGAGTGGGTGCCGTGCCGGTGCCCGCCCGACAGCCTCCCCACCTCCCGGCACATCACATTGGAGAACGGCGGCAGCGAATGCGCAATGGTCGCATTCCGGTGGTCGGCGTCGGGCAGCAGCGCCGCGCCCGCCGTGACGATGGTGCCGGCCAGCACCCCTGCCGCACCGACATGCAAAAGGCCCAGGCCGACCTCGAGCCTGTCCGGCAGAAAGGGCAGTGCCTGTGCGGCACCGCCGAGGTCCAGCTGGAAGCGGGTGGTCAGCGCCAGCCACACGGCCGCACCGCTGGCGGCGTGGTGGGGTCCCATCATGGCAATTCCTTTCGCGGTGGGCCGGATCCCCTTGGGCGGGAAATCTGCACGCTCCACAGTAGGGCCATGGCCTGACAAATCCGCATTGGCGGTACCGTGGGCCCATGGCCAAGGACTTGAAGAACGACGGCGGCACCCGGCTCACGGTGCACGTCCCCATGCGCTGGGGAGACATGGATGCCTACGGGCACATCAACAATGTGGAGGTGCTGCGCATCCTGGAGGAGGCGCGCGTGCATGCCTTTGGGCCGCCTGCCGGCACCGGACTGCCGGGCGTGGAGGTGGAGCTGCCCGTGTTTTCCGAACTCCCTGAGGGAACGCAGGCGCTGGTGGTGGAGCACCGCGTCAGGTACCTGGTGCCGCTGAACTACCGGAATGTGCCGGCGCGGATCGAGGTGTGGGTCAGTGCCGTCAAGGGGGCCAGCTTTACCGTGGCGTATGCCATCTTCGATCCGGTGACAGGGACCAAGTGTGTCGTCGCGGAGACCACGCTGGCGTTCTTCCACGAGGGCACCGGCACGTTGTTGCGGATTGCCGCGGAAAAGAAGGCCCAGCTGGAGCCGCTACGGGGGGAATCGAACTTCCGCTGAAATTTTCCAGCCGCCCGGACGGTTGCACCGGACATGACAACTATGGGAATTATCGGGGCAGGACACATTGGCAGCCAGATTGCACGCAAGGCGGTGCAGCTGGGGTATGACGTGGTGATCAGCAATTCACGCGGGCCGGAAACGCTCGCGGAACTGGTGGCTGAACTGGGCGGGAAGGCCCGCGCCGCCACGGCCGCGGAGGCAGCGGCGGCGGCGGATTTCGCCGTCGTCACCGTCCCGTTCGGGCACTACCTGGACATCCCGGCGCAGCCGCTGTCCGGCAAGGTTGTCATCGACACGAACAACTACTACTGGGAGCGCGACGGGCATGTGGCCGCCCTCGACACGGGTGAGGCCACAGTCTCGGGCCTGCTGCAGGAGCACCTGGCGGACTCCCGCGTGGCCAAGGGCTTCAACCACATTGCGGCACCTGACATCACCACCACCGGGACGCCGGCCGGCACAGAAAACCGCCGGGCGCTGGCCACGGCAAGCGACCACGACGACGCGGCAGCCTTGGTCACTGCCCTCTATGACGAGTTTGGCTTTGACTCCGTGAACATCGGGCCGCTGTCCGAAAGCTGGCGGGTGGAGCGCGACCGTCCGGCCTATGTGGTGCGGCAGAATGCAGCCGAATTGGCCGAAAACCTCGCCAAGGCGCCGCGGGTCATTTAGGCGCCGGTGCCAAACCGTTCCTCCAGCCGCGTCAGCGCGGCAGCCCTGTGGCGGTGGCCCAGCCATTCGTCAACAATAATGGTCGCCGCCGGGGTGGCCAGGACCAGCAACAGGCAGCCCACCATGGACACCCCGGCCGCTGCCAGCAGGACCGCGGCAGTCGACAGGGCCACCAATGCGCCGCAGAGCCACAGGTGGAGGGCATCCACGGAGACCATGTACGCGTAGAGAAATGTCAGGGTGAGCATGAAGACCACCACGGGAACCGCCACCGAGGCAACCACGCCGGCCTCCCCGATGCGGGTCTGGCCCTGCAGAAAATAGGCATACACGTGCAGGCCGGCGCCGGTGGCGGCGATGGAAGCGAAGACCAGCATGTGGGCATAACCGAAAATGAACGCGCGTTGGCGGCGCAGGTGCAGGGCCTGGCCAGCAGGCAGGATGAAGTATAGCCACCACATGGCAAAGGCCAGCCCGGTACCGGCCAGACCCACCGCCACCGTGTCTACGGTCCAGCCGCCCGTGGCGACGACGGCCCGCAGAGCATCAACGGTACCCACCAGGCACTCGCCCAGTGCAATGATGGCCAGCAGGCTGTAGCGCTCTGCAATGTGATGGTCATGCCAGGGCGTGCGGGCCTGGCGTTCGGCTATCCCGGGCGTCGCCATTTCGAGCACGAACAGTGGCACTGCCATCAAAAACATGACTCCCACGCTGGTGTTCACGAGCAACACCACCACCCAGCCAAGCTGTGCAACGGCCAGGTACTTGGCGTAGCTGCGGCAGGTCCGCCGTCGTTGGGGGTCCTGTTTGGCAGCCCGCAACCATTGGAACAGCAGGGCGGTGCGCATGATCACGTAGCCCAGAACCATGACCCTGTTGTCCACATGATCTCCCTTTTCAAGGGAAGCGAACAGGGGCTCAATGCCCATGGCCAGGATCAGCACGCCCGTCATCTGGAGCATGGTGACGAGCCGGAAGATCCAATCGTCAGTGTCGTAGGCGCTGGCGAACCAGCTGAAGTTGATCCACGCCCAAATGACGGCGAACATGGCAAAGCCGAAGCCGATGAGCGCAGCGCCCACGTGCCCGCCGGCCAGGTTGGCGGCCAATTGCCCAGCAGCCACCCCAAAGGCAATGGCGAACGTCAGGTCAAAGAACAATTCCAGCGGCGTGGACGCGCGATTGTGCTGGTTTGGGTCGCGCCCGCCCATCCGGGCCGCGGCGTGCCGCAACGGGTTATCACTCATGCGCTGCTCCAATCCGCGGCCGGCCGTCCGGGCGGGCGCCGGCCGGGCGTCTTCTTAGCCTTCAGTGGGTGATTTTTCGGTGAGGATGCCGTCGGCGTCTGCGTAGACCATTTTTCCGGGGGTGATGGTCACGTTGCCGAGGCGGATCGGGGTGTCTGTTTCGCCGGTGCCGGTTTTGGTGCTTTTGGCGGGGTTGGTGCCGAGGGCCTTGACGCCGAGCGGGAGGGTGTTGATGACGGTGCTGTCCCGGATGGCGCCGTTGATGATGACGCCGGACCAGTCGTTCTTGATGGCGGAGGTGGCGATGAGGTCGCCCATGAGGGCGGTCTCGAGGGAGCCGCCGCCGTCGACCACCAGCACGGCGCCGTGGCCGGGGGTGGCGAGCATGGTTTTGATGAGTGCGTTGTCCTGGAAGCAGCGGATGGTCCGGGCCGGGCCGCTGAAGGCGGTGCGGGTGCCGAAGTTGCGGAACTGGGTCGAGACGGAGTCGAGCTCGGTGCCGCGTTCGTCATAGAGGTCTGCTGTGGTGAAGTCCATGGTTCTCCTGGCGTGGGTGGATGGTACAGGGCCAGCATAAGTGCTCCGGTGCCGGGGCGGGGAGGGACGGGTGCGGGCCGGATCTGTCCCCGTGGCGATCGGGTCGGTTCGAGGGCGCTGCCGCCGCCTGTCCTGGCCGCCAGGGTGGCGTTGGACTGGGTCCGCCCGTTTTTGGCTGTTTGGTTCGTTCCGGTGGTCCAGATCGGCTGGTCGCTGTGAGTTGTCGCCCATGGCGAACGTCCTAGGCTGAAACAACCAGGGATGGTTAGAAGGGTGGGGGGTCGTCGTTTTGGGTGGTGAGGTAGATGCGTCCGGTGGGTTTGGTGGTTTTGGTGGTTCCGGGGCCGGCGGGTTCGACGGTCCAGCCGGTGTTGGGGTTGTCCTTG
>Ga0157370_10009573_pt1 | contig 10320 bp, 6 predicted proteins | sample C35metaG_FD_113463 | JGI IMG/M metagenome (GOLD analysis project Ga0157370, IMG submission 113463) | Corn rhizosphere microbial communities from Kellogg Biological Station, Michigan, USA - C3-5 metaG | ecosystem: Host-associated > Plants > Roots > Rhizosphere > Soil | place: USA: Michigan... | reverse complement strand
GGAGCGTTTGCCAGCTGTATGGCCTGGACCTGGAAAATAAGTGAGAATGCGGGCCACTGGCGGCCAACAAACCGCGCCTATCATATCCAAGATTCGTCTTTAGCTTAAGGCCCAAGGTGCAAATGAAACGATCTGCTTTCTTTATTTCCGACGGGACAGGCATCACAGCCGAAACCCTGGGTCAAAGCCTCCTGGCGCAGTTCGAAAACATTACCTTCAGCAAATTCACGCGACCGTATATCGATAGCGTGGATAAAGCGCGGGCCATGGTACAACAAATCAACAAAGCCGCCGAAAATGACGGCTTCCGGCCGATTATTTTCGACACCATCGTCAACCAGGACATTCGTGAGATTCTCGCGACCTCAAATGGTTTCATGATCGACATTTTCTCGACGTTCCTGGCACCGCTTGAACAGGAATTGACCGAGCATTCTTCCTACACCGTCGGCAAATCCCATTCCATTGGCGCCAACACCAACTACATGGAGCGTATCGAGGCCGTGAACTTCGCCCTCGACAACGACGATGGTGCCCGCACGCACTATTACGACAAGGCCGATTTGATCCTGGTCGGCGTGTCGCGTTGCGGCAAAACCCCGACATGCCTGTACATGGCCATGCAATTCGGTATTCGCGCGGCCAACTACCCGCTGACCGAAGACGACATGGAGCGCCTGACACTGCCGAACGCCCTGCGCGCCCATCAACACAAGCTGTTCGGCCTGACCATCGACCCGGACCGCCTCACCGCGATCCGCAACGAGCGCAAGCCCAACAGCCGCTATTCGAGCTATGCCCAGTGCGAGTTCGAGGTGCGAGAAGTGGAAAACCTGTTCCGCCGCGAGAACATTGCGCACATCAACTCCACGCATTTTTCCGTCGAAGAAATCTCGGCGAAAATTCTCGTGGAGAAAGGTGTGGAGCGGCGGTTCAAGTAGTTCTGCGGCGCTTGATTGATCGCAATCGCTCCCACAGGGATCCTCAGTGGACACAATATTTGTGAACGACTGAGGCCCCTGTGGGAGCATGGCTTGCCCGCGATGAACGATTACTCGGTCTCGACCAACGCCCCCACCAACGCTTCAAACCCTCGCAACAACAATCGATCATCCCCCGCCGAGTTACACACACTCGCCCGAACACACTGCGCAACGGCGGCATGCCCAACCGCAAACGCCTCCGCGGTCGCCACCCGATAATTTTTCTCCTTGAGCTCCGCCGCAATCTGCGACGCCCGCCACGGTTCGGGCACTTCGATCCAGAAATGCGGACTGTGGGAATGAGTCTTGTACACCGCCCCTTCCAGCAACCCCGCCACCAATGATTTACGACGGCTGATCTCGGCAATTTGCTGCGCCAACAACTGCTCGGCCATGCCGTTTTCTATCCACAGGCTCGCCACTTCCAACGTCAACGGACTGGCCATCCAGCAGGTCCCGCGCACCGCGGCGCTCAAGCGTCCGATCAACGGCTGCGGCGCGTGCAGATAGCCAACCCGTAACCCCGCTGAAACAGCCTTGCTCAAACTGCCGATCAGCACCGAGCGCTCCGGGGCGAAATAGCTCAGCGGCAACGGTCGCTGTTGAGCCAATACCGCGTGGGCTTCGTCTTCGAAGATCAGCAGATTGTGCTGACGACAGACCTGTGCAATCGCCTCGCGTCGTGCGACGGACATCACCGCAGCCGTAGGATTCTGGATCGTCGGCGTGCAGTACAGCGCAGAAACCCGGTGCTGACGGCAAATGTCCTCCAGCGCTTGCGGCATCAGCCCTTCATCGTCCATCGCGATGCCGATGAGTTTGATCCCCAGCATCCGTGCAACACTGATCAACCCCGGATAAGTCAGGTGTTCCGTCACCAACGTATCACCGGATTTGAGCAGCGCCATCAGGGCACACAACAGACCGTGCTGGCCGCCATTCACGCAGACAATCTGATCCGCGTGCGGCGCAAACGCACCGTGCTGAAGCCAACGTGCACCCGCCTCGCGGTAGTGCTGCAAACCGACATCGGCGGTGTAGCCGCTGACGCGCTGCATCGCTGCAGAATCGAGCGACACGGCGTGCAGACTCTGGCTCAGAAACAGCGCCTCCTGCCCCGGAATCGGTTGATTGCGGCTCATGTCAAAAAACGGCTGCGGTTCGTCGCTGACATTGCGAAAGCCTGCGTCTCGCACACGCTCCATCCCTTGCTGACGCACATACGTCCCGTCACCGACGCGAGCGACTACCACACCGATTCGTTCGAGTTCGCCGTAAGCGCGACTGACGGTGCCGATGGTCACACCGACGCTATCGGCCAGCAGTCGATGGGGCGGCAATTTGCAGCCGGGTTCGATCAATCCGTCGACAATGCTTTTGTGCACGGCATCGGCAAGGCGCTTGTACTTCACGCCCACACCATTGGCCAGCCCGTCGCGCAGAATTGACACCATGGCAATACTTGTTTTGACAGTCATTGATGCCCCGAATAGCGTGCTGAAAACAGGTGCAATCATGGATAGACCGTTTACAGATGCAGGTCAATTGCGCCGACTCCGGGAGCTCGATCATGTCCGTCGCCATCAGCACGTCTTCAACCCCTGAAAAACCCTGGCTGGCCGCGCTCGTTACCAGTGTGTTGTTCCTGATCGTGTGCCTGAGTTGGGGCACGACCTGGCTGGGGATCAAGATTGCCGTTGAAACGGTGCCGCCATTGACCGCGGCCGGGTTGCGCTTCCTGATGGCCTTTCCACTGTTCCTGACCTTCGCGCTGTTGCGTCGTGAACCGCTGCGATTTCCGAAAAAAAGCCGCTGGTTTTTTGTGTTCGTCACGCTGTCGTACTTCAGCCTGCCGTACTACTTGCTCAACTACGGCGAGATGCACGTTTCGTCCGGGCTGACCGCCCTGCTGTTCAGTTGCATGCCCGTGTTCATCCTGGTGTTTTCGGCGTTGTTCCTGCGGGAAAAAATCTACCCTTCACAGGTACTCGGCATCGCCATTGGCTTCGGCAGTTTGTTCATGATTATTCGCAGCCAGGGCCTGCATCTGGACCATGCCGAATTGTTCGGAGTGTTGGCCATTCTCTGCGCCGCAGTGATGCATGCGTTGTGTTATGTGGTGACCAAAAAACACGGCACGGCGATCAGCGTGATCACCTACAACACCTTGCCTATCGGCATTGCCGGATTGATGTTGTTCGTCGCCGGACTGACGGTCGAAGCGCCGGTGTTTACGGCGATCAGCCTGCGTTCATGGAGTGCCCTGCTCTATCTCGGGCTGGTGGCCTCGGTGGGCGGTTTTATCGTTTATTTCCTGCTGCTCAAACGGCTTAGCCCGATCATTTTGTCGTTCGTGTTTATCATCTTTCCGGTGTTCGCCGTGATCATCGGCGCCTGGTACGAGGGGCAAACCTTGTCCCGGGAACTGATGATCTACTCGGCGATTTTGCTGACAGGGTTTGCGATCACCAAACTGCCTGTGGAAAAGTGGCTCAGATGACCAACAAATCCATGAAGCGGTTGACCGGCATGGCTTCGAGGGCAGTCTGATCCTTGCACAGCGTAACAATCTGCGCACTGCGCTGAGCGGTAAAACGCGTGGCCAGATTCGCTTTGAACTTGTCTTCCAGCAGCGGGATACCGTCGGCGCGACGACGGCGATGACCGATTGGATACTCCACCACCACGTTCTCGGTGCTGGAGCCGTCCTTGAAGAACACTTGCACCGCATTGGCAATGGAGCGTTTGTCGGCTTCCAGGTATTCACGGGTGAAGCGCGGGTCTTCGACGATGACCATTTTCTCGCGCAGCACATCGATGATCGGATGCGCAGCGTGGAAGTCGTCTTCGTAGTGCTCGGCCACCAGAGTGCCGAACGCCAACGGTACGGCGGTCATGTACTGGAGGCAGTGATCGCGGTCGGCGGCGTTGGCCAGCGGGCCGACTTTGGAAATGATGCGGATCGCCGATTCGTGGGTGGTGATGACGATGCGGTCTATCTCGTGCAGACGATTGCGAACCAGCGGGTGCAACGTCACGGCGGCTTCACAGGCGGTTTGCGCATGAAACTCCGCCGGGAAGCTGATTTTGAACAGCACGTTTTCCATCACATAACTGCCGTACGGCCGCGAGAAACTGAAGGCTCGTTTGCCTTCAGGCTTGAGCGCCAGATCGTTGTTGGTGTGGCTGAACAAGACGTCGTAAAAGCCCCATTGCTTGGCCGTCAGCACACCGGGAATTCCCATCTCGCCACGCATCGCGATGTCTGCCAGCCGCACGCCACGACTGGTCGCATCCCCGGCCGACCAGGACTTACGCGAGCCGGCATTTGGCGCATGCCGATAGGTGCGCAGCGCCTGGCCGTCGGCGAATGCATGGGACAACGCCGACAACAATTGCTCGCGATTGGCGCCCATGAGTTTGGCGGTGACGGCAGTCGAGGCCACTTTCACCAGCACGACGTGATCGAGGCCTACGCGATTGAAGGAGTTTTCCAGGGCGATCACGCCTTGAATTTCGTGGGCCATGATCATCGCTTCCAGCACCGTGCGAACAGTCAGCGGCGCCTCGCCATTGGCCAGACGTTTTTGCGAAAGGTGATCGGCCACCGCGAGAATCGCGCCAAGGTTGTCTGACGGATGCCCCCATTCGGCGGCGAGCCAGGTGTCGTTGTAATCGAGCCAGCGCACGGTGCAGCCGATGTCCCACGCCGCTTTGACCGGATCAAGTCGATAAGGGGTGCCCGGCACACGAGCACCGAACGGCACGACGGTGCCTTCGACGAGAGGCCCCAGGTGTTTGGTGCATTCGGGAAACCGCAGGGCCAGAAGGCCGCAGCCGAGTGTGTCCATCAGGCAGTTGCGGGCGGTGTCGAGGGCTTCTTGGGATTCGATTTTGAAGGTAAGGACATAGTCGGCAATGTCCTGTAGGACACGGTCGTACTCGGGGCGGATGTTCTGGTCGACGTTGGCACTCATGTTCGATTCACTCTTGAAGTGGTTCGTTGATGGGACCTCGGTTCAGGGATAAGTCTCGGTTGGTGTAACCATTCTTGTTATTGAAATGCAATAACCTGTGGGAGCGGGCTTGCCCGCGATAGCGGTGTATCAGCCGACATCAATTTCGGATGTGCGGGCCTCATCGCGGGCAAGCCCGCTCCCACAGGGTTTAGCGTTTATCTCAGAACGAATCACCCGGTACACGGACGTAACCTTCCATCAACACCCGCGCACTGCGGCTCATGATGGCTTTTTTCACGACCCATTCACCGTTGACCAGACTGGCTTCGGCACCGACACGCAGCGTGCCCGACGGATGCCCGAAGCGCACCGCGTTGCGTTCGACACCGCCGGCGGCGAGGTTCACCAACGTGCCGGAAATAGCGGCCGCCGTGCCGATGGCCACCGCTGCGGTGCCCATCATCGCGTGGTGCAATTTGCCCATCGACAGCGCACGCACCAACAGGTCGACATCGCCCGCCGCAATCGCCTTGCCGCTGGACGAAACGTAGTCCGCCGGTTTGGCCACGAAAGCCACTTTCGGGGTGTGTTGACGCTTGGCCGCTTCGTCGATGTTCGAAATCAGGCCCATGCGCAATGCGCCATAAGCGCGGATGGTTTCGAACATCAGCAGCGCTTTCGGATCGCTGTTGATCGCGCCTTGCAACTCGGTGCCGGTGTAACCGATGTCCTGGGCATTGACGAAAATCGTCGGGATGCCGGCATTGATCATGGTCGCCTTGAAGGTGCCGACGCCGGGTACTTCGAGGTCATCCACCAGGTTGCCGGTAGGGAACATCGAACCGCCGCCGCCCTCTTCTTCCGCTGCCGGGTCCATGAATTCGACCTGCACTTCGGCGGCTGGAAAGGTCACGCCATCGAGTTCGAAATCACCGGTTTCCTGCACTTCACCGTTGGTGATCGGCACATGGGCAATGATGGTCTTGCCAATGTTGGCCTGCCACACGCGAACCACGGCCACGCCGTTGTGCGGAATGCGGCTGGCGTCGACCAGGCCGTTACTGATGGCGAACGAACCGACCGCTGCCGTCAGGTTGCCGCAGTTGCCGCTCCAGTCGACGAAAGGCTTGTCGATGGACACCTGACCGAACAGGTAATCAACGTCGTGATCGGCCTTGAGGCTTTTCGACAGGATCACGGTTTTGCTGGTGCTGGACGTCGCTCCGCCCATGCCGTCGATTTGCTTGTCGTACGGGTCGGGGCTGCCGATCACGCGCAGCAGTAAAGCATCGCGGGCCGGGCCTGGAACCTGTGCCGCTTCGGGCAGATCTTGCAGGCTGAAAAACACGCCTTTGCTGGTGCCGCCACGCATGTAGGTGGCAGGGATTTTGATCTGAGCTGCGTGAGCCATGTGCTCGTTACTCCTTACCTTGAAAACAGACACGGGACTTGAAGTCCCGTGTCTGTACAGCGTGTGTTAAACGGCGACTGCCGACTCTTCGAGGAAGTCCTGGGCAAAGCGTTGCAACACGCCGCCCGCTTCGTAGATCGACACTTCTTCGGCGGTGTCGAGGCGGCAGGTCACCGGCACATCGACGCGCTCGCCGTTCTTGCGATGGATCACCAACGTCAGCTCGGCACGCGGTGTGCGCTCGCCGATCACGTCGTAGGTTTCACTGCCGTCGATGGCCAGGGTGTGACGGTTGGTGCCGGCCTTGAACTCCAGCGGCAACACGCCCATGCCCACCAGGTTGGTGCGGTGAATGCGCTCGAAGCCTTCAGCGGCAATCGCTTCCACACCCGCCAGACGCACGCCCTTGGCTGCCCAGTCGCGGGACGAACCCTGACCGTAGTCAGCGCCGGCAATGATGATCAGCGGCTGCTTGCGTTCCATGTAGGTTTCAATCGCTTCCCACATGCGCATCACTTGGCCTTCCGGCTCGACGCGAGCCAGCGAACCCTGCTTGACCTTGCCGTTTTCCAGAACCATTTCGTTGAACAGTTTCGGGTTGGCGAATGTCGCGCGCTGCGCGGTCAGGTGGTCACCACGGTGAGTCGCGTAGGAGTTGAAGTCCTCTTCCGGCAGGCCCATTTTCGCCAGGTATTCGCCGGCGGCGCTGTCCAGCATGATCGCGTTGGACGGCGACAGGTGATCGGTGGTGATGTTGTCCGGCAGTACCGCCAGCGGGCGCATGCCCTTGAGCGGACGAGCGCCGGCCAGCGCGCCTTCCCAGTACGGCGGACGGCGGATGTAGGTGCTCATTTCGCGCCAGTCGTACAGCGGCGCGACTTTCGGGCCGGTGTCTTCGTGGATGGCGAACATCGGAATATAGACCTGGCGGAACTGCTCCGGCTTCACCGATGCCTTGACCACGGCGTCGATTTCTTCGTCGCTCGGCCAGATGTCCTTCAGGCGGATTTCCTTGCCATCGACCACGGCCAGCACATCTTTTTCGATGTCGAAACGGATGGTCCCGGCAATGGCGTAAGCGACCACCAATGGCGGCGAAGCAAGGAACGCTTGCTTGGCGTACGGGTGAATCCGGCCGTCGAAGTTACGGTTACCGGAGAGCACCGCCGTGGCGTACAGATCGCGGTCGATGATTTCTTGCTGGATCACCGGATCGAGTGCGCCGGACATGCCGTTGCAGGTGGTGCAAGCGAAGGCGACGACACCGAAACCGAGCTTGTCCAACTCATCGGTCAGGCCGGCTTCATCCAGATACAGGGCGACGGTTTTCGAACCCGGGGCCAGGGACGACTTGACCCATGGCTTGCGGGTCAGACCGAGCTTGTTGGCGTTGCGCGCCAGCAGGCCGGCAGCGATCACGTTGCGCGGGTTACTGGTGTTGGTGCAGCTGGTGATGGCGGCGATGATGACGGCGCCATCGGGCATTTGACCCGGTACATCGTCCCATTGGCCGGAGATGCCTTTGGCGGCCAGATCCGAAACCGCCACACGGGCGTGCGGGTTGCTCGGGCCAGCCATGTTGCGCACGACCGTGGACAGATCGAAGGTCAAGCCGCGCTCGTATTGCGCGCCTTTCAGGCTGTCGGCCCACAAGCCAGTGGTCTTGGCGTAATGCTCGACCAACTGCACCTGATCGTCTTCACGGCCGGTGAGTTTGAGGTAGTCGATGGTTTGCTGGTCGATGTAGAACATCGCAGCCGTGGCGCCGTATTCCGGGGCCATGTTGGAAATGGTTGCGCGGTCGCCGAGGGTCAGCGCGGCGGCGCCTTCACCGAAGAACTCCAGCCATGCGCCAACGACTTTTTGCTTGCGCAGGAACTCGGTCAACGCCAGCACCATGTCGGTGGCGGTGATGCCCGGTTGCAGCTTGCCGGTCAATTCAACGCCGACGCTTTCCGGCAGACGCATCCAGGAAGCACGACCGAGCATGACGCTCTCGGCTTCCAGGCCACCCACACCGATGGCGATCACACCCAGCGCATCGACGTGCGGGGTGTGGCTGTCGGTGCCGACGCACGTGTCGGGGAACGCCACGCCGTCACGTACCTGGATCACCGGAGACATTTTCTCCAGGTTGATCTGGTGCATGATGCCGTTGCCTGGCGGGATCACGTCGACGTTCTTGAACGCCTTTTTGGTCCAGTTGATGAAGTGGAAACGGTCTTCGTTGCGACGGTCTTCGATGGCGCGGTTCTTCTCGAACGCCTCCGGATCGAAGCCACCGCGCTCGACGGCCAGGGAGTGGTCGACGATCAATTGAGTCGGCACCACCGGGTTTACTTGCGCAGGATCGCCGCCTTGCAGGGCGATGGCGTCACGCAGGCCGGCGAGGTCGACCAGTGCGGTCTGGCCGAGAATGTCGTGGCACACCACACGGGCCGGGAACCACGGGAAATCGAGGTCGCGCTTGCGTTCGATGAATTGCTTCAGGGAATCGGTGAGCGTGGCCGGGTCGCAGCGACGCACCAGGTTTTCCGCCAGCACGCGGGAGGTGTACGGCAGGGTGTCGTAGGCGCCGGGCTGGATGGCCTCGACCGCCGCGCGGACGTCGAAATAATCCAGATGGCTGCCGGGAAGCGTTTTACGGAATTGTGTGTTCATCGTCAGGACTCGGGTCACGGTAGTTACAAAGGGTGGGGCCTGGCATTGCATTGAAACCGATCCCCTGTAGGAGCCGAGCTTGCTCGCGATGGCGGTGTATCAGACGACATCAATGTTGAATGTCAGTCCGTCATCGCGAGCAAGCTCGGCTCCTACAGGTTTGCGGTTAGCCGGCCTCCACCATTCAGCGTTGTTCGATTGGCACGAACTTGCGCTGCTCAACGCCGGTGTACTCGGCGCTTGGGCGGATGATGCGGTTGTTGGCGCGCTGTTCGTACACGTGTGCAGCCCAGCCAGTCAGGCGCGAGCAGACGAAAATCGGGGTGAACAACTTGGTCGGAATGCCCATGAAGTGGTACGCCGAGGCATGGTAGAAGTCGGCGTTCGGGAACAGTTTCTTTTGCTCCCACATGGTCTTGTCGATGGCTTCGGAAACCGGGAACAACACCTTGTCGCCCACTTCGTCCGCGAGTTTTTTCGACCAGCCCTTGATCACTTCGTTGCGCGGATCGTTGTCCTTATAGATCGCGTGACCGAAGCCCATGATCTTGTCCTTGCGCTCGAGCATGCCGAGGGTGCCTTCGATCGCCGCTTCCGGCGAGCTGAAGCGCTCGATCATTTCCATCGCCGCTTCGTTGGCGCCGCCGTGCAGTGGACCGCGCAACGAACCGATTGCAGCAGTGATGCAGGAAAACAGGTCCGACAAGGTGGACGCGCAAACACGCGCAGTGAACGTCGAGGCGTTGAACTCGTGCTCTGCGTAGAGGATCAGCGAAACGTTCATCACCTTGACGTGCAACTCGCTCGGTTTCTTGCCGTGCAGCAGGTGCAGGAAGTGGCCGCCGATGGATTGCTCGTCGCTCACGCAGTCGATGCGCTTGCCTTCGTGGCTGAAGCGATACCAGTACGTCATGATCGCCGGGAACGCGGCCAGCAGACGGTCGGTTTTGTCGTGTTGCTCGGAGAAGTTGTTCTCCGGCTCCAGGTTGCCCAGGAACGAGCAGCCGGTACGCATCACGTCCATCGGGTGGGCGTCGGCGGGGATGCGTTCCAGTACTTCTTTCAAGGCTTGTGGCAGGTCCCGCAGCTTGCTCAGTTTGGCGACGTAGGCGGCCAGTTGCGCTTTGCTCGGCAGTTCGCCGTAGAGCAGCAGGTAAGCGACTTCTTCGAATTGCGCGTCCGCCGCCAACTCACGAACGTCATAGCCACGATAGGTCAAACCGGCGCCCGACTGGCCCACGGTGGACAGTGCGGTTTGCCCGGCAACCTGGCCACGGAGCCCGGCGCCACTGAGTACTTTTGCTTC
>Ga0157370_10009572_pt1 | contig 10321 bp, 8 predicted proteins | sample C35metaG_FD_113463 | JGI IMG/M metagenome (GOLD analysis project Ga0157370, IMG submission 113463) | Corn rhizosphere microbial communities from Kellogg Biological Station, Michigan, USA - C3-5 metaG | ecosystem: Host-associated > Plants > Roots > Rhizosphere > Soil | place: USA: Michigan... | reverse complement strand
TCGACCAGAGGCTGTAGCTGCACGCCGCACTGCCCGACCCAGCTGGCCAGTGTCGAGCGCGATATGGCGAGGCCAGCGCGACCGAAGATGGCTTCTTGCCTGTACAGCGGCAAGTGGTCCATGCACTTGCCCACCAGCACCTGCGAGAGCAGCCCAGCTGTCGGGATGCCCTTGTCGATGATGTGCGGGGCGACGGGCGCCTGCACCAGCGTCTCGCACTTCGCGCAGACCCATTTGCCGCGCACGTGACGCTCGACGCTGAACACGCCTGGCTGGTAGTCGAGCTTCTCGGCCACATCCTCGCCGATGCGCTGAAGGGTGCAGCCGCAGGCACAGGTGGTGCTCTCGGGTTCGTGGCGGATCTCCCGGCGCGGCAAGTGCGCGGGCAGTGCCTGGCGCTTGGGCTGTTGCTTCTCACGCTGCGCAGACGGCCCGGTCGCGAGTTGTTCCAGCTCACGCTCCATCGCTGCCAAGTCAGCATCGATGGTCTCTTCCAGCAGGCTCTTCTGCTTGACATTGAAGGCCTCGGACTTGGCGGCGAACTTCAACCGCTTGAGCACGGCCATCTCGTGCGTGAGCTTGTCGATGGCGGCCTGCTTGAACGCGATCTCGTGGTCGCGGCGTGCGATCTCGAGCTTGTCGGCTGCAGCCCCTCTCCTCAGGGAAAGGACCAGCTCGCGCAGCTGCTGCGCATCCAGGTGGTCAAGGTCGGCCGTGTCGATCACGGAAGGTGATGGCGCCCCGGTGTGCGCGCACACGCATCAGCACATTCGGCAATTGCACTACAGCACGCAGATCACCCCAGCTTCGCCAATCCGCTGCCACGGCAGACCGAGCACCAGCGCATCGAACTGGGAATGGGTCAGGCTAAGGGTGGTGCCGCTGTTCTTGGCCAGACGAACTTGCCCTGGTGCAGGCGTCGTGCCGACAGCCAGATACCAATCCCGTCGTGCACCAGGACCTTCATTCGGTTCGCGCGTCGGTTGGCGAACAGGTAGGCGTGGCGCGGGCGCGCGGCGCCGAAGACACGACCAACCCGTGCCAGCGCCGCTTCGGTGCCTGCGCGCATGTCCAACGGCTCGACGGCCAGCCACAGCGCGTCGACGCGGATCACCTGAGGATCTCGCGAAGCCAGGCGGCGCATTGGCCTGACGCGCTCAACGGCCATATCACGTTCACCGCGATCGCGCCTCGGCGAATCTCAAGGTGGATGTCGCTCGCGACGGCGAGGTCAGGAGCCAGTGTGAGGGAGACGAACTCGGTCTGCTGATTGCCGCTCTTCGAGTCGACGCCTCTCGCGTCGACCATGCGGCGCCACTTGTGAACGAGGTTGGCGTTGAGGCCATGGGCCAGCGCCACTTGAGCCACAGACGCCCCGGGCTCTGCGCACGCCGCCAACACTTGCCGCTTCAAATCGGCCGCGTGGCGCCGCCGGCTCACGCGCTTGGAGTCTTCCATAGGTGTCCACCTAAATCCTTGGTGGACACCATCGTCATAGACACCGCGGCCAAGCTCAAGACGGGATCACCGCGCGCTTACGTTCTAGCGCACTCAGCAGCCACTCCAGCTGAAAACGACCAAGGCCACCACGCCCCAAAGAGGTGGTTGCCAGGCCCCTCTCTACTGGGTATGAAGCTGGTTTTCACGTACCCCCAATCCGGCATTTCGATACCCCTCGAGATACCCCCAGGATCCGTCGGATTCGGGCATACTCCCTCGGACTCAATCGGACGACGGAATAGTCCTCTCCAGAGGAGGAAACAAAAAAGCCGGACACCTTTGGAAGTGTCCGGCCTTGTAGCTGGTCCCGCCGCCAGGAATCGAACCTGGATCTCAGCCTTCGGAGGGCCGAATTCTATCCGTTGAAATACAGCGAGAGGATAGGTCCGGAAAACGTCCGGAGCCCGAGATTATCGCCTATCAGGCAACCGCAGTTTCGGCTTCGTGCGCAACCACCGTGCCGATCGCCGGCCGCTCGAACCCGAGTCCCGCCAGATAGACGCGGAAGGTGCGCCGCCCGGTCGGTACGAGGTCGAAGGCGGTCGGGTCGAGCAGCCAGTTCTGGATGAGGCCGCTGATCAGCGCATGCATGCCCTGCGCCGCCACGTGGCCGGGCACCGGCAGCTTGATGTGAGCGCGGCGCGCGGCCAGACGCAGGGCTTTTTCGAAGTCGACCACGCAGGCGTTGCGCGCGTCGAGGTGGCGCTGCTGTACCGAGGCCATGTCGTGCGTGTACTCGACCTTGTGGGTGGCCACATCGAACACGCGGCGCACCTGCGGGTCGGTGGTCATGAGGGTCAGCGCGTGGGCCATGCCCTCCTCGATCTCGACCAGGGGATCGTCGCTGCCGGCGGCGGCCTCGCTCTTGGGCGCGGCCTCCAGCGGCAGGATGACGCGCTCCATCATGGCGTTGAAGAGATCGGCCTTGTCCTTGAAGTGCCAATAGATGGCGCCGCGCGTCGCGCCGGCCTGCTGCGCGATCTGCTGCAGCGAGGTCTGCGAGACGCCTTGCGCCTGAAACAGCAGCTCCGCGGCATCGAGCAACCGATTCCGCGTGGCCAATGCTTCTTCCTTCGTACGACGTGCCACCAAGTCTCCTGATTTGTAAAGGCAACGCCCCTTCTCCGCCGTGGGGCCATTGCAAGCAGTCACTATACATCCATGAATGTATGTAAACTACCGGACTTCCCCGATGGCCCGACTGTTTATGCTGTCTTCCTGTTCGCCTTGCGAACACGCCATCTCCCGTCTTCGCTTCAAAGGAATCGCATGCCTCTCCTGCATGTCTCGCGCCCATCGTCCTTTTCGCCACGTCTCGCGACCGTGGCCGCCGTCGTCCTGTTGGTCCTCGCGGGCTGCGGCAAGGGCGATGCGCCCGCCGGTCCGGGTGGCGCAGGTGGTGGCGGTGGCCACCCGCCGGCGCCCGAAGTGGGCGTGGTCGTTGCCACACCGACCGATGTCGGCCTCGTGACCGAACTGCCGGGCCGCCTGGAGGCCTCGCGCATCGCCCAGGTTCGCGCCCGCGCATCGGGCATCCTGCTCAAGCGCGAATTCCGCGAAGGCAGCGACGTGAAGGCCGGCCAGCTCCTGTTCCGCATCGACCCGGCACCGCTGGTGGCCGCTTCGCAGAACGCGCAGGCCACGCTGGCCCGCGCCGAGGCCAACGCCGTGCAGGCCAAGGCCTTGGCCGATCGCTACAAGCCGTTGGTCGAAGCCAATGCGGTCAGCAAGCAGGAATACGCGAACGCCGTCGCCTCGCAAAAGACCGCCGAAGCCGACGTGGCCGCCGGCCGCGCCGCGGTGCAGACCGCCAAGATCAACCTCGGCTATGCCGACGTGACCTCGCCCATCGCCGGCCGCATCGGCCGCGCCCTCGTGACCGAAGGTGCGCTGGTGGGCCAGGGGGACGCCACCGAGCTCGCCGTGGTGCAGCAGATCAACCCGGTGTACGTGAACTTCACGCAGTCGGCCTCCGACGTGCTGAAGCTGCGCCGCGCACTGGCCGCCGGCCAATACAAGCGCGCGGGCGGCGAGGAAGCCGCCAGCGTGAGCATCGTGCTGGAAGACGGCTCCGACTACGCCCTGCCCGGCAAGCTGCTGTTCTCCGACCTCACGGTCGACTCGACCACCGGCCAGGTCACGCTGCGCGCCGAAGTGCCCAACCCCAAGGGCGAGCTGCTGCCCGGTCTCTATGTGCGCGTGAAGCTCGAGCAGGCCCAGGCCACGAACGCCATCGCGCTGCCGCAGCAGGCCGTCACCCGCACCCAGCAGGGCGACACCGTCTCGGTGGTCGACAAGGACGGCAAGATCAGCAAGCGCACCGTGAAGATCAGCGCCGCCAAGGACAACCAGTGGGTGGTGCTCGACGGCCTGAAGGCCGGCGAACAAGTGATGGTCGACGGCTTCCAGAAGCTGCAGATGATGCCGCCCGGAACGCCCGTGAAGGCCGTGCCCTGGAAGAAGCCCGACCCGAACGCGGCCCCCGCTCCGGCAGCACCCGCGCCTGGCGCCGCCCCTGCAGCCGCACCGGCTGCAGCTGCATCGGCCGCAGCGCCTGCGGCTGCCCCCGCCGCGAACGGCCAGGCTTCCGCCCCGGCCGAGAAGAAGTAATTAGGAGCGCGCCCGCATGGCCAAATTCTTTATCGACCGCCCGATCTTCGCGTGGGTGATCGCGCTGTTCATCCTCGTGATAGGCGGCGTGTCAATCAGCCAGTTGCCGATCTCGCAGTACCCGCCGGTGGCACCGCCCGCCATCCAGATCACCGTCGCCTACCCCGGCGCCTCGGCCCAGACGCTCGAGGACAGCGTGCTGGCCATCATCGAGCGCGAAATGAACGGCTCGCCGGGCATGATCTACATGGAATCGGTGGCCCAGGCCGACGGCACCGGCACCATCACGATCAGCTTCGAGCCCGGCACCAATGAAGACCTCGCGCAGGTGGACGTCCAGAACCGGCTCTCGCGCGCCACACCCCGGCTGCCGTCCTCGGTGACGCAGCAGGGCGTGCGCGTCGACAAGTCGCGCTCCAACTTCCTGCTGTTCGCAATGCTGTCGTCGAGCAACGCCAGCACCGACACCTCGGCGCTGGGCGACTATGCCGCGCGCAACATCGTGCCGGAACTGCAACGGATCGACGGCGTGGGCCAGGTCCAGCTGTTCGGCTCCGAGAACGCGATGCGCATCTGGATCGACCCGGCCAAGCTGCAGGGCTTCAACCTGTCGCCGGCCGACGTCAACAACGCGATCCGCGCGCAGAACGCACAGGTGGCGTCAGGCACCATCGGCGACCTGCCGAACGTGCCGGGCCAGGCGATCGCGGCCACGGTAACGGTCAACGGCCAGCTCGCCAACGTCGACCAGTTCAAGGAGATCGTGCTGCGCGCCAACACCGACGGCTCGACCGTGCGGCTCAAGGACGTCGCGCGCATCGAGATCGGTGGCCAGGCCTATGCCACTTCGGCGCGCCTGAACGGCGTGCCCGCGGTCGGCATCGCCGTGCTGCCCACGCCCAGCGGCAACGCGCTGAAGTCGTCCAAGGCCGTGCGCGAGCGGCTGACCGAGCTGCAGCGCTACTTCCCCGAAGGCGTGAAATGGAGCATGCCGTACGACACGACGCCCGTGGTGCGGATCTCGATCACCGAAGTGGTCAAGACCCTGCTCGAAGCCGTGGCGCTGGTGTTCCTCGTGATGTTCCTGTTCCTGCAGAACTGGCGCTACACGATCATCCCGACCATCGTGGTGCCGATCGCGCTCCTGGGCACCTTCGCCGTGCTGTTCGCACTGGGCTTCTCAATCAACGTGCTGACGATGTTCGGCATGGTGCTGGTGATCGGCATCGTGGTGGACGATGCGATCGTGGTGGTGGAGAACGTCGAGCGCATCATGAGCGAGGAAGGGCTGCCACCGCTGGAGGCCACGCGCAAGGCGATGCAGCAGATCTCGGGCGCCATCATCGGCGTGACCGTGGTGCTGATCTCGGTGTTCGTGCCGCTGGCCTTCTTCTCGGGCTCGACCGGCAACATCTACCGCCAGTTCTCGGCGACGATGGTGACCTCGATCGCGTTCTCGGCCTTCCTGGCGCTGTCGCTCACGCCGGCGCTGTGCGCCACGCTGCTCAAGCCGGTGGAGGCAGGCCATCATCACGAGAAGTCCGGCTTCTTCGGCTGGTTCAACCGCGGTTTCACGCGCACGGCCAAGGGCTATGAAGGCATGGTCGCGCGCATCCTGCGCCGCGCTGCGCGCTACCTCGTGATCTACGCCGCAATCATCGGCGCGGTGGTGTTCGTCTACCGGCAATTGCCGACCTCCTTCCTGCCGGAGGAGGACCTGGGCTACATCATCGTGAACGTGCAGCTGCCGCCGGGTGCGACCCAGGAGCGCGCACTGGACGTGATGAAGCAGGTCGAAGGCTTCATGCTCAAGCAGCCCGAGGTCGAGAGCATGGTGAGCGTGATGGGCTTCAGCTTCTCGGGCCAGGGCCAGAACGCGGGCCTGGCGTTCGTGACGCTCAAGAGCTGGGAGGAACGCAAGGACCCGGCCCACTCGGCCAAGGCGCTCGCGGGCCGTTCCTTCGGCGCGCTCTCGGGCATCCGGGATGCCTTCATCTACCCGCTGAGCCCGCCGCCGATTCTCGAACTTGGCAATTCCAGCGGCTTCAGCTTCCGGCTGCAGGACCGCTCGGGCGCGGGCCACGACGCCCTCGTCAACGCGCGCAACCAGATCCTGGGCATGGCCTCGCAGAGCAAGATCATCACAGGGGTACGGCCCGACGGCCTGGAAGACGCGCCGCAGCTGCAGATCGACATCGACCGCGACAAGGCGAACGCGCTGGGCGTGAGCTTCGACGCGATCAACACCACCCTGTCGACGACGCTCGGTTCGAGCTACATCAACGATTTCCCGAACCGCGGCCGCTTCCAGCGTGTGGTGGTGCAGGCCGATGCGCCGGCGCGGATGCAGCCCGAGGACATGCTCAAGCTCAACGCTCCCAACGCCCAGGGTCAACCGGTGCCGTTCGCGACCTTCGCGACCACGCGGTGGGTCACCGGTGCGACGCAGACCGTGCGCTACAACGGCTATCCCGCAATGCGCATCAGCGGCGAGGCGGCGCCGGGGCAGAGTACGGGTGCCGCCATGGCCGAGATGGAAAAGCTCGCCGCGCAGCTGCCGCAAGGCTTCGGCTTCGAATGGACAGGCCAGTCGCGTGAGGAAAAGCTCGCAGGCTCGCAGGCCATCATCCTCTACGGCTTCGCGATCCTGGCGGTGTTCCTGTGCCTCGCGGCGCTGTACGAGAGCTGGTCGATTCCGCTGGCGGTGATCCTGGTGGTGCCGCTGGGCGTGCTGGGCGTGCTGCTCGCGACCATGTTCCGCGCGTATGCGAACGACGTGTACTTCCAGGTGGGGCTGATCACGATCATCGGGCTCTCGGCGAAGAACGCGATCCTGATCATCGAGTTCGCGAAGGACCTGCAGGCCCAGGGCAAGGGCGTGGTCGAAGCCGCGCTGGAAGCCGCGCACCTGCGGTTCCGGCCGATCATCATGACTTCGCTGGCCTTCGGCCTCGGCGTGGTGCCGCTGTTCATCGCCTCGGGCGCGGGTTCGGCGAGCCAGCGTGCGATCGGCACCGGCGTGCTCGGCGGCATGGTGACCGGCACGGTGCTCGCGGTGATCTTCGTGCCCGTGTTCTTCGTGGTGGTGCGCACGCTGTTCAAAGGCAGCGCCCGCCAGCAGGAAGTGAATCGCAAGCATGCGCAAGCCGCGGGCATTGCGGAGGAAAAACATGACTAAGAAACTGATTCCCACAGCCCTGGCCGCGGCAATGCTGCTGGCGGGCTGCTCGCTGATCCCGACCTACGAGCGCCCCGCCGCGCCGGTGCCGACCACCTTCCCGGGTGACCCGTCGCAACCGGCCGGCCAGGCCGCCGCCGCCCTGCCATGGCAGGACTTCTTCACCGACCCGCGCCTGGCGGGCCTGATCCAGACCGCCCTGGCGAACAACCGGGACCTGCGCGTGTCGGTGCTCAACATCGAGCAGGCGCGCGCGCAGTTCCAGATCGAGCGCTCGGCCCTCTTCCCGGCGCTCGGCCTCACGGGCAGCGGCTCGCGCTCGAGCCCGAACTCCTTGCAGGCCTTCGACAGCAGCGCCGGCAGTGTGGCCTCGCAGTACAGCGTGAACTTCGGCTTCACCGCCTGGGAGCTCGACTTCTTCGGCCGCATCCGTGCGCTGAAGGACCAGGCGCTGGCGCAGTACCTCGCCACCGAGGAAACGCGCAAGGCGGCGCAGATCAGCCTGATCGCCTCGGTCGCCACCGGCTGGATCACGCTGATGGCCGACGATGAGCTGCTCGAGATCACGCGCCAGACGATGGTCACGCGCGAGGAATCGGTGCGCCTTGCCAAGCTGCGCTTCGACAACGGCGTGTCGTCCGAGATCGACTTCCAGGCCGCGAACACGGCCGCGGAAAGCGCCCGCGCCACTTACGCGCAGCAGCAGCGCGCGCGCATGCAGGACGAGAACGCGCTCGCCCTGCTGCTGGGCGCCCCGGTGCCGGCGAGTGCGCTCTCGGGCGGCACCAAGGGGCTGGACGGCATCCAGCCGATGCCCGACGTGCCCGCGGGCCTGCCCTCGGACATGCTGATCGAGCGGCCCGACATCCGCGCGGCCGAGCAGCAATTGATTGCCGCCAACGCCAACATCGGGGCGGCGCGCGCGAACTTCTTCCCGCGCGTGTCGCTCACCAGCTCGATCGGCACCGCGAGCAGCGAGTTCTCGGGCCTGTTCGACCGCGGCTCCAAGGCCTGGTCGTTCGCACCCACGGTCACGCTGCCGATCTTCGATGCGGGCCGCAACTGGGCCACGCTGCAATCGTCGAAGGCCGGGCGCGAAATCGCGGTGGCGCAGTATGAGAAGTCGATCCAGACCGCGTTCCGCGAAGTGGCGGACGCGCTGGCCGGCCGCGCCACGCTGGGCGAAGAGGTGCGTGCGCAGCGTGCGCAGGCCACTGCGGAAGCGGTGCGGTTCAAGCTCTCCGACCTGCGCTACCGCAACGGCATCGCCAGCGCGCTCGACCTGCTCGACGCGCAACGCTCGCTGTTCACGGCGCAGCAACTGGCGGTCAACGCGCGGCTCCTGCAACTGCAGAACCAGGTCACGCTGTACAAGACGCTGGGTGGCGGCTGGGCAACGCGCGACAAGGGTTGAGGCGCCTGGGCGCCCGATATCGGGAGGCCAATCGCCCGCTGGGGCGAGGGGCCTCTCTATAATCGTCGGTTGATCTAGAAAAAGCCCCCCGACGAGCCCCCGTTATTGAGGACGCCATGAGCGCAGACCCGCACTACCAGGCCACAGAAGAAGCCCATACCGGCCCCATCAAGAACCCGAAGCAACTGCTGCTCGCGGTATTTTTCTCCTTCATTGCACCGATCCTGATCATCGTGGGACTTGTCTCCTATGTGGTCTCGGGCACCAAGCCCGCCGGCACCGCGGAGGGCGACAACATGGCGCTCTACGGCGTGTCGAAGGAATCGCGCGACAAGGAAGTGGCCGAGCGCCTCAAGAAAGTCGGCGCCATCGAGATCCGCGACGCCAACCGCCCCCTCACCGCCGGCGATGCCGTGTTCAAGGCCCAATGCGTGGCCTGCCACGGCGCACCGGGCATCCCCGGCGCCCCTCACCTGAACGACGCTGCAGCCTGGGCCCCCCGCATCGGCCAAGGCTACGCAACCCTGTTGGAACATGCGCTCAAGGGCAAGGGCGCGATGCCTCCCCAGGGCGGTGGCGACTTCGAAGACCTCGAAATCGGCCGTGCGGTGGTCTACATGGCCAACGCCGGCGGCGCCAAGTTCCCTGTGCCCGAGCGGCCAGCCGCTGCGGCGCCCGCAGAAGGCGCTTCGGGTGCGGCACCTGCCGCCTCGGCACCTGCTGCCGCAGCTTCGACAGCTGCAGCCGCCGCCCCGGCCAAGTAATCCGCTCCGCCCCAAACAAAAAGCCGGCTCGATGCCGGCTTTTTTGTGGGCAATCGGCGCACTGAACTATTGTTTTGATAGCACTGCAGCGCCACCAGCATAGCGTTCCACCGGGCTCATGACGTGGCCGAAGCGCTGCGGCAGTTCGCTGGCCTGCACCGCCTCGGGCGTCCACAGCCCCTGTTCGATGGCTTCCGCCGCGATGCCCACGTCCTGCGTGTGCACCAACCCGAGCCCAATCGGCGCGACCAGATAGAGCCGCCCGGCCTCGTCGAGCAGGCAGCCTGAAACATCGACCGCCTGGCCGGTATGGGCCGTGACGGTGAACCGGCCGCCGCCCTCGTCCGCCACGCGCCAGACCAGCGGCGCAGCCTCCAACTCGACATACACGCGCTGCGGTCCGTTCTGGAAGAACCACTGCCCTTCGTCATCGTGCTCATAGTTGCGATGGATGAAGTCGATCAGTTTGTCGTGCCGCAGCATCGAGCCCTTGGCCTGCACGAACGGCCCCTCGGCCTGGGTGCGGTCGTCGCGCATATACCAGTTGCCGCGCGCATCGAGGCCCAGCCAGCCGTAGCAGTGCGGCACGTTGGGCCATTTGGCGAGCGCCTGTTTGACGATGTCGTCCATGAATTCATTCTCCTGCCGGTTGTGCGAGGGAGGCGTCAGCCAAGACGCCGCCATGCACCTGCAGCCAGTTGCCGACGCGCGCCGGCATCCCGCGCACATGCCCCGGCGGCAGGCCCAGCGGAAAGCCCACATGCCCGCCGTGCGCCGGCTGCCACAGCGTGACATGCCGCCCGGCCTCGCCCGGCCCCGGCAGGCTGCGCGCCGGAATGAACGGATCGTTGAGCG
>Ga0157370_10009571_pt1 | contig 10322 bp, 10 predicted proteins | sample C35metaG_FD_113463 | JGI IMG/M metagenome (GOLD analysis project Ga0157370, IMG submission 113463) | Corn rhizosphere microbial communities from Kellogg Biological Station, Michigan, USA - C3-5 metaG | ecosystem: Host-associated > Plants > Roots > Rhizosphere > Soil | place: USA: Michigan... | reverse complement strand
CCATTTCAGCTCGGAATAGACATTGGGGTCGGTACCCTGGGTATTGCCCGCAATGCTCCAGCGGAAATCTTCGGATTGATACCCGGATGAAAGAGCAAAGCTCGCTTTCTGCGCCCGGGCGGAATAGGAGATAATTAACAACAAAAGGATAAGTGCCTTTTTCATTCTCTTTCATTCAGCGGTTAAATATAAGGTTATCCGATGTATTTTTACGAGGCTAATCGCAACAATCTTGGCCTTCTCTCCTCAACGATATGCCCAATTCACCCGGCTGCCGGGGTGGCTTTACCACACGCTGTTCTGGACGGCCTATTTCGGCGCCGCAAGTCTCATCGCGCTGAGCAACCGTCCTATTCATCATTGGACTTTCTTTCTCAAGCTGCTGACCCTGCTGCCTCCGGACCTGCTGCAGGTGTACCTGAATATTTACATACTAATACCGTGCCTGCTATTCCGCAGAAGATATTTTCTTTATTTCTTCACGCTGCTGACAAGCGTATTCCTGCATTCGGCGCTCTTCATAGCCCTGCATCGTTATTATACCCTTCATGGCGAGACCGCCTTTAATTATGTAAAGGATTTTACCCTTGGGAATTTTTTTATCCAGGGACTCAATATCTTCTCCTTGATAGGGCTCACCACCGGTATTAAGTTCTTAAAGGACTGGATGCGGCAGGAACGGCAATGGCGTGAGAAGGAAAAGCAGCATATCCAGACGGAGCTCAGCTTTCTCCGGAACCAGATACACCCGCACTTCTTCTTCAATACGCTGAACAACCTGTATTCACTTACGGTCCGCAAATCCGACCAGGCTCCGGAAGTCGTGCTGAAGCTATCCGACCTGATGAGCTATATGCTGTACGGGTCAGACACGCCTATGGTGGCCCTGGATAAGGAGATCGCCAACCTGGAGAATTATATAGCCCTGGAGAAGCTTCGGTTTGGCCGGCGGCTGACGCTTTGTTTTGAAAAAAAGGGAGATGCCAGTTTTTTGCAAATACCGCCCCTGCTTCTGATCATGTTCGTGGAGAACAGCTTTAAGCATGGGCTGAAGGATAAGATGGCTGCAGGCGGAACATTTCGACCTGCTGTTCCTGGATATCGAGATGCCGGGACTTAATGGCATCGGCCTGCTGAAAAGCCTCACATACCGTCCTGCCGTCGTCCTCACCACCGCTTATAGAGACTACGCGGTAGAAGGCTTCGACCTGGAAGTGCTGGACTACCTCGTCAAACCATTTTCCTTCTCCAGAATGCAGCAGACCATGGAGAGATTCGCCCGATGGAGCGATAATGTCGTATCCTCGCCGGAGGCGCTTTTTCTCAAGGTGGATAAACAATTGATCCAGGTGCCGGTGAAAGATATCCTCTACCTGGAGAGCAGGAAGGATTATGTGCAGGTGTACACTGCGCACAGTCAATACCTCTGTCACCTTACCCTCACCGACATCACGGCCAGGCTGCCGGCGGAAAAATTTCTCCGGCTACACCGATCGTTTACAGTGGCGCTGGATAAGATCAGCCTGGTAAAAGACAATTGCGTACACGTCCATGGGAGGACGCTTCCCGTCTCACGGGAACTGCGTACGGAATTAAAACGGCGGCTGCATCTGTAGGTCGTCCGTCGACAATAAAATACAGTTTGTCGAAATTTCGTGTATTCGCTTATTAAATTTCTTGCTAATGCAATAAATTTAGAGATGAAACGGATTTACTCCATCGACATTGCCCGCGGCCTGGTAATGATCATTATGGCCCTCGATCATACCAGGGACCTTCTGCACACGGATGCCATGACCCAGAGCCCTACCAATCTTGCCACGACCACCCCCATTTTGTTCTTCACCCGCTGGATCACCCATCTGTGCGCACCAGGCTTTGTTTTTCTATCTGGCGCCTCTGCCTATCTGTCCGCCCAGCGTCGCAACAATGCCGGCGCCAGCCGCCGATGGCTTTTCAACAGGGGTATTTTCCTGGTATTGCTGGAGATCACGCTGGTAAATTTCGGCGTCTGGTATGACATCCATTTCCGGACATTGCTGATACAGGTCATCGCCGCCATTGGGTTCAGCTTTATAGGACTGGGGATCCTGTACAAGCTCCCCGTAAAGATCATCGGCATCATTGGCGTGGGGATCATTTTTTTGCACGACCTTTTAACGCTGTTGCCGATGGTCTCCAATCCCATCCTTCAATTTGCGGGAGCCCTGCTGTTCGGAGGCGGGGTTATCAAGGCGGGCGGCACCACTATCCTCTTCGCCTATCCGGTGCTGCCCTGGATGGGTATTATGTTCGCCGGCTACGCTGTTGGCAGGCTGTTCGCGATACCGGAAGAAGTCCGTAAGAAAAGATTGCGGGATATAGGATGGACAGCGCTGGGATTGTTTGTCCTGCTCAGGGCTTCCAATGTATATGGAGACGTATCCAAGTGGAGCGTGCAGAAAAATGCCGTCTTTACTTTTCTCTCCTTTATCAATGTCAGCAAGTATCCTCCCTCACTGTTATACACGCTGCTGATGCTGGGCCTGCTCTTACTTTTCCTCTCTTTTATCGAAGGAAGGGGAAATGGGTTCACACGTGTGGCGACCGTGTATGGAAAAGTGCCCATGTTCTATTACCTGATCCACTGGAATATCATCCATCTCCTGATGCTGGCGATGGTATTTTTGGAAGGCTATCGGGCGGATCAGCTCGTATTCGGAGTCTTTCAGTTCGGTAGGCCCCGTGGCAGCGGCATCAGCCTTGGAATGGTATACCTGGTATGGCTATTCGTAGTGGCATCGTTATACCCCTTGTGCATTTGGTATGGAAGATACAAGGCCAGCCATCCCGAAAAACGGTGGTTGAGATATTTGTAGCGGTACTAGCGTCCCAATTGGCTAAAGGTCACGGGCTGCCGGATATAGTCTTTCACCTTCCGGTGATGATCTATGGCGGGTATCCAGTTAGGGCTTCGCCTGACGGCATCCAACGCTATTTTATCAAAGGCTGGATAAAAAGGCACTTCCACTTCCGCGTCGGTGACCCTGCCATCTTCGTTGATGGTAGCCGTCACTACTACCGTTGCCTCGTCTCCATTTGTAAATTGGAACTGATCGGGGAAATACAATGTCCTGCTGAGATAATTGGCCCAGGCTTTAGGACCGCCGGGGAAAGTAGCTTTCCGCTCATCATTGGCCGTATCTGCCTGCGGCCGCCCCTGCTCGTCAAAAAAGCTCTTTCCCAGCAACCGGCCCTGCTGATCGTAGATCTCCGTGGCGCTGATATCGCCTGACTTGTAGAAGTACTCCCATTTGCCATACTTTTTATGGCCTGGGGCATATCTGCCTGCACAGGACGGCTGCCCATTGTCGAACCAGGCAAAATACACGCCGCTGCCATCCGAGTTCAGGTTGGCGGAGTCGCGCAGATAACCTGTGCGATGCCAGCTCATCCGGACGCCAATGGGATTACCCGAATCGTATACGGTGGAATCATCCAACGTCCCATCGCTGTAATATTGCAGCCATAAGCCCTGTCTTTTTCCATTCCGATAGGCGCCCATGGAGGCTATATAACGGGTGGGATGATAATAACGAAAATAGCCTGAGCGGACCTGGCAGGCGCTGTCCTGAAAGAACCCTTCCATCTGCAGGGTGAGACTGTGTAAAAAATAATCGCGGCGGCGCCAGCCGGAATCCGTCCGCTGGATGAGGCTGTAAAAGCGGGCTTGTGGTGCATCCGTCTCATGCCATTGGTAATCGAAGTATTTCTCTGTCTTCTGACAATGGGCCGTGGGGACAGCCAAAGAACAGAGCATTGCCAACAATAAGGGTCTAGTCATGGTCTGTATGCTCTTCCCTATAAAGATAGCGTTAAAATGTTATCCTGGCGTCCTGGCTCATGAGGCCAGGTGCTTGTCAAATCCCCGCGCTACCAGCCGTTCATAGGCCGCCCAGACATCATCTGGTATATCCTGGGGGATCTGGAATCCTTTATCCGGATAGATCCTGATACGCTGCAGATCGCCTACCATGATGTTGATGACCTTTTCCATGGGTATTTCTTCCGTGGGATAATCTTCGAAGCTTATCTGCGGCGAGGTGACGATGAGATCTTTATCGGGCCATTGCTTTTTGAATGTCGCGTAGCTCCTCCGCTCCATATAGGGTTTTTGCACCAGCAAAAAGGTCTTGGGGTTCAGGCCTTTCTCCTGAAGCAGCCTTTGCGTAAAAAGGATGTTTTCGCCGGTGTTGGAGGATTGGTTCTCGATGAAAATGGCTTCAGCAGGCACCCCCTTATCCAGGGCGATCCGTGCAAAGCGGTCTGCCTCCGGGGTTTTCCATATTCCTTTTGTCACGTTGCCCAGCCCTCCCGAAAAGATAAGAATGGGAGCCCAGCCCTGCAAATACAGCTCGGCGCCCCTGTCTGCCACCCGCAGATCATGACTGCCTAATACCAGGATACAATCGGATGTTTGGGGAGTGTGATTCAGATGATGGTAGTCCCAGAGTTTTTTGGCGTCTACGAGTACTTCTTTGGCGATCATAGCGGAAGCAAATATAGCACTTCAGCCTTAATTGCTGCCTGCCAGGAAGCGGTAGCCTACCCCCGACTCGGTAACAATATGCTCGGGATAATTGACATCCTTCTCGATCTTCTTTCGGAGCTGTGCGATAAAGACACGCAGGTATTGCAGCTGGTCGACATGGTCGGAGCCCCATATTTCCCGGAGCAGGTATTGATGGGTAAGCACCTTGCCCACATTTCTGCCAAAAAGGGCCAGCAGCGCATATTGCGTGGCCGTCAGCTTAAGGAGCTCATTATCTTTTTTCACTGTGCGGGTGGACAGGTCGATCTCCAGCCCATTCAGCCGGATGACAGGGCCTTCGTTTTCTTGCAACGCATTGCGTAACGCGGGCCGGATACGGGCCAGCAGCTCGCCTGTACGAAAAGGTTTGATCAGATAGTCGTTAGCCCCATTGTCCAGCGCCGCGATAATATCGTCTTCTCCACTCAAGACGGACAGGATAATAACGGGCTTGCCGAACCATTCCCGCATCTTCTTCAGCGTCGCATGGCCGCTCTCATCCGGAAGACCCAGGTCCAGGAGGATGAGGTCCGGTGACTGAGTGGCCGTCAGTTGCAGTCCTTCGCGGGCAGTGGCAGCCTGTAATATGCTATAGCCGTAGGATTGCAGGGTTATCTCCAGTATCTTACGGATGGATGTCTCGTCGTCGATGATCAGTATTTCTGTCGTTGTTTTCTGGTTCATGATACGTATTCTTCTTGGGCTGCTTCTACGGAAAAACAGGAGGGCAGACTGATGATAAAGCATGCGCCGCCCGCAGTCCTGTTCGTTAGCTCGATAGTCCCATCGTGCGCCTCTACAAAGCCTTTGACAATGGATAATCCCAGTCCTGTGCCCCCGATACGGCCCCTCCGGTAGAATTTGTCAAAGACCTTGTTTATTTCTTCCTCCGGGAAGCCGGGGCCATCGTCTTCCACTACGAGGATCAGCTCCCGGGCAAAACGTGTGGCGCTGATAAAGACCGGAGTGCCGGGAGGCGTATAAAGGGCCGCGTTGTACAGCAGATTGTATAGCACCTGCTCCATCAATCCCCAGTCCAGCCTTGCCGGGGGGAGTCCATTCCGAATGGAGACTATGACCCGCCTGCCGGCCAGGGCTTCTTCGAGCTGATGCAGGATGGAGAGGATCATCTCATGGACATCGTGCCAATCCTTCTTTGGCTGGATGATCCCGGATTCCAGACGGGACATATTCAGCAGGTTCTCCACATGCCGGTTGAGCCGCAGGCTGGCCACGGATATCTCCGTCAGCAGCTTTTTGCTGTCATCCCCGGACAAACGTCCAGGCTGTTCCAACAGGTTGTCCGTCGCCCCGATGATCGTGGCAATGGGGGTCCTGAACTCATGTGAAAGGGAGTTCAGCAGGGTATTGTACAATTTCAGGGTCTTTGCTTTCTCCTCTTTCTGACGGGCAATTTTTTCGATCTGTCTTATCTTATAGGTCAGGACCGCATTGACCAGCGCAATGACGAAGTACATAGACAGGAGTATCCTGTCTTCTGTATTGCCCACCCGGAGGTTATAGCGGGGTAGTAAAAAGAAATAATCCCAGATAAGGGCGCTGAGCAGGGCGGTCAGCAGGACGGGGAGGATGTCGAAGAACATGGCGATCAGCGAGAGGGTCAGCAGCAGCATAAAAGCCACCACTTCCACCCCTATATAGGCCGAAAATAAAAAGCAGACGGCCGACACCATACAGACGGACAGGATGCTGAGCAGGTACTGGCGGGGCCGGCCAATCCTGGAACCAATGAAAGGTGTGATAAATACATCCTGCATTAATATGATGATTATTTCAATATATGTAAATTATAAAATTACTTTTTTTAAAACGATATTTTAACAAATTTCATTCACATAATTATATATATAATACAAATGGGAAAACTACGATTTTTCGTATTTGAGAAGGAAACGGCTTCTGACCGCATGAGATAGGCCCATAAAAAAAGAGGCTCTTGGGAAGGAGCCTCTTTTGAAAGTGCAAAATTGGGAGTAAACCAAATATTTAAATAATCTTAATGTTCTATTTCCTGTTCTTTCAGCCCATTGGGAGTTGCTACCAGCAGGGTGCCCTGTACATATTTCTCGTCGTGCTGGCTGGCATCCAGACCTTCTTCCTCTTCTTCGTCGCTGACGCGCAGAGGTACGATGGCATTGACCACCTTGAAGATCACAAAGGATACAGCGAAAGAATAGCTCACAGCGATGAGCATGGCTTTCAGCTGGGTGAAGAAGAAGGAAGCATTACCATAAGCCCAGCCGTCATTTCCGGCGATATTTACGGCCTTGGTGGCAAATATACCCGTCATCAGCATACCGACCATACCGCCGATGCCGTGACAGGGGAACACATCCAGCGTGTCGTCCAGCACTGTCTTTGTAGCCTTGATATGAACAGCCACATTGCTGATGATGGCGGCAAATACACCGATAAAGATACTTTGCGGCACAGCTACAAAACCTGCAGCAGGCGTGATGGCCACCAGCCCCACGACGGCGCCGACACAGAATCCGACTACAGAGGGTTTTTTACCCCTGACGACATCGAAGAACATCCAGGAGCAGCCGGCAGCAGCCGCCGCCGTATTGGTAGTCGAGAATGCGGATACAGACAATGCATTGGCGGCGCCGGCGGAACCAGCATTAAAGCCAAACCATCCGAACCACAGCAGACCTGTACCGATGAGCACATAAGGAATATTCGCGGGGGGAGTAGAAAGCTTCTGGATATGCGCCTTTCTGCGTTTCAGCACCAGGGCGCCAGCAAGGGCGGCGCAGCCGGCAGAGATATGCACTACCGTACCACCGGCAAAGTCCAGGGTGCCCATCTTGGCCAAAAACCCATCCGGATGCCAGCTCCAGTGCGCCAGCGGGGCATATACCAGCAGGCTGAACAGCACGGTGAAAAGCACATAGGCAGAGAAACGCATACGCTCTGCAATGGCGCCTACCACCAGTCCGGGAGTGATAATGGCAAACATTAACTGGAACATGGAGAACAATCCCTGAGGGATGGTATTTGCCGCCGACCAGGGCTTGCCCGACAATACGTCCTTATAAAAGAGATGTGTAAAGGGGTTGCCGATGATCCCATGGATCGAATCCCCAAAACAAAGACTGTATCCTACCACGATCCACAACACTCCTACCACACCTGCCGCTACCACGCTCTTCATCATCGTGGAAAGTACATTCTTCCTATTCACCATGCCCCCATAGAAAAAGGCGAGACCGGGGGTCATCAAAAAGACCAGGGCGGTCGCTACCAGGATCCAGGCAACATCAGCGCCATTGTATTTTCCCTCGTCAAAAACGGGTAGCGTGGGAACAAATACCGCCGCAATGGCTACCACCAGCAGCGTAATAAATGGCAATGTGCTTTTAAGAGTGAGTTTTGTCATAATCTCGTTGATTTCACGTTATAAAAAACTTTAATTCATCCTAACTGAATGGAAAGTTATAAAGAATTTGTAAAACCAACGAAGATTAATGCATTATATAAAAATATAATGAATAAGAAAAATTTGTACTAAGTTTTAATACTGAATACATTATATATATAGAGATAAAAAAGGGCACAAAAAAATTTTATTAATTCTTTACAAAAGGGGGGTGTAAATTGCAAAATCTCCATTGTCTGGATCATATTTTAGCTTTATCAATATGTCGGGGTGAACTTTTCCAACAGGTCCGGCGCCGTCCCCGGCATTTTTATTTTATACCGGTAGATCCCCGAAAAAGAATCCTCCTCCTTTAAGAACTCATGCCCCTGCTTGCTGATCCAGTATGTCTCCGTATATGGCCCCCTGGGACTGCTCCCTTCGGTGTACAGCTTCCAGCAATCCACCTTCTCCCCATTCATCAGCGCCAGCTCCTCACTGCCGGTGACTTTATAAAGTACATATTTGGGCGGCTCCAGACCCGCATCATAAAAATTGATCCAAAAGCTCTTCCCCTCCCCCAGCGGCAGCATCTCGAACGTCTCTAAATCCAGGTTCCAGTTCAGGTTGGGCTCGCCAAAGGATAGGTAAAAGCCCCTTTTTGCATTGTCCTTCACGGTGTCCGTCCCTTTGATATCCCGTCCTGTCCAATCATAGGAGCTTGTCTTCCCCCTCACCGTCTCATTGTGATAGACGGGTGCAAAATCCGCCACCGCACATAATGAATACAGTTTTCTATAGGCAGTGCTGTCACCCCCGTACCAGTGCTGGGTAATGGCAAAATACTTTACGCCATCCCTGTTCTCGATGAATATTTCTTTATCAAGTCCGGAAGAGTCCTGAACAAAGTGCTGTTGAAGGATATCCTGTACTTCGAAGGGGAAAAAGAATACGCACGCCTAGTCAGCGTCAATGATAAGATATTGATATACAAAAGATTGAAAGATATTGAAGAGCAGCTGTCCCCGTCCTTCACCCGGGTGCACAACTCTTATATCGTTAACATCGCCCGGGTGGACAGCATCCGGGATAATCATATCTTCATAGGGGGAAAACAGATCCCTATCAGCGAGAAGTTCAGGGAGCCTTTTATGAATATCATACGGGAAAGGACATTTTAACGAAATGCTCACCCCAAACAGGCGGGATGGACAAAGCGGACCACAGGTCCGATGCCCGAAGGGCCATCATTTAACGTTATTTTCACCCCGGGTTAAATTTTGCTAATGCCCAGGTGAAAATAATAACAATCGGGCTCCTTTGACGTTAATATTCAAAACCTTGACGCATTGGCTACAAAGAATAAACTCCCCAAAAAGATAAACCGTTGGGTCCGGATATTCTGGATCAGCTTTTTTAGCGGCCTTATGGCCTTTATCCTTTTGCTGGCGCTCATCGTCATGGGCGCCTTTGGAAAGCTGCCCTCCCTGCACGAGCTGGAAAACCCCACGCTTGTCCTGGCTTCTGAAGTGTATGCCGACGATGGCAGTCCCATGGGAAAATATTATACCGAGAAGGGCAATCGTACCCATGTGGACTATAGGGATATCTCTCCCAATGTCATCCATGCGCTGGTAGCCACGGAAGACGAACGCTTCTACGAACATTCCGGCATCGATGGCATCGGGGTCATGCGGGCGATACTAAAGTTTGGCAGGGACGGTGGCGGCAGTACGATCACCCAGCAGCTGGCCCTGAATATGTTCAATGGGGAGCGATCGCACAATAAATTCCGCAGGGGCATCCAGAAATTAAAGGAATGGATCATCGCCATCCAGCTGGAACGCAATTTTACCAAAGAAGAAATACTTTCCCTCTATCTCAATGATGTATCCTTTAGCGATAATGTATATGGCATCCGGGGCGCCTCCCGGACCTTTTTTCAAAAGGAGCCGGCCAATCTTAGCGTAGACGAAGCCGCCCTGCTGGTAGGCATGGTCAATAACCCCCGCTTCTTCAATCCGCGCACCAATCCCAAGGCGGCCATGATAAGAAGGAATACGGTGATCAGCAGGATGGCGACCAATCATTACATCACTGACGCCGATGCAGCTTTCTTCAAACAAAAACCCATCGATATCGGCCATTACCGCAAGCTGGATGAGAACAACGGCATCGCCCCCTATTTCAGGGACGTGCTGCGGAGCGAGCTGAAGAAATGGTGCAAGGAGCATATGAACCCGGCTATGGGCGAGCCTTATAACCTTTACCAGGATGGCCTGAAGATCTATACCACCATCAACCCCCGCATGCAGCAGTATGCCGATGAAGCGGTGGCCCAGCAGATGCCTGTATGGCAAAAGGTATTGG
>Ga0157370_10009570_pt1 | contig 10322 bp, 6 predicted proteins | sample C35metaG_FD_113463 | JGI IMG/M metagenome (GOLD analysis project Ga0157370, IMG submission 113463) | Corn rhizosphere microbial communities from Kellogg Biological Station, Michigan, USA - C3-5 metaG | ecosystem: Host-associated > Plants > Roots > Rhizosphere > Soil | place: USA: Michigan... | reverse complement strand
GCTTCAGGGTAAAAAATTAACTGAAGCTACGACGAAGAAAAAATTCAAACGTAAATAGAATTTGGATTATTTGGAAATGAATGAGATTAAATAATTATTAACAGTTGATGATGTTAATAAGGCAGGTAATGTTGTCGTCATGCCGTCCGTCAGCCGACGGATCGGCATCCCATCAGAAAAATTATCGCAGCTTTTACTTAGCGTGTGGGATGCTGAAACAAGTTCAGCATGACAGTTCTTTTTTATTGTGATGAGCGACAATACTTTGTTAGGTGATAAATAATATGCTTACATTGGCAATATGAAGAACCTAAGCTTTCTATATTTTACTTTATTGATTTTAAGTTACGGCTGTACCAATAAAGCCACAAATCAAAAACCTGACTTAATGCAAATATGTTTAGACGCTTTGTGTAAAAATAAAGATTTTAAATATCTCGAAAAATCACCACTGATACTTATTGAAAATCAATATTCAAAAGATTTAGGAGATATTCATTTCGGTCGAAATAAGGTTGTTTTTAGAAACATGTCTTTGCCCGAACAACATGCTGTGCTGGGTAAATTAACAGACAAAGGGCCCAACTATTTTAAGATAGATGATTTTAAAGTTGAGAATGATAAGGCTGAAGTTATATTGGATTTGCCCTTGTTAACTCTGCAGATACCTTTAAAAAAAGGTAAAGAATGGGTTGCACAAGGCATTTCTGTGATAACCGGCGATAATATATTATTACCCCATCCTCAAAAAAGAAAACTTAATCATTGATCACCAAACTTGATGATCAAAAGATTTGTCATTTTGAGCGATAGCCAAGAATCTGCTTATTTAGCCTGTGGTCGGTGTTATCACCGCACCGCTTAACTCATCTGGCGCGGTGATAACACCGACCAAGGCTTGAATAGTATCATAATACATTTATATTAGCACAACCTAATCTTAAATCAATGAAAAAATCAGTCGTTTTTATTCTTTGGGCTTTTGGCGCATTAACCTGTTTGGGCCAAAAAATACGGATTGTGCCGGTTCAGAATAAAGATTTGAAAGCAGTGCTTTGTAATGTAGATACTGTTTTATTCAGGAGAGGGGCAATGACATCTGCCATGTTGTACAAGGTTAGCAATCACTCGGGCAGCGCGCACATGCCCGGAACCGACGAAATAACTAATAAATTTTTTATCGCAGTTACCAATGGCGACGAAGAGCCCGATCAGATATTATATAATGTGGGCGATTTTTTAGGGCCCAGAATATTAAGATTTAAAGCGCTGCCTCACAACAAATATTTCCTAGCCATTGAATACGGCGAATATAAACACCGTAAAAGAATCAATCTGGATATTTCATTAAGTAAAGTGAGCGAGATTAAATAAAAAATACAATAAGGCAAAATATTGCTAAGTCATGCCGAACTTGTTTCGGTATATTATTTATTGTTTTATTGATGGAGGAAGAGAAATATCTGGCAAATAAGTACAAACATTGTTGCTTTCAATGATTTGATTCTCAATGGCTTTATCTTCAATGATTTGGCCTTTATAAGAAACTTTTGAAGGTAAAATAGGCAGCTTTTGCATCAGATCGTTGAATTGGTCATTCATAAAAGGTTCTACATAGATGAAATTATCGATCTTGTCTTTATGATCAACATAGCTTATTAAAGAAAGATTTCCGGCATAATGCTCGCCCGGTTTCAACCTGTTGGCAACCATGCGGCTTTCCAGTTTTTTATCGCCATTAAAGATTTTATTCAACTTTATGATCAGATCTTCAGCTAACTGATAAGTTGTATCTGCAACTCCGTTATAATAAACTGTCCTGAAATGTACAGCTCCGGTTTCAGTGATTTCAATAAGGTCTTTTACTGCCACTGCCTTAACTTTGCCTGGCTTGGCGGTTTCATAACTGGCAAACCAAAGTTTTTTGAACGTCGGCTTTACTGATTGAGCATTAGCAATGTTAGCGCAAACAAATATGCCTATCGCCAGTGAAAAGAATTTTAGGCTGTTCATTCGACCAATGATTTAAATCTCCACATCCCCCTCAAAAACCAACTTAGCTGGCCCTTCCAAGAAAATATTAGTAAAGCGGTTGCCATCATAATTAAAGCGGATGTTCAGATCGCCGCCTAATACTTTTATGGGGGTTTGTATGTGGCCGGTTTGGTTGTGGTGTTTGGCCATAGCTAAAGCAACGGCAGTTACGCCGGTACCGCAGGCATAAGTTTCGTCCTCTACACCGCGCTCAAAGGTGCGCACAAAATAGCCCTCGCGCGATGGTTCTACAAAATTTACGTTAATGCCGCTTGCTTTGTAAATATCATTATTGCGAATGGCGTGCCCATCGGTATAAACGTCTTTATTAGCCAGGTCGTTGGCGAAGGTTACATAATGCGGCGAGCCAGTGTTCAATACGTAAGCTTCATTATCCATGTGGATAGCATTCACGTCAATCATTTGCAGGCTTACCCAGTCGCCGCTTTCTGAAATTTTGGCATGATGGGGGCCGTCTACTGCCAAAAAATCGGTTTCAGAGCCTATAACACCCAGATATTTGGCAAAGGCCACAATACAGCGTCCGCCATTGCCGCACATGCTGCTTGGCTGACCGTCGGCATTATAATAAACCATCTCAAAATCGTACCCTTCTTTGTTTTGAAGAAACATAATACCATCGCCACCAATACCAAAACGTCGGTCGCATAAAGTACTGAGCATCTTTGCATTATGGTGGTCTATAATGTTTTCGCGATTGTCAACCATAACAAAATCATTGCCTGCGCCCTGGTATTTATAGAAATGTATTTTCACGATGTTGAATATTAATATATTGAATGTTAATCAAACCCGGGGCCAAACAATGGCCAAACCTTTGGTTTAACTTTAACATTTTTTAACATAAAACAGTATAACTTCCTGTTGATTATACCGTCTATATGGTATTAAATTTGAATAGCAAAATTAGCAATAATCAAACAGAAATTAATAAGGAATATAGAGATGAAAAGAATTGGTTTAACATTATTAACTGCTTTTGTAGGTGGCGCCATGGCGCTCGGAACCTATAAAGTGATTGAGAATAAGTATGCTGATAATATGAGCTTTGACGATAAGCAACAAGTATACTTTGCCAGCAATCACATCACCCCAAACATCACATCATCAGCCGGCGAGGTTGATCTTACCCAGGCTGCTGCAGCAGTAACGCCGGCGGTGGTTTATATCCGTACTACGTACTCTTCAAGCTCATCAAACTCGCGCGAAGATCAATTGCAGCGTATGTTTGGCGATATGTTCGGTCAGCGTATGCCGCAACGCAGCCAGCCGCAAATGGCGTCAGGTTCGGGCGTAATTATTTCGCCTGATGGTTATATCGTAACCAACAACCACGTGGTAGCTAAGGCAGACAAGATTGAGATCACCACAAATGATCACCGTCGTTTTACAGCTAAGGTAATCGGCACCGATCCAAATACTGATTTGGCTTTAATTAAAATTAATGCTGATAACCTGCCTATCGTGAAATTAGGTAACTCTGACGATGCCAGAGTGGGCGAGTGGGTATTGGCGGTAGGTAACCCTTTTAACCTGACGTCGACAGTTACGGCAGGTATAGTGAGCGCTAAAGGTCGCGGTATCGGTATCATTGGTCAGGATAATGACGACGACAGCAATCCGTTTGGCCCAACCCGTAATTCAGGTCAGCCAAAAGCAAGAACCGGTATTGAATCATTTATTCAGACAGACGCAGCCATTAACCCTGGTAATAGCGGTGGTGCGCTGGTAAACACCAAAGGTGAGCTGATTGGTATCAACTCAGCTATCGCATCACACACCGGTTCATACGAAGGTTATGGTTTTGCTATCCCGATTAACCTGGCTAAAAAAGTATTGAATGATATTAAAAAATACGGTGCGGTTAAACGTGGTATGATAGGCGTTACCTTTGCCGATCTGAGCGAAACCGACAAAACCCAGGGTATTAATACCGACAAAACCAACGGTTTGTATGTTACCGGTGTATTGCCTAACAGTGCAGGCGAAGCAGCCGGTTTAAAAGAAGGCGATATCATTACCAAAGTTGAAGGTAATACCGTTTATGAATCATCTGACTTGCAGGAACGCGTTGCCCGCTTACAGCCCGGCGATAAAATTAACCTGACTGTGGCTCGCGGTAACGCTGAAAGAAATGTTACCGTAACCCTGAAAGCTGAAACAGCTCCGGTACGTACTGCGATGTCAAAGTCGTCAAGCGAGTTGTATAACAAATTGGGTGCTAGCTTTATGCCGCTAAGCGCTAATCAAAAAGCTAAGTTCCATGTTAACAATGGCGTGGTAGTAACCCAGGTTCGCGAAGGTGGCATCATTGACGAAGCCGAACTGCCAACAGGTACTGTGATCACCAGCATCAACAAAATGCCGATCAACAATACCAACGATATTGACAAGGCAGTAACCAACCTAAAAAATGGTTTAATGACCATCAGCGGTTACTATCCTGATGGCACTAAGTTCAACAACACATTTTCGGTAGAAGAATAAACTATCTGAAATTGAAATAAGAAAAACCCGGCGATGAACCGGGTTTTTTTGTTTTATAGCGTTGGCGTGGACTCACTCCGACGTTGCTCATTTCAATATCCCACTACGTCACCGCGAGAGATTGCCAGCAGGTGATCCAAAAAAAGACTTAAAAGTCAGAAAAGGGTGATCCAAAGTGATCCATTTTTGTATTGTGTTTTTTGTAAATATCTGATATTTAGCTAATTGATATTTTTGAGTGATCCAACTGATCCACATTTGCGCGTGGATCACTGCGTTGCCATTGCTTCACCTGAATACATTAGTCCTGTTGTCATCTTGGGTAAAACGAAGGATCTTATGCGCCATACTTAACGCGTGTTATAAGATGCTTCGCTATGCTCAGCATGACAAGTTGGGTTTGCTCATAATCTTACTACCTTTGCACCCATGATTGACGTTATACTAAAAAAGGGTAAAGAAAAAGCGGTGCATCAGCGCCATCCGTGGGTTTTTTCGGGGGCGATTGAACGTGTTAAGGGCAAACCTGCCAACGGAGATATCGTTCGCCTGGTAAACGCGGGCGGCGATTTTATGGCTTATGGTTTTTATAACGATCAGTCGCGTGTAGCATTACGACTGCTGGAGTGGGACGAAAATAAGCAGGTTGATGAAAACTGGTTTCGCATTAAGGTTGCCGAGGCTGTTGACGGCCGTAAGGATATTTTAAGCACAGGCGATACCAACACCTGCCGCTTAATTTTTAGCGAAGCCGATTACCTGCCGGGGTTGATCGTCGACCGTTATGCCGATCATCTGGCCGTCCAGGTTTTAACCTCAGGTATGGAAAGAATGATGCCCGTGGTGATTGACGAACTACGCAAGCTGCTTAACCCCAAAAGTATTTTCGACAAGAGCGATGCCTCGTCGCGCCAGCACGAGGGGATGGATACCGAGAATGTGGTATTGTTTGGCGATACTCCGCCCGAATCTGTCGAGGTTAAAGAAAACGGCGTTCGCTATAATATCAACATTGCCGAAGGCCAAAAATCAGGCTTTTACTGCGACCAACGCGATAACCGCCGCATTGTTGCTACCCACGCTAAAGGCAAAAAGGTACTCGACTGCTTTAGCTATACCGGCGGATTTACGCTGAATGCTTTATATAATGGCGCAGCATCTGTAACCAGCGTGGATAGCTCGGGCCTGGCTATTGAAACGCTGAAAGAAAACATAAAACTTAATAAACTGGATGCCGCCAGGCATCATGCCATACAATCGGACGTCAACAAGCAGCTCCGAGCGTTCAAGGAGGCGGGAGAGACCTTTGATATCATCGTTCTTGATCCGCCTAAATATGCACCGTCGCGCTCGGCTTTGGATAGGGCATCACGGGCATACAAAGACCTGAACCGGATAGGTATGCTGCTGCTCAATAAAGGCGGCCTGCTGGCCACATTCTCCTGCTCGGGTGCTATGGACCTGGAAACGTTTAAACAAGTACTAGCCTGGGCCGCTCTTGATGCGGGCAAGCAGGTGCAGTTTATCGGTCAGTTTTGCCAGCCCGAAGATCATCCCATCCGCTCGTCTTTTCCAGAAGGCGAGTATTTGAAGGGATTGTTTTGCAGGGTGTTTTAATTTGCGATATCGAAAAAACGATTATTCGCGTTTGTTTTAAAAAAGAAAGAGCTTCTCAAAAAGGGGCTCTTTTTTGTTTAAATACGGTTTTTGGAGCCATTTGGCCCTTTCTCAGCCTGCCTAAGAGATGGGAATATTTTCCCCACTATTGGAAATTTAATACCCGCGAAAAAAGCCTTGTAGGGGCGATTTTATAAGAAGCCTTACTCCAAATGTGTTTAAATGTGTAAACACACACTTCGGAATAATTATTGCCTAAGCCATTTTATAGTTACAGGCTTTAACAATTTAACCTTATCATATGGTACAACTCTACACTGATTCCCTATCGAATTTACAGGATTTGCAGTTTGCTTATGATAAGCATCCTAAATAAGTAAAAATGCAGTCTTCCCGTGAAACGGATAATACCGCAGCTAAGACTGGCATTTAGACCTGAATTTTTAAGAGATCCCCTACAAGTAATAAACTATTTGATTATCGACCAAGATGTACCCAAACGTTTTTCCTCAGCAGTCTGTTGGCTCTAACTTTTTAAAAAAGAACAAGTCAATATCATTTTTTGCCGCTTTGCTTTTTTTAATAGCTTTTACCGGTACAAAAGTCAGTGCGCAAACCCCGGGATTTATTTATCAGCCCGCAACCAATTCAACAGGTAAGGCTGTATTAAACCCAAGCGGAAGCGGTTATACGTCTAAAACCAATACAGGATTTCCTGCACCCGGATCGGCGCCAAACTTTAATGACTATGGTAGTGCCTATAGCGAATTAAACATGACGCCGATAGTTGAGGTAACCAGCGAGCCTGTTGGCGATATTACCACAGGTGCTACCGGCGGACAAACGGATATAGTTGGTGGATCTCAATCTGTTTATGTATTGAACGACGGTACTAACTTAATTGTGCGTTTCCGTGTGGGGAAAAACTCTTCGGCATCTAAGGGATATTGTTTATTAATTGATAACAATGGAAAATTTGGTCCTGGCGACCCGACCTATACGGCCAATCCGGCTAGTTTGGGTTTTGAGTTAAGTGTTACGTTAGAAACAAACTTCGGTGTAGTAGTAAGAAATCTCGCCACAAATACTATAGTAAATACTTATGCCACCGGGACGCACGAGCAGCGTTCTATTTCTAACTCGGCGATTAGCAGCACTACAAATAATGTGTTTTATGATTTTTATGTGCCTATAAGCGATATTACATCTAACCCGTCAACGGCTTCACTCAGGTTTGCAGCTACAACTGTTAATAGTGGCAATAGCGACTTTCCATCAGGAACCCCTTCGGACATTAATGGTATAAGCGATCAAAGTTATAACGGAAATTTTTTAGCTGCCTTTACCACCGCTGTTAACAGTTTTCCGCCTACCACGCTGTCGAACATGACCTCAGGATTTACGTTTGCGCCCGCTGTGTCAACAGCCCCGGCTATTGGCAGTGCTATCACAACAAGCAGTACCACCGTTTCAGGAACCAGTACTGAAGCTACAGGGACAACCATTACTATATATCGTAAAGTTGGGTCAGGTTCATATACATCGGTAGGCACCACAACGGTACAGGCAGGCGGTACATGGAGCTGGACCGTTACCGGGATCACGCTTGCAGCAAATGATCTAATTGAGGCTAAGGCTACAGCAAGTGGTAAAAGTGAATCGCCAGAATCAAACATAATTACGGTAACCTCAGCAACGGGAACAGCTACTTGTAATGTTTCTGTACCGACTGGGCTATCAGGAGCCACAACAAGTGGAAATAATGGTGCTATAACTGGTTCATGGTCTGACGGGGTAACCACTACGGGTACTACCGTAACTATTAAGGTTTATACAATAGCCGCTGGTGGGGTACCCAGCGCCGCCATTGCTGCGGCAACCACGACAGTTTCCTTTTCGGGAACTAATGGTACATTTACCACCCCTGGTTTTACACCTACAGGTAATTTCAAAAATTCCAACTATTTAGTTACTGCAACCATTGGCTCATGTACATCTGATTATTCGGCTGTAATCGTCCCTTCCGGCGGTACTGCTGGAATTATAACTCCTAATGCACCTACCGTAGCTTCGCCGATTTATGTAGGAGATATCGGTGCTACTATTACAAACACTAATACTGCCAATGCCACATTATATTTATATGTAAACGGCGTCCAGTCAGGAACGCCGGCGACTAACATAGCTACTAATGGACAAGCCACGATCAACTTTGGTAGCGCTGTTTCTGCCGGCGATGTTGTAACGGCCCGTGCCATTGTAGGTACTGACTATCTATCAAATGCCTCAAACTCAGTTGTCGTTATTACTCAGCCGGTGTTAACGGCATCAACTGCTCCGGTTATTACCGGCAGTTACGTTTCGGGGACAGGTAAAACGGTTTCAGGCACTTCTGTTGAGGCGGCTGGCGCTAGCGTCATTTTATATAATAACGGAACCCAGGTAGGTACAGCTTCGGTTGACAATTTTGGCAACTGGTCAGTTGCCGGTTTAACTCTTGCCGCAGGCGATATTCTTACGGCAAAAGTTACCGGACCGGGAAAAAGTATTAGTGGTGTTTCTAACTCAGTCACTGTTGGAAATGCAGCATTAGTTCCGGCGGCGCCTACCGTTACCAGCCCTATATTTGCAGGGGCAACATCGATATCAGGAACAGGGGGCGTAGGAACGGTAACGGTATATGAGGATGGAGCTGTGCTTGGTACAACAACCGGTGCTTCGTGGACACTTTCAGGCCTTGCCACCACAGATGTCTATAAAGGCGGTTCTATTTATGCTACCAATACCAGCAGTTCGTTAACAAGTGCAAACTCCTCCGCTGTAACTGTATCGGGTATAGATCACTTTCTTATTGAGGCAGATGGCGGCGGCAACATAGGCACACAGACTGCCGGCGTTGCATTTCCGATACAAATTACTGCCGAAACCAACCCGACTAACGGTACCGTTTTCACAACTTACACCGGTACTAATTATGTCTTTTCAAACTCGTTTGTGTCGGCTGGCACCGGGCCAACAGGTAGCTTCACTGCCGGTAAGTTAACGGGTTGGAATGTAACGTTAACAACAGCAGGTACTTATTCGGTGACTTCAACGACAACTGACCTGTCTGTAACAGGAACTTCGAACACTTTTACAATCAATCCCGGTCCGGCGAAGTTATTAGTTATAAAAACACAGCCGTCAACCACTGCAACCAATGGAACCTATTTCGCACAGCAGCCAGCTGTTTATATAGAAGATCAGTATGGAAATATCCGCACTACTGATAATAGCACCCAGGTTACCGTTGCGCTTGCATCAGGCACCGGTACATTAAACGGTGTATTAACTGCAACAGCTGTTAACGGCGTAGCTACCTTTTCAGGACTTTCTATAGCCGGAACAGGTAACTTTACGCTTGCTTTTTCGGGTACATCGCTTACTGGCGCAACCTCAAACACTATCGCAGTTGCGGCGGGTACACCACCTGCGCCATCGGGTTTGTCTTATACTACACCAAACGTTTATACTACCGGTACCGCTATAACGCCATTAACGCCGACAGTTACCGGAACCGTTATCAGTTATTCAATTAGCCCGGCTTTACCTACAGGGTTGAGTATTAATACCGTAACCGGTGTTATATCCGGAACGCCAACTGTAGCTGCAGCAATACGCAACTATGTGGTTACTGCAACCAATGCCGGCGGCTCAGCCAATTCTAACAATATAAGTATTACAGTTAACTCGGTTGGCGCCAGTCAACTGGCAATTACTACCCAACCATCAACTAGTGCACAAAGCGGGGTAGCATTCGCACAACCTGCTGTAGTACAATTGGAAGACGGTAGTGGTAACGCAGTGAGCCAATCAGGTGTAGCCATTACAGCATCAATAGCTAGCGGCGGCGGTACTTTAGGTGGTACTGTAACGGTTAATACTGATGCAAACGGTAAAGCCACCTTTACCGATCTGAATATATCAGGCACAGCAGGTAACCGTACTTTAACCTTTGCTTCTACAGGGTTAACATCAGCAACTTCAAATACAATCAATATAACTGCAGCGCTGGCAGTAACGATTAGCTCACAAACCAACGTGATTGCTTACGGTGCATCAACCGGTGCAGTGACCGTAGCCGGTTCAGGCGGTACAGGTCCTTATCAATACAAGATTGGAAG
>Ga0157370_10009568_pt1 | contig 10322 bp, 9 predicted proteins | sample C35metaG_FD_113463 | JGI IMG/M metagenome (GOLD analysis project Ga0157370, IMG submission 113463) | Corn rhizosphere microbial communities from Kellogg Biological Station, Michigan, USA - C3-5 metaG | ecosystem: Host-associated > Plants > Roots > Rhizosphere > Soil | place: USA: Michigan... | reverse complement strand
TACCGCACAGACTGATACTAAAAATTATGATGGCAACACTACTTCATCTGTGGTTCCGGTAGTAACCGGTCTTATTGCTCCTGATGCTGTAAGTACTGCACCAACACAGACTTTTGATACCCGCAACGTAGGCACTGCTAAAGTGATGACCGCAACTGGTCTTGCGATCAATGACGGCAATGGTGGTGGCAACTATAACATCGCTTATGTGACCAACACTTCTGGGGTTATCAAGGCTCTAAACATAATTGGTGCGTTCACGGCTAATAATAAGATATACGATGGTAACAACAGTGCAACAGTACTGACAAGGACTGCTAATGGTATCATCAGTCCTGACGCCGTAACATTAACCGGCGGCACTGCAACTTTCTCTGATCCGAATGCAGGAACTGCCAAAACAGTAACATTAAGTGGTGCTTCTCTTTCCGGTATTGATGCAGCTAACTACAATCTTACTTCAGTAGGAACTACAACTGCCAATATCACTGCTCGCCCTATCACCATCACTCCTGATCCTGGACAATTCAAATATTGCGGCCAACCTGATCCAACCTTTAATTACACAGGAAGTGAGCCACTCATTGCCGGTAATTCTTATTCCGGCGCATTGAGCAGATCAGGAACAAATGATGTTGGAACTTATCCTTATACACTTGGTACTTTCGGTGCAGGAAGCAACTATACATTATCACTTGCGGGATCAAATACTTTTGAAATAAGAAGTGTATTAATAGATGCAAGCGCAAGCAGTACTGCTATTCCATTAGGTACTGCAACTACAATATTAAGTGCCACAGTAACGAATAGCAGTAATGCAGCTGTACCGAACGATAGTGTCACCTTTACGGTAATTAACGATTCAAATGTTGTTGTTGCAACTATAAATAAGATTATGACAGATGGATCAGGTAAGGCTATTACCAGTCTGAGTTTGCCTTCAAATCTATTCCCCGTAGGTCTTTATAAAGTAACAGCGGTTTCCGGCAGCGGTTGCGCAACAGCTATCGCGTACTTCCCGATTTACAATCCATCTGCAGGATTTGTAACCGGTGGTGGCTGGATCAATTCACCTGCAGGTGCATATGGCCCTGATCCATCTTTAACCGGAAAAGCAAACTTTGGCTTCAATGCCCAGTACAAAAAAGGTAGCCAGACTCCAGATGGTAACACCGAATTCCAATTCCAGGCTGGTAACCTTAACTTCAAGAGTACTTATTATACAGCAGGATCATTGGTCATAGCAGGTGCAAAAGCGATTTTCCAGGGAACCGGCACTATAAACGGAACCGGCAGTTATAACTTTATGATTTCTGCCATTGATGGAAGCATTAGCGGTGGAGGAGGAGTTGATAAGTTCCGCATAAAAATATGGACCAATGCAAATGGCAGTGGAGTTGTTTATGACAATAATCAAAATGCTTCTAATAACGCGGATCCAACAACAGCCTTAGGCGGTGGTTCTATTGTAATCCATAGTTCCAGCACTAAATCCAGGGTAATGAACACTGTCAGCCCAAGCTCAAATGTTTCAATTACTAACAATCAGAATAGTATTGGTACAAATGATCTGGAAGGAAACGGCAAACTATCCATTAAAGTAATGCCAAATCCAACCTCTTATTACTTTACATTAATATTAAAGAGCTTGAGCAAAGAAAATGTAAAATTAACCGTGACAGATATTACCGGAAGAGTGATCGAACAAAAAACCGGTGTTGCGGCTAACGGTAGCATTCAGTTAGGAAACCAGTATCATCCGGGAATTTATATTGCAGAATTCATACAGGGCAACGATAGAATAACACTTCGTTTGATAAAAGAAGGAAAATAATTGCTGAGAAACTCAAAGGGGCTGTTAAAAGACAGCCTCTTTTTTTAATAAACTAATGTGAGATGCGAATTTTATAACTGCTGGTGAAAGTCAAAAAAAGAAATAGGATAAAGCGTTTAAGAAGCAAAGCCTGCATTCCTTATTGTTGCCATTATTCATTCATTAATGATTGGAAGCTACTTCTTTGTAACCTATACCGTAATTTCTACAGAATTGTTCCGCATCTTCTTCGATGCAGTGATCGAAGAGGTATCGAAGCGGTATCGAAGACGTATCGAAGGGGTACACAGCCAAATATAGTTGTCTTATACTGAAAATACTGAAAAAACTTTACCGGTTGAGATGATACTGACAATTTGGTTTTTTATACAACAATAATTCCTGCTGTAATTCTATTAATTTATTTATTATTGCAACCGCAACAAAAATCAATGCAACAAAATTCATACGATTTTGAATTCCATCCTGAAAAAAGGCCTTCATTTTTGACATGGCTTTGTATCCTTACATTTATTGGAAGCGGATGGGCGCTTATCAGTTGTGTGTGGACTTATAAAATGGCAGCTAAAAACAATTTAATTTTCCAGGAACATTTAAACGTGAAAAAAGATTCTGCTTTAGAAAATGATACAGCAGAAATCAGAAGGCGTGAAAATGCATCCCCTTTACAAGGGAAAATAAAAGAATCTTTATCTAAAATTGTAAACACCGAAAATATGCATAAGGCTGCTATTGGTGGCTTTATTGCTTCTTTGTTAACTCTGATTGGCGCATTGCTGATGTGGAATCTGAAGCGTACCGGTTTTTATATTTACATCCTTGGCGTTGTTTTTGGAATCATGGTTCCGTTTTATTTATATGGTAATGATTTGATAGCCGTTGGCGCTACTTCATTTGCTAATTTTTTCGGTTTGGTTTTTATAGCCTTATATGCATTGAATCTGAAATCTATGAATACCTGATCTGTTAAAGAACTTTAAGGAGAAAAAGTTGTTTTTTTTCAAAAAAATAAGAGAACGTATTATTTTAAAATCAAAATATAATAGTACATTTGCAGCCAATTATTAAAATTATTTCAAAAAAGATGTCTTATTTAACTTCAGAAAGCAAAGCAAAATACTTTTCAGATTTTGGTGGCGATGCAAAAAACACGGGTTCAATTGAAGCGCAGGTTGCAATTTTAACCGAAAAAATTAATCATATTTCCGGTCATTTAAGTACCAACAAAAAAGATTTCAGTACCCAACGTGGTTTGATGCAAATGGTTGGTAAAAGAAAAAGCTTATTGGCTTATTTGAGCAAACACAACTTAACCGGGTATCGCGCATTGATTGAAAAATTAGGGCTCCGTAAATAATTTTATTCTTATTAAATCATATTGAGCTATTCCCAACTGAATAATACGGTTGGGAATACTTTTTTATAAACTAATTAAAAAAAACAATGAATACTCCAAACCCAATAAATGTAACTTTTGATCTGGGCGATGGCCGGATGGTTACTTTAGAAACCGGCAAACTGGCGCGCCAGGCCGATGGCGCTGTTACAGTGAGTTCAGGCAAATGTATCATACTGGCCACGGTTGTTGCCAATCATGAACCAAAAGAAGGACAATCTTTTTTCCCGCTAACTGTTGATTACCAGGAAAAATTTGCTTCTGCCGGCAGAATTCCCGGCTCATTCTTTAAAAGAGAAGCCAGGCTGAATGATTATGAAATATTGACTTCCCGTTTGATTGACCGTGCGCTTCGTCCATTATTTCCAGACGATTATTTGTGCGATGTGCAGGTTTTGGTTTCGCTTATTTCCAGCGATCCTGAAGTGATGCCGGATGCAATGGCTTGTCTTGCCGCTTCTGCCGCCCTGGCGGTTTCCGATATTCCTATCCAGGAAATTATTTCTGAAGTAAGAGTAGGAAAAGTAAATGGCCAATTTGTAGTAAATCCTACCCGTTCTCAGTTAGAAGAAGCAGATTTGGAATTCCTCATCGCTGCTACCAGCAAAAATATCATGATGGTAGAAGGTGAAGGAAAAGAATGCCAGGAAGAAGATTTGGTAAAAGCAATTGAAATAGCGCATGAAGCAATTAAAGCACAGGTAAAAGCCCAGGAAGAATTGAGAGATAAAGCAGGGGCAAAGCCTAAACGCGATTATACAAAACCTTACCGGAACGAAGCGCTTGATGAAAAAATAATTGCATTTGCAAAAGATAAAATGTATGAAATTTCTGCGAGAGGAACTTCGAAAAATGAAAGGAGAGAAGCGTTTGATAAATTATTAGAAGAAACCACTGAATACCTTGGTGAAGATCTTCCGGATGAAGATAAATCGCTTATTAAATATTATTTCGGTGAATTGCAATATCATGTAGTACGCGATATGATTTTAAATGATCGCAAACGCCTTGATGGACGAGGTCTTGAAGATATCAGACCCCTTACGATGGAAGTAAATATTCTTCCATCCCCTCATGGCTCTTCGTTATTTACACGGGGAGAAACGCAATCTTTAACTACAGTAACTCTGGGTACTCCCCTCGATGAGCTATTGATTGAAAGCGCTGCTACCAGCAATTATTCTAAATTTATTTTACATTATAATTTTCCTCCTTTTTCTACCGGCGAAGTAAAAATGATGCGTGGTGTTGGCCGTCGCGAAGTAGGACATGGAAACCTTGCAATGCGTTCATTAAAACAAATGATGCCGGGCAGCGATTATCCTTATACCGTAAGGGTTGTGAGTGATATTTTAGAAAGCAATGGTTCATCTTCAATGGCTACAGTTTGTGCCGGCTCATTAGCCTTAATGGATGCCGGTGTTCCATTTAAAAAACATGTAAGCGGGATTGCAATGGGATTGATTTCAAAAGGAGATCAGTTTGCGGTTCTTTCAGATATTCTGGGCGATGAGGATCATCTCGGAGATATGGATTTTAAAGTAACCGGAACCAGGGATGGAATTTGCGGAGTTCAGATGGATATTAAAGTGGATGGATTGAGCATGGATGTAATGAGACGGGCGCTCGACCAGGCTAAGAAAGGAAGAATGCATATTCTTGATGCAATGTATCAATGCATCCCTCAACACAATCCTGATGTAAAACCTCAGGCACCAAGAATGGAGAAACTGATTATTGATTCTGAATTTATCGGAGCTGTGATCGGGCCGGGAGGGAAAATCATCCAGGAAATTCAAAAAACTACCGGTGCGACTATTAATATTACAGAAGTAGGAAAAACCGGCGAGGTAAGCATATTCTCTGCCAATAAAGAAAGTTTGGATCAGGCAGTTTCGTGGGTGAAAAGCATTGTATCTGTTCCTGAAATCGGCGATGTGTATGAAGGCACTGTCAAAGGCATTAAAGAATTCGGCGCCTTTGTGGAATTTTTACCAGGGAAACAAGGATTGCTTCACATTTCAGAAATCATGTGGAAACGTCTTGAAAACATGGATAATGTTTTCCAGGAAGGTGATAAAGTAAAAGTGAAATTGGTAGGTGTGGACCCGAAAACAGGTAAATTCAAACTAAGCAGAAAAGCATTATTGCCAAAGCCGGAGCAGGGGCAAGGAGCACCGCAACACCGGAATAACGACCGTTAATTTAATCAAATAAAATAATCTGAAGCCTGTAAAATTTTACAGGCTTTTTTTATGGAAAACTTTAAAATAGCAGTAATGAAATTCACGTTATTAATGTTTTTACTATTTTTTTCCAATGAAGGAAAAGGTATTCATATCAAAAGTTGAAAGCAAATCACAACTAGGCTCTCGATATTGCTGTGAAAGTTATTCAAGAATCGTTCAGGCCGCTGAAGCGTCCCGGCCGCCAAGCGTATTTAAAAGACCTTTTAAATGATTTTATTTCCCCCTTTTTTAATTCCTTAAAATATGCCTCATAAAGAAGGGAGTTTTCCGCTTTCAATTGCTTCCTGAAACTGATTGAAGATTTCACGTCGCGCAGGCAGCAAGTTATGCTGCACAGTTCATTTTTTGTGAAATGGTACTATAATATATTCAAAGATTTGAAATTTTATTTTATCATTGCTGGTTGTTCTCCGGTAATAAATTGCCTGCAAGCGGCACTCATTCTTCCATCATTTGTATAGATGTTATAAAAACGAATTACCAATCGGAAGCTTTTTAATCATGATATAAATAAAATTCCGGAATAATTTTCTGCATGGTATCATTTACGGAATCCCGGTTCTTTCAAACTAAAAAAATAGAAAACGGGTTATATAAACTCATGAAAAATATTTTTCCGCATATTTAATATTTCTTCTAAATTTGTTATGGTTTTTAAAAGCTCAGAAAATTGACTACAATCTGGTGTGCTCATTTGTTTCTTTAACAGACCGGATTTATGATGCCTCGTCTGAGCCGTATCGCTGATAAACTTTTTCTGCCGCTGACGCTGATTCCACTGAATTAAAAATCCTTTTCTCCTGATTTCTCCTGAAAAACCAAAAAGCCATGCGTTCTATGGTAACCAAATAACCACGCAATCCATCTCCTTTGAAATTAGTTAGTATGTTATAAACAGCTTGCCACGGAAATTCAGGGAACGTTAATCATTCTTTTCATTTAAAAATTAAATTTTATGCAATTAAACGATTACAAACCCACAACAGGTCGCCGTGGCTTTTTAGGAACATTGGCCATGGGCGCTGGCGCAATCAGTATCGCTTCATTATCTCTGCCATTGCGCGTGGCAGCCGAATCCAAAACATTGTCTTTTCTGCCGGATGAAGACCCGGATGCCTGGTTTAATAAAATAAAGGGAAAGCACCGGATAGTATTCGATGTTACCGAACCACATGATGTTTTTCCCTTTGCATGGCCACGGGTTTTTATGATGACCAACGCAATGACAGGCACACCCGAAAAAAATTGCAACGAAGTTGTCATACTGCGCCACGAAGCCATCCCTTATGCCCTCGAAGACCGCCTGTGGGCAAAATACAAACTGGGTGAAATGTTTAAAATAACCGATCCCGCTACTAAAGAGCCCTCAGTTCGTAATATGTTCTGGAAGCCAAAGCCGGGCGATTTTTCAGTTCCCGGAATTGGAAATGTGCAGATAGGAATTAATGAATTGCAGGAAAGCGGCGCCATGTTTTGTGCATGTAATATGGCGATAACCGTTTTCAGCGCGGCAATTGCACAAAATGCAAATCTGGATGCAGAAGAGGTTAAAAAGGATTTCCTTTCCGGTGTATTACCCGGCATCCAGGTGGTTCCGTCGGGTGTTTGGGCGGTGGGCCGTGCCCAGGAACACGGATGTGCCTATTGTTTTGTAGGATAAAATAAACGCAGAACCATGCGTAAAAGTAGTTTCTTCACCCTGGCAACGGCGCTCTTCCTGATTGTTCCCCTGATTGTGACAAATTATTTTTGTCATGTTAAAAAAAGCGATAAAAACAATCCCGGTTCTGTACCTATCGTTTTAAGTAAGGAATGGAAGGCGCCGGATACCAGCCAGCTTGGCCATACTCAGCAAGACGATTTGATTCGTTATGGGAGAGCCTTGATATTAAACACCGGGAGGTTTTTCGGACCGCACGGCACACTAGCTCCTGTTTCTAATGGCATGAACTGCGGGAATTGCCATATTGATGCCGGGACCAGAATTTGGGGCAATAATTTTTCTATGGTTGCCTCCACCTACCCACTCTACAGGAACAGAAGCGGCAAAATTGAAACCGTGGAAATGCGTATCAATGATTGTTTTGAAAGAAGCCTGAATGGGAAGAAACTTCCTGATTCGGCCAAAGAGATGAAAGCAATGATCGCCTATATCAAATGGGTGGGCAGGGATGTTGCCAAAGGAATGAAAACAAAAGGATCAGGTATAGAAAAACTGCCATTTTTAAACAGGGCCGCAGATACCCTCAAAGGGAAAATCGTTTATGTTACCACCTGCCAAAGATGCCACGGGAAAAACGGGGAAGGAATATTAGCGGATAACAGGAAAGAATATTTGTATCCGCCATTGTGGGGCAGCAATAGTTACAATGTGGGGGCCGGAATTTATGAGCTTTCAAAATTCGCCGGCTACATCAAAGATAATATGCCCTTTGGAACCACTTTTGCAAGCCCGCAACTCACTTTAGAGCAAGCCTGGGATGTGGCGGCATTCGTAAATTCACAACCGCGTCCATCGAAAAATCTAACCATGGACTGGCCGGATATATCTACTAAGCCATTTGATTATCCTTTCGGCCCATACACGGATAGCTTTTCACCGCGGCAGCATAAATACGGACCTTTTGCACCGATTCAGCAATCACATAAAAAAACACATTCTTAATCATCATAAAAAATTTCAATCAGGTTAAATTTCATTTTTAAAATAGTATATCATGAAAAAAATAATTTTAATGGTAAGCATGCTTACAGCATTTACCTATGTTTCACCTGCGCAAAACAAAGATTACAAAGTAGTTTTTGATCTGACCAGTAAAGACAGTTTAAATCAACAATCCCTTCTTCGCGAGATGAGCCTTATCAAAGAAGGCAATCCGGATGCAAAGATAGAGGCCGTGATTTATGGGCAGGCCCTGGGGCTTGTCAACAAAGATGTGTCGTCCCAATCTGCTGATATTCAGAGATTATTATCAATGAAGGATGTATCAATCAAAGTATGCGCTTTGGCAATGAAAAGACAAAAAGTGGATGCCGCCCAGTTGCTGCCAGGGGTCCAGATAGTACCGGATGGTATTTATGAAATTATTTCAAAACAGCGTGATGGCTGGGGTTATATAAAAGTTGCTCATTAAAATCTAAACAATAATCGGTTTAGACCTGGTCATGTTATACTGCGCAAGGAACATAGCTGTGAATGCTTTTATCCGGCCGGGATGCTTTCTTTGGCGGTCCGAACGTTCGGACCGGGCGATTGTCAAATCGAATGGTTCAGATCGCTTATAGCGTGCAGACCGGCTAGCTGTTTGCAATGTCTTTTTCATAAAACTGATTTTTAGGATTAGTCATTTTTCTTTTATTAAGAAAATCCTTTTTTGCCAGGCGGGTACTTATCAATTTCAAATAAATAAACAAATTCAAAAGGAACAGCCCAAGTCCATAAAAAACATCTTCTATCGGTATAGTAAGCAAACGAATATCCAGATTTTGCATATTGTTGTAGCCAACCACCGGCTCCTTCAAACCAGTGCCGGTAAGGATTCCGTTTACAATTAAGAAGGGAGCCAACAGTATCGCATACACGCTTATTGCCTTGCCAAACCAGTCTGTTTTAAAAGCGAATTTTAATAGAAGGCAAACAATTGCTGTGCTGATAAATGTTACAGAAGTATATAGTTTATGGAGAAATATGAATCCGGTTACCAATAGCAGCATCGAAAAAATAATACAGAAAATATTTTCTGCCTTTGGATTCCAGGCAAGATTATAAAATTTGTCAAGGCAGTAATAAGTAAACACGCACGAAAAGGGAATGCAGATAAAAAAAAGTATTTCTTCGAGAGGAAGACTTAAAAAATATATGCCGCAAACATAACGTGGATTAAAATTCCAAATGCCAAGATTTGTAAAAATTGAATCCCACACAATAAAGAGAATGCTTACACAAATGGAAGCAATTGCAAATTGCTTCCAGGTTTTATAAAATTTTATTTTTGGGTGAAAAGAAAAAATCAGCGGAATGAGTACTGTAAAGAAATCAACAAAAAGGTAAAGGGATTTCATGTGCCCGTTTTAGTGGTTCTTAATTTGAACTCCTGTCTTTTGCAATGGATATTTTTTATTTCTTACATCACGCAAATATTTAAACGGAACCCACAACATGCCAAAACATTCGCCATCTTCTTTGGTTAAATGTTTATGGTGCATTTTATGTGCACGGCGGATCGCTTTAAAATAAACACTATCAGAATTTCTGAAAATTTTAAACCGCTGATGAATAAAAATATCATGAATCAGAAAATAAGCGATCCCGTATAAAGTGATTCCAACACCAATCCAAAAAAGAAAATTATAATCATTCATCTTTCCAAAAAACAAGCAGGCAATGCCGGGCAATGCAAAAATTAAAAAGAAGAAATCATTGTGTTCTATAAAACCATCTGACTCTTTTTTATGATGGTCTTTGTGCAAGTTCCAGAGCATCCCGTGCATGATGTATTTGTGCGCGAGCCATGCCACCCCTTCCATACCAATAAAGGCAACCGGTACGATAGCGGAATTAATCAAAATTGTTTCCATTTTCTTTAAATAATTTATTCAAAATCTCTCTTCTGTAATTAAAGATTCGTTCAATTTTTTTTCTCACAATCAATGAATGGGCCAACTTCCCGGCTATTCCAAAAGGCAACCGGTATTTTACTTCATCTTTCATTAACACACCTTTTTCTTTTTGAATAAACAGGTGCGTATGCTCCCATATTTTATAAGGCCCTTTCAACTGTTTATCCATAAACATTTCCGGTTTTTTAATTTTCAAAATCTCCGTTTGCCAATGCAGCGGAAT
>Ga0157370_10009564_pt1 | contig 10330 bp, 10 predicted proteins | sample C35metaG_FD_113463 | JGI IMG/M metagenome (GOLD analysis project Ga0157370, IMG submission 113463) | Corn rhizosphere microbial communities from Kellogg Biological Station, Michigan, USA - C3-5 metaG | ecosystem: Host-associated > Plants > Roots > Rhizosphere > Soil | place: USA: Michigan... | reverse complement strand
CGATGAGGTATTCCTGCTGCTGACCCTGCCCGATTCCAGCGAGCGCCTGCCGGTGGCCGGCAAGGTGATCTGGGTGACCCCGGCCGGTGCGCAGGGCAACCGCACCGCCGGCATCGGCGTGCAGCTGGCCGATGGCCAGGAAGGCGAGACGGTGCGCCACAAGATCGAAACGATCCTGGCCGGCCTGACCGGTTCGGACAAGCCGACGCATACGATGTGATTCCGGTAGCGCCGGGCCATGCCCGGCGGCCCCTGGAAACGCGCGTGAACACGAATGTGAAAACTGTTGACGGTCTCTGAAAAGCCCCTATAATGAGCGGCTCAGCAACACACCGGGCGGTTAGCTCAGCGGTAGAGCATTGCCTTCACACGGCAAGGGTCACAGGTTCGATCCCTGTACCGCCCACCAAATAAGACCCTGATTTTTAAGGGGAACGTCAAAGCCGGCCTTGAGCCGGCTTTTTCGTAACTGCGTGGTAACCGCAACGCAAAGGAGTGAGCGATGGCCTTGGATCTGGCCGATGTGGTGGGACGCATATCCAGGGAACCAACGGACGATAGTTCGCTTGAGGTGTACAGGGTAGAGCGCGATCACCCTGCATTTGCCTACCTTTCTCATATGTCTATGACTATTGAGGCTATGACCCGAACGGTGGCTCTCCTAAAGGGCAGGGAAATACCCGAAGACGGCCATATGGGTCTAGCTGCAGTCGGCTTTTCAAGTACTTTCCGCGTTGAGTTAGAGTCGCTTGTTGACGCTGCGATTAGCGAGGTGCAGCCTGATAGCTTGTGGGCTCCTATAGTGTGGCGACCTCATAGTACGAGCCATCTTAATTGGGCCAGCGCTCTTAGGCCGTGGCTTAGATACACTCTGCGCGTCGGTTTCATCGACATCTATGAATTGAACAAGAAAGCCGTGAATAAGTACGGTGGTGAGGCGGGTCGGTTGGCTAGGGTCGTTCGAGACAGCAGCGCTCACGGCGGACTGATCCAGTCGAACACTCTTGTAACTCCGGTTCAATTTCACGGCATCGAGATACAGCGAAAGTTGCATGGAACGCCTTTGCAAGATGTTTTTGATTTCGGTGACTACTTGATTCTGTCGCTTGCAATGTTTGGGTCGGGGCGCAGGCTTTAGAAGCCTAAATGAAACAAATGTCTGTCGATTCGCGCGACGTGTGCAGAGATCCAGGCACTGGCTCGGTGGCTCGTAATCCGCTTCCGACTCTTTTCTGTGTGTGTAGAAGAATCGCCTGTGGCAGCGTAAGAGCTTGGTTTTTTAGGCCGCTTTGCGCATCTCGGCGTTTCAGCTGATCACGGGGCGAGCGCTTCTCTGTCCGTCAGGGTTGCAAGGAAATTACACGCATGAATAGTCAGGAGAGGCAGCGGATCGCGGCTGAGTGGGAAGTGCTTATCGGCCGCTTCTCACTGGCGATGGGAGAGGTGGAGCTCAACGTGTCTCAGATGTTGATGCTGATCGGCCGGAGCACGCGAGGATTTCTCAACGAAAGGTTGGGAAGGCTGTCGAAAAACCTCCAAGACCTGGAGCCATCTCTTGTCGACCCATGCCGGGCTTGCATTGAGGAGGCGAAGCGACTTAAGGACCACCGGAACGAGATCCTGCACTCGGCACTCAGCATCTACGTCTGGTTCGAGGGTATCCCCTTGGAAGGGACAGCCGATGCGGAGGAGATTGGCGAAAAAGAGCCATTGCTAGGTTCCAAGATCATCAGTTTCGACGAGCGCCGGTCAGAAGTTGATCAAGTGGCGATGAGGGCGCTCATCACTGACGTACGCGCCCTCAATCGCGAACTGACCCGCCTGCTTCTTTCTCAGCTTGAGTTCAATCCCAATTCTGTCGCGCGGTCGACTAGCGAGCATTGAGCGACGCGCTCGAAGCACTGCTGCTGGTGGTCGCAGCCGTCTTGCTGCTGGCTTGGTAGCAGCGGGCCACGGTCCGACAACAGGAGATGCGATCTCTAAGGCAGGGGCAGCTCAGGCAAGAAGCTGGTCGATCGGCTTCATGCCATCCTTATGCTCACGGCTATCGCACTTTTTGCGGAGACTCTCGAGTCTAGTCCTGCCGTCTTTCGTGAGCTCCGAAGGATAGCCCTCCACGGTCACGTACATGCAAGCCCTCAGGTAGTAGAGGGACGGCGATCCCTGCAACTTCTGGCCTGCGTCCACCGTTTCGAGCGCCTGCAGCAGAAGCTTCTCATCAGTAAACAGTTCCATGAGCTCAGCCTGGAAGCCTTAAGTTCTAATAGCATCGCTGGCCAGAGGTCTTGGGGCAAGGGGTGGGGTGGCGCTTCTCTGGCCTCCGACCAGAACTTTTCCAAGTGCCCGGCTTGGCTAGAAAGTCAATATTATTTTTGGTGGATTTTCATAAATTATCCACAGTCTTGTCCATGGCCGGTCGGTATGCGCGCCCTTAGACTGTTGCCATCAGCCAAGAGACGCGCTAATGCACGCTTTCAACGTCTACATCGATGAGTCAGGAGACGAAGGCTTCCAGTTCAGGGACAACAACCGTGGGAGCTCTCGATGGTTCGTCCTATCTGCCGCCGTCACTAGGGCAAAAACTGATCTTGAAACTGTGAAGCTCGTAGACCGTGTTAGGACTCAGCTTGGTAAGCCAGAGCGAGCGGATCTCCACTTCCGAAAACTCAATCACGGACAGCAACTACCGTATCTTGCTGAGATATCAAGCGCTTCACTACGGACCGTGAGCGTGCTGGTTCACAAGCCATCCTTGCAGAGTGATGCGTACTCAGAGAAAGGCCTGCTGTACAACTATGCGACCAGGCTATTGCTCGAACGGGTGTCTTGGCTTTGTAGAGACGCGCGACGGGATGTGCAGCACAAAGCGAAGTTGGTATTTTCGAACCGTAGCAACATGTCGTACGCCGAACTAGGTGCCTACTTGGCCAAGCTACAGCAGAAGCGCGACGTCCGAATCGATTGGTCAGCTGTTGATTGCCAGAGTGTGGCAATCTTTGAGCACAGCAAGCGAATGGGCCTTCAAATTGCGGATGCGGTTGCATCGGCCGTTTGGAGCGGGGTCAACCCCAATGGCTATGGGTTCACCGAGCCGCGCTATGCCGAAATGCTGCGGAGAACGATGTATTGCCGCAAGGGGGCGCGATTCGGCTACGGCTTAAAAATCCTGCCGGCGGAGATCATCTCAAACAATCCGCCCCCGGGAGCGGAGTGGCTCCAAGGGGCGGATTGGGCTTGAATAGGGCAGGCCCCGAGAATCAGGATCCCACGTCTTAGACGCTGCCGCCCGAAGGCGACCTGATTGAGGTCTCGCGCATGCCTGCATTGTGCATTGTACGGCAAGAAAATCTCATCTCATTCTGAGACGCCATGAGCTGACGCCGAGGCCGTGTTGTCCGTCGGGACCTGCGCTGGTCCACTCCAATAACGCCGAAGTTGATCGGGAGGGATGAAAACCTGCCCTTTGTGATATAGCCTTCGAAGGCCAGAGGGCTTGGTTATTCTGACCGTGCGTGTTGAGCGCGCTATTTAGTGGGCAGCGCGGGCTACAGGGCTGTCTTTGTCACATGTGCGCTGTGGGGCGATGTCATGATCTGCGCAGCGCGCTCAAGGATAGCGCAGTACGCTCGGGCCCTCTAGCTAGATGCATCTACTGTCGTCCCAGGCGATCCAATGTTGGTAGGACGCCAAGTTGGTGGTGCCTTAGTCGCATGCAAAGTTGTAGCTAATAGCAAACCTGGATGTTTGTTTCATCGTTGCACTGACTTTAAGCACGCAGCCATCGCAATCAGGAGGATTCGTATGAGTTTGTGTACAGCTCCAACCAGAGGACACCGCACGGCGGCAGGGGCAGCCAGCTGCCCGGCATGCAGCAGCCGTAGGCGAGGGTATGGTGGATACACCCCTTCCTACACTTCGAGCTATACATCGGATTCAGCCTCCCAAGGGGGCTCATCACGTAGTGGCAGTAGTAGCGGAGGCGCGTCGCGAACAGCGAAGCCAAGATGGTCAAAGGCTGGCTCGGGGATCTTTTACACCTCGGATGAGGTGCGCGCCCTTAATCCAATTCGCAGCAGCGTCGAGCAGCGGATAGCAACGCCAGATCTTCGCGATGTTTTCCTTTGTCACGCCTGGGATGATCGGAAAGGTGCGGCGAAGGATCTACATGATCTTCTCGAGACATCTGGGGTTTCCGTGTGGTTCAGTGAGAAAGACGTGGCCCTCGGATCTTCTCTGCTCCGTGAGATTGATAAGGGTCTGGCTCGCTCTCGTGTCGGGATAGTTTTGGTGACCCCCTCGTTTCTTCGACGGGTAGAGGGTGAAGGTATTGCCGATAAGGAGTTGTCTACCCTCTTAGCTCGAGATCTGCTCGTTCCGATTGTGCATGAGACGACTTACGATGCGCTTCGCGAAGTCAGTCCTCTGCTTGGATCACGCAGTGGCTTAAGCACCAAGGAAGAGCCTCTCGCTGACATCGCTGCCAAGATCGCGGAACTAGTCGCACCATGAAGATAGCGGCTGCCTTCATGGCAGCCGCTATCTTCTTCAAGAGATGACGGTGTTCCGACCGCTGGATGCTCAATGAAAGAACCGTTCGTCGTGGTCTGGCTCATCATGCGGGTGACTGACCTTTGACCCATCGTTCGGCGTGCCCCGAGTTTGGAGAGCATCGCGCTAAGCGCCTGCGTGGATGACACGCAGAGGTCTTCGCCTGTAGAGCTCAATCCTCTACTCAAATAGCGAATTGTTCATGCCCGGTCACCGGCGCGAGGTACGCGGATCCGCAGAGTGCCGGCCCGGGCTGCAGGTGTTGTTGGGGACACCGCCTGCTGGTCCCTCCCTTCTGGCTAGTCGGCCAGCAGCACGACAGGGTTCGCGTCCGCGCGACGAGGGATGCTCTCCCTCTGCAGCCGCCTGGCGGATGAATGCTTCTTCCTAGTGCTCCAGGTCCAGCAGCTGGGCTTCCATCTTTTCGCGAGCGGCGTCATCGGCGACCGTCAGGCCGCTCTGGTAGATCGCCTTGACTTCATCGTAGAGGCGGGCCCGGATGACGTCGGGGAAGAACTTGCAGGCATACATGTGGCTGTCTTCCGGATACATCGATACGGGGTTGCCGCCGCCAGGGGTGTGCGCGAATGCAAAGGGCTGGATTCTCACGCTCTCCGCCATCTGCTGGATATGCGGGTCAACGGCTGCGAGGGCCTCTGACTCAGGTCGCACGCCTTCGCGCAGACCCTCGATATCCTCGGCCAGCTTGGATATCTGTGCGCGCAAGCGCGTCAGTTTGGGGTGGGCATCGGTCATGGTCTTCTCCTGGTTAGCTGCTCAGGACCCAATCGGCCAGCGTTTTATGAAGGTGGGACTCGGCGGCTCGGAACGCTGAGACGTCGCCGCTGGTCCGCTTGGTTTCAGCGAGTGCGGCTTCCACGACTGCGGCTACGGCATCGACCGCGGCCAAGTGACGTTCCAGCACCGCGAGCCTCTTCTCCCGGTGCTCATCAAGGGTCAACGTGCTGGCGATACTCGAAAAACTAATGCTTCCGCCCTGACGGACGCCGGCGTCGTAACCACGCAGGGGAGCGCTCCCTATGGCGGGTTGCGGGCCGCTGAAGCTTTTGGCTTCAACCCGCATCTGTTCTTCGATTTCCCGCCGATGGGCGCGAAGATCTTTCCGGCGCTCGTTCAGTGCGTCGCGTGCGGCTCTATGCAGATCGCTGCGGATCCGCAGCTGTTCCAGCTTGATAAGGGTTTGCGGGACATCGTGAGTTTGATCGGCCAGGGTTAGCTCCTGGGTGAGTGGGCGAATGCGGGCAGCCGTTCGGGCCTGGCCGCCAGCGCCCGCTGGAAGGCAGGCAGGCAGCGCATCCGCGAGGAGCTCGACCGGAGGGATGCCGGCTGCAGCCGCTGCGTCGCAGGGGGTGTCGCTGACAACTTGGGGGAGGTCGATCTCGATTCGAGGCATGGCGGCAGGCCGTGAGGACCGTTCCATTTCATCCCAAGCGGCCATGCCGAGCCACCTTAGTGCGTAGGAACGCGCACTTCCGTAGCCCGGATTGCGGCCAGGAGGATCTGAGCACGACGCGGGGCTGAATAGGACTCCGATGTACACCATGCACAGGTTAAAAAGTGCACTTTTCCCCGGGAGAAACCTCGTTTTGGGGTGACCCGTGGTGGAGCATCCCTATGGGCCGAAAAACTGTCGCGAACCGAGGTCCGAATTCCCCCCGGTTGCTGTGGATAAGCCTAGAGGCCCCGCCCATTCAGTTTCATCCCGCGCTTCAGCACGCGTTGCGCTGCCCGATGCATAGCGGGTGCCATCGCACCGTCATTGGCGAATCGCTATGGGCGGAGAGAGTCTCGGTGACGTTGCTTTGTCGGTCATTTGCGTCTGTTTATGGCCTCGGGTCGAGCTCCGCACATACTGGGAGACACTTCGGCGAAGTGACCTTGATTCGATTTGGCGGTGGCCGCACGATGGCCAGATTGAGAGTGCGCACGGAGGCAGCAGATGAATCAAGAAGGCGGAATAGAGAGCGATGCCAGCGATGCTGAAAGCGACCGCGGCATTCTTCGTCGAGTAGTTGGCGAAGCGGAACTTGCGGGGTATGACTGGCAGCAGGAACTCGACGATATTGATGGCTCGTCCTTGCGCTTGGGTCATGTGGCGCACTTGAATGAGCGGGCGGCTGCATTGGAAGGCGAGTCGCCCCTGAATGCGGCGGTGCTGCGGTTGTTGGCTGCCGTAATCTCAATGCACTTGATGGTCGGTACGTCTGTCCTTTTCGGTCCAGCCATCCAGATGAGCAATCGTCGTTCGGCCGCACCGGAGGACCTTGATGAACGCGATCTCGCTGCCCTGATGGTGATGGCAGAGCAGGCGCGTGCACCTTGGCTGCGCGCGCGCTTGGCCGATGTGGGGCTTCTTGTGGCCAAGGTGCATGAAGTCCCAGGATGGAAGCTTGGGCAGATCGCGGCCCGCGCCTATCTCGAGCATGCTAAAGGCGGAGGGAGCGAACACCCGGTCGAACGTCGGGAGAGTCTGCAGCGCGCGATGGCACTCGGTCGGCCGTATCTGCGTCGTGACGAGGAGTTCCATGCTGAGCTATGGCAGGTAGCAATGACGCTACTGCGTACCGGCCTTGTTGAGTCAATGCCGGGCGTATCGGTGCCAATCGCCCATGAGATCATCCAGCGCAACAGCGGGCTTGCCTCCGAGGCCGCCACATTGTTTGACGCACAGGCGGAGAAGCTGTTTGCGGAAGGCGGTAGCCCCTTGGCAGCCGATACCTTTCGTGAAGCAGCAAAGCTGTGGAACGCTGCAAAAGACGCAGCGCGGGCTCAGGTTTTGCTGCACCGCTCGGCGGACGTACTGATCGCCCTGGCGCGAGGCCCTGGCCAAGCCATGCTGCAGGCTGACTGGATGGCAGAGGGCATAGCGATCCTCCGTAGAAATCGCGGTGATCGAACACGTATTCGGGAGCTTCAGCTGGAGCTCGCGGAAATTCGGACGCGCATCACTGGCGAAATGAGCTCTATAAGTCATTCGGTCGATGTCTCAGAGATCCTGAGCCATGTAAGGATGCGGGTATCGTCGGATAACTTTTGCGATGCCCTACTGCAGCTCGCCTTTGCCTTCTCTCAATGGGTGGATGCTGGGGAAGTGCGCCAGCGTGTGATCAAGACAGCAGAGGAGTTTGTCTTCTCCAGCATGTTCCGCCAGGTTACTTATGATGAGCATGGTGTGCCAGTTGCGGTTACACAGCCCTTCGATGCGGCGAATGAGGATGAGCTCGAAAAGCGCGTGGTTCAACATGTCGCGCAGTTCGACCATCCACTGCTCGCACGAGTAGCAATCCCTTGCGCAATTGACATGTTGCAAGCGAAATTCGAGCCCACGATGGCTGACATCATGGGGTTGTTGCATGAGTCCCCAGTCACGCCACGCGGTCACGAGTGGACTTTGGCTCGAGGAATATTGGCGGGTCTCAATCATGACTGGCACGAAGTTGCAGTTTTCCTAATTCCTCAGGCCGAACCGTTCATTCGTTCTGCATTCAAGCGGCATGGCGTTCATACGCTAGCCGCTAACGCTGAGGGGGCGGAGGAGGAGACGTCGTTGAGTGGGCTTCTTGTCCATCCCGAAGTTTCATCTGTTCTCGCGCCTGACATTGTTCTTGAGCTAAAAACGCTGTTGACGCACAAGTCGGGGCATAACCTTCGAAACCTTTATGGTCACGGCCTTATAAGTGACGATGATCTGCCTAGTATTGGCACGATCATTCTTTGGTGGACGATGCTCCGGCTCATTCTATGGCCATATCGAGGGCGCGTGATTGAGTTGATTGAGCAAGCTGCCGCTGCTGGAGGCCCTGTCTCGGCGAATGACGACCAGGAGGCCCATGTGGTCGATTCTGCGCCTCGTGCTGAGAGCATTTAGTGCCGCCGTGTAATTCGCAATCATCTCGCTGGGCAAGACGTTTGCGGATTGGGCACGGCGAGCTGTGTATTCCTCGGCTCACTTGAAGCTCTCGCCTTTAGCGATCCATTCGAGGACATCCCCAAGGTAATACCAGGGCGTCTTCGCTGATTGGAAGAAGCGGGGGCCCTTTCCCTCCAGCCGCCATCGCCGTGGGCGGCTGATAGGGCAGGGGATCAGCATTGCCGCAGTCTGTTCGGTTGCGCCCCCTGCAGCCCTGTGCCCCGGGCCTCAGTTGTGACCCGTGACGTGGTGTCATCCATGTGCTGTCCCGCCGCCCTCGGCGGGCGTAATCTCGGCCCATTGCCGCGCCCCTCCCATCCCTGGAGTGCCACCATGCCGCTCGCCCGTATCGATCTTCGCAAAGGTAAATCCGTCGAGTATCGCCAGCGTGTCGGCGAAGCGATCTACCAGGCCATGCGCGCCGTCGGCGTGCCGGAAAACGATCGCTTCCAGATCTTCCAAGAGCACGACGCCGGTACGCTGGTGTACGACCCGGGCTACCTGGGCATCACCCGCACCGATGATTTCATCTGCATCCAGATCACTTGGAACGAGGGGCGCACGCTGGAGCAGAAGAAGGCGCTGTATGCCGGTATTGCCGATGGACTGCACGCGGCGGTGGGTATTCGCCGCGAGGATGTGTTCATCAACCTGGTGGAAGTGAAGCGGGAGAACTGGTCGTTCGGTAATGGCCAAGCGCAGTACGTGAGTTGATGCGCGAAGAGCATCCACGCATGGCGTGGATCTACTGTGGATCCGTCATGTGGTCGGTGCCAGAACCCTGCGTCACCGTGTCGCAGGGGCCAAACCCTGAACGTGGTCCAAGGTTGGCCCCGGGCTCGTAGAATGGCTGGGTGCGCCGCTCCGTTCTCCACCGCCGGTTCCAGACCCTGGCATGGCTTGCCATGCTGTTGGTGCTGCTCGCGCCTCTGGTGAGCCGCTGGCTGGTACATGGGCACGTTGTTGCGTCTGCAGCACCGGTGGCGGCCATGGACCACGCCGCACACACCCAGCACGCGATGGAAGGGCATCACGACCACCACGCGATGGCAATGCAGCATGGCGAAGCGACACCGAAGCCGCCGGCCGATCCACACGCAGACCACGAGATGGGCGTGGACTGCGATTACTGCCTGATTGCCGCCAGGCTGATCACGCTGTTGGTGGCGGCGCTGCTGCTGATGATTCCGCTGGCACCGGTGTGCCGTGCGCTGCGCGGTGCGGTGCAGACGTTGCCGCAGCGGATCTGCGGCACGTTGGGCGCGCGCGGGCCGCCGGTGCTGCTGGCCGTCTGAGCGCTTTGCGCACGCGCTGATTGATTTTCCCGGGTTGCCAGGCGTGGCCTGGCACTACCGCGTGCGCCTTTCTTTCTGCTGCCTCGCAGTGCGGGGCGGCCTTGCATGCCGTGAACACATGAAAACCACCCCCAACTTCGCCCCGCTGCGCTGGGCGATGCTGCCTGCGTTGTGCGCATCCTTCCTGCAGGCGACGCCTGCGCTTGCTGCAGATGCCGTGCTGCCGACAACCCTGGATACCGTCCGCGTGGTCGATACCCGCAGCGGTTCGCTGTCCTCCACCGCCAATACCGGTTCGGCGCTCGGGCTGAGCGTGCTGCAGACGCCGGCCAGCCTGACGGTGATTTCACGCGAGCAGCTGGAGCAGCGCGGCGATTCCAATCTCAACGACGCGATCACCCGCGCTGGCGCGATCAGTGCCATGCCCCATCCCGGCAACGGCCTGAGTGCGCTGTCCAGCCGTGGTTTCACCGATGGCGCCTCGGTGATGCGCCTGTACGACGGCCTGCGCCAGTACGGTGGTGTGGGCATCACCTTTCCGTTCGATACCTGGTCG
>Ga0157370_10009561_pt1 | contig 10333 bp, 15 predicted proteins | sample C35metaG_FD_113463 | JGI IMG/M metagenome (GOLD analysis project Ga0157370, IMG submission 113463) | Corn rhizosphere microbial communities from Kellogg Biological Station, Michigan, USA - C3-5 metaG | ecosystem: Host-associated > Plants > Roots > Rhizosphere > Soil | place: USA: Michigan... | reverse complement strand
CGGAATAATGAAAAGAAATCGGGCCATGATTCATGCGCCTTGCCGGTCATGATATCAGCGCGTTCTAATGCGCTCGAACCGGCACGGCAACGCATGAGGCCGACTGTGATGTCCGTCACTCAGGCCGGATCCGGGCCTCACCACATCCTCAATGACGCGTTAACTGGATTGCTTCGCCGCTTTGCGCCCTGCGACGACGAAGACGACGGTTGAGGCAGAATTACTTCAGGGAACGAGGCCGCGTTGGTGCGGCGTTAACGACTATTTCTCATTAATGGCCCGGCTACGATTTGATCGTGGGTAGTCAGGGAAGAGTAACCATGCGTAATGCGTTAGGTGCGTTAGGTCTGCTGGTGGCGAGTGTTGCGACGGCCTGTGTCGTCACCGCCGTGTGGTTTTGGACATCCTCTCCGCGCCTTGAGGTGGCGGTGCCTGCCACCATCAGCGCCCCGCCACCCGAACGGCTACCGGCGACCGCCGCCGCCACGTCGGCCGCAGCCCGCGACGACGTCGAGGTCACCGCCGCGCTTTCGGAAAAACCTCCGGTTCCGCCACAGCCGAAGACCGCGTGCGCCAATCCGGATGCGCTCGGCGTCAGCCGCGTGGTCGAGGTCGACACCACGGGGGGACCGGGTTTCGGCTTCGAGCATTTCAAGCAGCTCGATTTTCTGACCGACAAGGAAGTCGTGCTGACCTTCGACGACGGTCCATGGCCGGTGAACACACCCTCGGTGCTCAAGACGCTTGCCGACGAGTGCACCAAGGCGGTGTTTTTCCCGATCGGCAAGCACGCCACCTATCATCCGGAAATCCTCAGGCAGGTGGCCGCGGCGGGGCACACGGTCGGGGCCCACACCTGGTCGCACGCCAACCTGAACGGCAAGAACTTCACCGAGCAGCAGGCCAGGGACGAGATCGAAAAAGGCTTCAGCGCGGTCAAGCTGGCTCTGGGCGCAGCCCCCGCGCCGTTCTTTCGCTTTCCGCAACTGCAACATCGTCCCGATGCGATGACCTATCTCGGCTCGCGCAACGTCGCGGTGTTTTCCTGCGACCTCGATTCCTTTGACTTCAGGGCCAGGGACGCGGCGCAAATCGTCAATACCGTCATGGCCAAGGTGGACAAGCAGGGCAAAGGCATCATCCTGATGCACGACTTCCAGAAACACACCGCGGAAGCCTTGCCCGCTTTGCTTCGCCGGCTGAAGGCCGGCGGCTACAAGGTGGTGCAGATGAAAGCCAAGGCGCCGTTGCAGACCTTGGCCGAATATGACGAGGCGCTGGTCAAGGAGATAAAACTGCCGGTCGCGAGCACGCGTCCGGTCGGCAGCGTGGTGCAGACGGTTTCGCAGTAGTATGAAACCGTCATTGCGAGCGCAGCGAAGCAATCCAGAGGTTATATAAAGTAAGTGCTGGATTGCTTCGTCGCTTTGCTCCTCGCAATGACCAAAACAATACATCGTTCAACCGCGCTAAGGCTACTGCCCGTGGCTCTGGAATACCTTTTGACAGGCAGAACTCAGTCTTTGCCGGTTCTGCTGCAGGCATTGCTGGACTGCCCCATCGTCGCCCAGTTGTTTTCGGCAAAAGCGCGAAGCGTCGCGCGAGCACGCCTTCTGCTCCTGCGGAGTCCCCATGTGTCCGCCCTGGGCTGAAGCCCAGGACATGCCCGTGCAAAAAAACGCAAAAACAAGGATCAGTTTTGACATTCGGGGTCCTTTCCAAAATCGGTCGATCGCGAAAAGCGGTTGCCATTGCCGGCAAATCGTGAACGCCCAAGGCGGGGTTTTGTTCGCTCAGGCGCCAGGCGAAACCTGCGGCGGTTGTATTGAGGGGCGCGATGCCGGCGCGGTGGCCGATCATGCAGGACCGCTGCCGCGTTGCAGCGAGGATCGCGCCAATAATTAAATTTCCGTCGAGCCCAATGCGGATATTGCCCGTCCGAAAATATCGGGCTTACAGTGAAGGGGGCAGGGGATGCTTGGACAGGAGGCAGGCATGAACCCAAAAGGAGCAGTGTTTCAGCCTGAGTTGATCGAGTTGATGAAGTCGGTGCTTGACGATGCCACGATCATGCTTCCCGAGGCAAAGCGCACGTCGGCGATGAAAGCTCAAATCGCCTCTCATATTCTCTCATGCGCCGCGAACGGCGAGCGGGATCCGCAGGCCCTGAAAACGGCCGCGCTGTTAGCCGTCGTCGAGTGCACGAGCTATTCCCACGACATGTCGCCGGCGCGCCGGGCGGTTTGAGGCGCGCTGAGAATTCTGGCGTGTCGAAAGCGCGCGCCGTTGGCCGCGCCGCGCGCCGTGAAGTTTGGTGCCGAGTTTCGCGCTCTCTCCCTTCCCCGCGCGGAACTGCAGGCCAAGCGTGATTCGGCCGGCGCTCGTCAGCGGTCCGAATCCGAACGTGCGCACGCGACCAAACTCGAAAGTGGCTTCCAGCCCGACGATGCCCGTGCCGTTCGCCCGCGGGGCGAGGCAACCGCCACCTCCGAAGATGTTCGGCGAGATCGGGAACGGAGGATCAGGGCAGGCGATGGACAAAAGCATTCCGCCGCTCTGTGGCCGCTGCGTCCGACTTTGAATTGAAAGAAGGCTGGTGCAAGAGGGAGCCGCAGACGCGCAGCAACATATTGATTTCAAATATGAAAATATTTGAGAAATATTTATGTACCAACAAATATACCAACAGTCTTGCTCGGCACGCCCTAGGTCGCAGCGTTCATTAGCGCGTATGGTTTGTCACATCAGAGCGCGCGAACTGACTCGGAATATACGGGGGGGTACGATGATTAGCATTTTGGACAGCAAACGTTCTTTGATCTGGCATGGAATGTTCCTATTTCTATTGGGCTTGCTCACCGGCCTTGTTGAACATCAATTCATCAACCCCCGCATGGGACTGGCCGCGCACCTAGAAGGCGTCATGAACGGGATTTTCCTCGTCGCATTAGGTGCGGTCTGGGCGGACGTGCGACTTTCTCCCCGTCTGAGAGCTGGAGCATACTGGAGCGCGCTATACGGTACCTATGTTAATTGGGGCGTCACCTCGTTGGCGGCGGGTGTTGGTGCAGCAAGCCTGTCCCCAATTACTGGTGCCGGCCACACCGCTCTACCTTGGCAGGAGACGCTTGTGACGTTCGGTTTCATTACAGTCGGGATTGCAATCATTGCCGCTTCCGTCCTTATCCTATGGGGTTTGCGGCGCGCCGCGACCTAGTGATCCTCGCGTATGCTAGGGTGCGTACTCATAAACCTTCGTGGATGTCCGCTTCACACCAATACCGACCGCCTTTGACGCGATGGGCCAGTACCAGACGTGTTGCCGTCCCGTTGCCTGCTGCCTCGGGCTGGCAGGAGTCTGCCGTCCGAGGGCTCGTAGGTCTTGTTCGTCCAAGTTATCCTGGTCATTATCGAAGCCAGATTCATAGGAGAACAGCGTGGCGCGTTTCCTTGCCTTATTGGTTGCCGTCTGTTGTCAATTTCAGTCTGGACCTGTGTTTGCGGACGACGCATCGAAGCTGCTGGTTGGGAGTTGGAAGCTGACCTCATGGACCATTCAAATTGTCGGTGGTGACTCCAGCGAACCATTTGGTCCTAACCCGAAAGGCAGGGCGGTTTTTACGCCGGACGGATTCGTGACCTTCATCATTGTGGGAGCAAATCGCAAGCCTGCAACCAACAACGACGAGTCGGCGGCGCTCCTCAAGTCGTTGCTTGTCTACAGCGGAAAATTCACCATCGACGGAGACAAGTTCACGACCAAAGTCGACATGTCGGGCAACGAGCTCCTCACGGGGCAGGATCAGGTGAGATTTTTCAAGCTGGAGGGTGACCGGCTGAGCTTGCGAACCGCGGAACAAGTCAGCTCCGTTGGCATCTATCAGGGTAAGAAAGTCGTCGGCACTCTCGCTTGGCAACGCGAACGCTGAGGGCCTGGGCATTTGGCGTAACTTCTTTCCCATTCGGAAACCTCCGCGCTGAATGTCTCCCGTGGGTCAAAAACGGTCCTCGCCGGGCGGCGTTTGATACCTCCGCTTTGGCCAGAAGCCGACGCAGCCATGGGTGGTCATTTAGCTCGCTTCCAAATCACATCGACGGTCTCGCCACTCGGAGGGCGAATGGTTAGCGTGAGACGATCATCTGCGATCGCTATGAAGCGCTTCTGATCTGTACCATTCCAGTTCGGAAAGGAACTACCTTCAACATGAATTGCGATGCTGCGGTCTGCCTCATTCACTGAGTACGTCCCGAAGTAGGTCTGAGTCCCATTAGCTGTTGCTTCGTTTTCTTCCGCACTGCCCTGCCAAAGGGCATTGCTTGCGTATTTGGTACGGTTTGAGCGCATGACTGTGATGATGTACCGCCCGCCGGCATCAAAAATGGCCATACCCGTCGGGTTCGCTCCAAACTGCCGCAACGTTGTTCCGTCTTTTTTCTTCTGCTCCCATGAGACCACCATCCACGTTCCAACGAGTCCTTCCTTCAACGATGGCTGCTGACCAGAGACACTATTCGCATGCAGGGACAACCCCAAAGCCGCGACAATGCACGTACTGAGAACGCTACGGTGCTTCATTAGTGTCCTCCTTGGCTTTGCCACCTTGCTGCAGGTCGAGCTACAGCAGAGTATAGAGAAGCCCGGCTTGTAAACGACTGATTTCCAATTTGGGTCATTTTCGACTGATTTAAGGGGGGCGGCTGGTTGAAGTCCGCTTTGCCACGAAAGCGCCGAACCGCAAGCCAGAAGCGTTGCGCATGGACCGCCCCCATGATTCAAACTCCCAAACTGGGGGTCGAATCATGCGCTACGAGCTCGCCGACTATGAATGGCTTGCCATCAAGCCGATGCTGCCGAACAAGCCGCGTGGCGTTCCTCGGGTAAACGACCGACGTGTTTTAAACGGCATCTTCTGGGTCCTACGATCCGGGGCACCTTGGCGCGATTGCCGGATCATTTTGGCCCATACACGACCTGCTATAACCGTTTCGTCCGCTGGCGGCGGGCCGGTGTCTGGTGCCGCATCATCGACGCACTTGCCGGCGCCCATGATGCCGCTGTCCAGATGATCGACACATCTATTGTCCGCGTGCACCAGCATGGAGCCTGCATTTCAAGAAACCAGCGCCAATCGATGGGAAGGTCACGCGGCGGCTTGACGAGCAAAATCCATGCGGTGGTCGACAGCAATGGTCTGCCTGTACGTCTGGCGCTGAGCCCCGGTGAGGCTCACGACGTTCGACTAGCCGGAAAACTGCTTTCTCGTCTGAAAGTCGGGTCAATGCTGCTTGCCGACCGAGGCTATGACGCCGACTGGATCAGAGAGCTTGCCATGCAGAAGGGCGCGTGGGCCAACATCCCGCCGAAAAGCAACCGCAACGATCCGATCTGCTTCAGCCCCTATCTCTACCGCGCACGCAACCAGGTCGAGCGGTTCTTCAACAGGATCAAACAATGTCGTCGGGTGGCGACGCGCTACGACAGGCTCGCTGCCAACTACCTAGCCTTCGTTCAACTTGCGTCAATCAGGCTATGGCTGCGCCTTAATGAGTCCGCGTCCTAGATAACGCTTCACGCGCGCCATGAAGTTGATGCCGAGTTTCGCGCTCTCTCCCTTCCCCGCACGGAACTGCAGGCCAGGCGTGATTCGGCCGGCGCTCGTCGGCCGAGCGGGAAAAACATCATGCCGAACGTTTCGGACGACGTAACCGTGACTGTTGTGCCGGCAATTTCAATTGCCGGAAGCCATGAAAGGGTGGATGGCGGCGATGACGTAGAATGCGAGCCAGGCGCTCGCCACGACGACTGTTGCTCTGTGATCGTATGGAGGAAAGGCGTCTCGCCTGATGTCGGGCTTATCGGATTCGGCGACATCACAGCGGTTTTGAACCGGTCGCGCTACGGCCTGTCGCCACCGTGGCTCACCGGCGCGTTCTACGGCCAGCGGTAGCGCATCTGCAGGGGCTAGCACGGCGACCTCCAGGATTGGCGTTGCGCGATGTTAGGCAATCGACCGCAGTAACCGCATCATCCGAACCAATGATATCGCCATCTCGTTCTCGACATCTGGCATAGCTTCACTCATTTTTCCGATGGATATCAAAGCTTGCTCTTTTGAAGATGGTACCAGATCAATCGCCGCCGAGAACGATGGGAGAGTCGAATAACAAGGCCGTGGAATTTCCGCAGCGGAACGTTTCTAATATCATGTTGCACATTCGTGCTCACAGGGATGCGCTTCACTGCCGTAAGCGTAAATATCGCGAAGCACCCGAGCGAGTTAAAGCCGAATACGCCGGCTACGACTACGTCGCCCGATACGGTTAGCGCGTAACTGACAGTCGCCAGGTTTGCGAGCGTGAACAGACCCCATGTCATCAACGAAACACCAACGGCGCCGTGACGATCGCGTCTGACACACATTATCTGTGGGACATAAGCAACGATCCGCGCGCCGTTAAGCAGCGCAAATGCAACTGTCGAAAAATCAATCGATGTCATGACGCCTTCGGCTGAACATTGGTAACGGCTAAGCGAGTACTCGAACGACGGTGCGCTATCTGCGGGCCGTTTCGGAAGCCATCTTTGGTGGCCCATTCGCGATTGAAAGTTTGACGGTTCCTTCGTCCGAGGCGCGGAAAGCATCAGCTTTCGGGCTGAGCGCAGCATACAAGATCAACCCAATCAGGATAGAACCGTAGAAACCGACCGCACCAAGCGTCCACCGCCTTGCAACGGGACGGTCCGCGTCATCTAGTTTGTATCGATAAATTTGCATGAAAGGCTCCTTAAGGCAGCTTGCCCGAAATGACTCATTGAACTGGATGCGCGATGCTAGGCGATCGACCGCGGAGAGGCCTGGAATCGGATGATTTGAGCTGCCGTCGAGTTTCCAGGAAATGAGCGAACCAGAAATAAATATCATCGCAGCGTCGATGTTGTGCGCTTCGCCAGATCTCGGCTAAATTGTCGCCGTCACAATCATGTTGTTCGTGCTGCATGGCGTAACTCCATAAAGCCTTCGGATAAAACGCAATTTACGCCACTGACCGACCGTGAATTCGCAGCGGACGGACGAAAAGCGCCGCCGTTAGAAAAATCCTGCGCTCAAACCGAGGCCATAGCTGGCTGCGATCAACGACACGCTCAGGCCGACTCCACAAAAAATAGCGATTGTTTTCGGAGTTTCGATATCAACTTGAGTTCCTGACACGCGAGAAAGCGCTTTTGCGATAGCGGTCATTTGCGATCTCCATGGCTAGACCTTCGAGTATGAGGACTGTTCAGCATTTTTAGAGTGATTTCCCTATTCAAATGTGATGATCGCAGATCAAGCGGCCATCAATGCTGGGTTTGATTTTCGGCGATGGGCCATGAAGCCGACACCCGATTATAGAATCGTGATCGGGTAACAGGACCGGGTAAACCCCTCGAATGATCCGGCGGAAACATGGACACCAAGGAGACATTCAAGATTTTGCAGAAGTCGAACAAGCGCACTGCACTGATGCCGTTGGCTCCCTTTTCATAATTTTGAACTTGCTGGAACGAGACGCCCAACGCTCTTGCAAGCAGTTTTTGTGTCAGGTGCAGCGAGAGACGACACTCGCGTATTCGCGAACCGATATATTCGTCAATTTCTGATTTCGATTTCTTCATGTCCCGGCCTAGCCTTACGCAATTTGCATCGTCTTTGGAAAAGATGGCGTGCGCGTTCGCAGCGAGGTGAGATCGTCCGATCAACCACCAGTGGAAAAGACGAATGTCATGTCGTGGATCTTCTCCACCGGAAGATTTTTGATGTTCCGGTGCATCTCGGATATATCCATACTCGCGCTCTTGGCGGAGCCCACGCCCGCCGCAGCAATCGGACCGGAGAAGAAAGTCAGCTTCAAGCCGAACCCGACCAGGATGATTGTCACAACAGCGATAGCGGGATGCGCGCGCATGATGGTCCTCCGATTTTTGCGGCCGGGACATCCCGGCACGTTGTTCGCGTGACACCACTTGAAGCCTGTCGCCGTCGTCGCCGGCGTCAGCCCGACGTCACAGCGCCGTTATTTTTGCTCGAGGACCGTGAAAAGTGTAGAATGCGGCTCCTGGAGGGGCATCACCGTGCAAACCCCACGTGCGCCAATGGACGGCGCGCCACCCCCAAGATTTGGACTTTCGCTGCTGGGAGGCTTCGAGCTGACCGGGCCGGATGGCATTGTCGACCTGCCGAGCAAGAAGCTTGCGGGCTTGTTGGCCTATCTGGCCTGCAACGCGCCCCGGCCGCAGCCGCGTGAGAGGCTGTCCGCCCTGCTGTGGGGCTCCCACTTCGACGCCCAGGCCAAGCAGAACCTGCGCCAGGCGCTGTTCCGGCTGCGCAAAGTGCTCGGCCAGGACGCTCTGGAGAGCGACGGCGAAATCGTATCGCTCAATACGGCGGCCATCCTGTGCGATGTCAGCCGGTTCGAGGCCCTGGTCCGTGAGGGCAGCCGTGACGCGTTGAGCGCGGCAGCCGATCTTTACCGCGGCCGGCTGATCGACGACGTGACCATCGGCGAAGAGGGTTGGAACGAATGGCTCACCGGTGAACGCGAGAGATTACTGGAGCTTGCCCTTGGCGCCATGATGGGGCTCGGTGAACACGAGCTCGCGGCCGGCCGGGCCGAACAAGCGCTGAGGGCCGGCCAGCGCGCCGTCGCGCTCAACAACATGCGCGAGGACGCCCATCGGTTGATCGTACAGGCGCTGGCCGCCACGGGACGCAAAGCCGAAGCGCTCAAGCACTACCAAGACCTCGTTGCGCTGCTCAAGCACGAGCTGAATACGGAGCCCGATGCCGCAACCAGGTCGCTCGTCGCCGAGCTGCGCAGCACACAGCCGCCGAGCAGATCGCCCGCTGTCAGAGAGTTCGCCAAGCCCGCGCTACCGCAGCCCGACGGGCCGTCGATTGCGGCGCTGCCCGTTGGCGATATGAGCAGACACCGGGAGCAGGAGAGCGCCGAGAGCCCTCCAGCACCGCGCGATGTGGCACCGTCCACGGTAGCGGTCAGCACGGGCGGCCCCGAGAGGCGACAGCTGACGATCATGGTTTGCAATATGGTCGTCTCAATGCCGCTTGCGGCTCACCTTGACCCCGAGGACATGCACGATCGGATTGCCGCCTTCCACAAAATGGTCGCCGATGTGGTGGCGCGGTTTGACGGATTCGTCGCCCAGTACCTGGGCGACGGCGTGGTCGTTTATTTCGGTTACCCTGCGGCTAATGAGCATGACGCCGAGCAGGCCGTGCGCGCCGGCCTTGCCATCCTCGACGCAGTCGACACGCGGACGGCCGCTTCCGAGGCGACCCTTCAGGCACGCGCCGGCATCGCCACCGGGCTCGTCGTCCTCGGCGAGCAGCTTGGGACCGGCGACATGCGGCAGCGTGTCGCGATCGGCGAGACGCCAAGCCTGGCGGCGCGGCTGCAGGCCGAGGCAGCGCCGGGCGAGGTGGTTATTGCGGCCAGCACGCGGCTGCTGGTGGGGCGAATGTTCGACTGCCGCGCACTGGGTGCCATCGAGGTGAAGGGGCTGCCGGAACCGGTCGAGGCTTGGCAGGTGCGCAGCGAGATGGCCGGCGTCAGCAGGTTCGAGGCGCGGCATGCGGGCGCGCTGTCCCCGCTTGTTGGCCGGCAGGAGGAGATCGAGCTGCTGCTGCGCCGTTGGAATCAGGCCAAGGCCGGTGAGGGTCGGGTCGTGCTGCTCTCGGGCGAGCCCGGCATCGGCAAGTCGCGCATCACTGAAGGCCTGCTGGTCGGGCTCGAGGGCGAACCGCATGCTCGCCTGCGCTATTTCTGTTCTCCGCACCATACGAGCAGCCCGTTCTACCCCTTCATTGCGCAGCTCGAGCGAGCCGCGAGCTTCGAGCCGGGCAGCAGCGCCAGAGCGAAGCTCGACAAACTGGACGCCCTGCTCAAGCCGTTGGCGACGAAACGCGATCTGGCACTCATTGCGGAACTGTTGGGGCTGCCGGCGGACGGGCGCTACCCGGCGTTGACGGTCAGTCCACAGCAGAAGCGAGAGATGACCCTCGCCGCGCTTCTCAACCAACTTGACGGCGTCGCGGCGCAGAGGCCCGTCCTGATGGTGTTCGAGGACGCCCACTGGATCGATCCGACATCGCTCGACCTGCTCGATCGAACGGTTGCCCGCGTCGCGGACCTGGCGGTGCTGCTGGTGGTCACGGTGCGGCCCGAATTCCAGCCAACCTGGGTCGGCCAACCGCATGTGACGATGCTGCCCCTAAGCCGCCTTGGCCGTCGCGACAGCGCCGGCATCATTGCCGGCGTCACCAGGGACAAGGCG
>Ga0157370_10009560_pt1 | contig 10334 bp, 8 predicted proteins | sample C35metaG_FD_113463 | JGI IMG/M metagenome (GOLD analysis project Ga0157370, IMG submission 113463) | Corn rhizosphere microbial communities from Kellogg Biological Station, Michigan, USA - C3-5 metaG | ecosystem: Host-associated > Plants > Roots > Rhizosphere > Soil | place: USA: Michigan... | reverse complement strand
GGCGATCGCACGCGGCGCCAGCCCGCGCGCAGAAGCGAGGACGTGCGCAACGAGCGGCTCGCCCGCAAGCGGATGCAGCACCTTAGGCAATGCGGAGTGCATTCGCTTGCCTTGTCCGGCCGCGAGGATCACGACGTCGAGCGGGGAAGCCATCGAAGGGAGGAAAACCGGGAGAAGCGATGATACGCCAGCGCTATCGACGAGCGCCGGCGCGAGTCTTCACGCCTGGTTGCGGATGCCGCGAGGTCGATGCGGTCACGCGGTCGTGCCGCCGACTCGGCCGGAAACCGCCTCGTCCCGCGCGAACGATTCCTTGGCGTGGGTCCGGCGGCGACGCGTTCAGCCGTGGTGCTGAATCGTCGGCGGGCTGATCCCCATCAGATCGATCATGCTCGCCATGCCCGCCGGTTCGAAGCGGCGCGGAATCGAGCGCTCGCGGCATTCGAGAATCTCGCACTGGACATACATCTGGCGCAGGCGGCGCTCGGCGTCGCGCTGCGAGCCGGCGATGATCGAGACGTTTTCGATGCGCTGGCCCATCCGGGTGCGGATCGTGAAACCGAAGCGGATCATGGCGTCAAGCCTCCTCGTCGTGGCCTCGCGCACACCGTTCGAAGTGACGGCAACGCACGGCCGGGCGTCGCCTCATGCAATTGCCGTTCCGACGCGTCTACCGGACCGCGGCGCAGCCGACGAGAGGCTGGCGAGCTCTGCGGCTTCACGGTGGTGGTCCTCGCATTAACAGGTTCTGCACGCGAGCGTGCACTCACTCCCTGGAAGCGTCCAGATTCGACCGGGCACCGCGAGCCACCGCCGAACGACGCAACCCGACCCTCGCTCAAGGGAACGGCTGTGCCCGAATGCGACAGCCGGCGGTTGTGGGTCGGGAATCGATATCGCACAATCTTGCCCCGATTCCAGCATCGACGTCGGGAGGAAAGCATGGATTGCACAGCGTGCGGGCAGGCGGTTCTGGAGGGCGCGGCGGTCTGCGGTCATTGTGGCGCAGCGGTGGCGAAAGCCGCCGAACCGACTCCCGGCTTCGCCGCGGCTTCGGGCAGCGCAGGTGGCAGCGGCAACCAGGCCAGCGGCCAGGGCTTCGCCTCGCAGGTCGCGGCGAATCGCCTCGCCGAGCGGGTCAAGGCGATCCTGCTGCGGCCGCGAACCGAATGGCCGATCATCGCGGACGAGGCATCGACGCCGCAGGACATCTACCTGCGCTACGTGGCGCCGCTGGTCGCGATCGGCGTCATCGCCACGTTCATCGGAACGGTCGTCGTCGGAATGCCGGTCCCGCTGCTCGGCACGATGCGGCTCGGCATCGGTACCGCGCTCGCGGGCGCCATCGTCCATTTCGTGCTGACGTTCATCGCCGTGTTCGTGATCGCGATGATCGTCGATGCGCTCGCGCCGACGTTCGGCGGGCAGAAGGACGCGCTTCGTGCACTGAAGGTGACCGCCTACAGTTTCACCCCCGGGTGGATCGCGGCGATCCTGACGATCGTGCCCATGCTCGGGTTCCTGGCGGCCCTGATCTCGCTTTACGGGCTTTACCTGATGTATCTCGGCTTGCCCGTCCTGATGCGAGTGCCGAACGACAAAGCCCTCGGCTATACCGTCGTCGTCGTGTTGTGCGCGATCGTGCTCGGTATCGTCGTCAGCGCACTGACCGGCCTCGTGACTGGCGGCTACGGAATGCGGATGTAAGCGCTTTCAGCGCACTGCGAGCAGCGCGTCGGCAAGCTCGGCGAAACCCGCGCCCGCCTCCTGCGCAGTGATCCAGGCCGGCGGCGTCGCGATGCGGTCGAGGAAGTCGCGCACGTTCGCGACGCCGACCGCGTTCGGGAAGAACGCGAACATCGGTGCGTCGTTCGGCGAATCGCCGGCGAACACGAACGTGTCACGCGCAGCGTCGACATCGAGCGCGAATAGCTCGCGCATCAACAATCGCGTGGTGTCGAGCTTGTCGTAGTCGCCGAACCAGCCGTTCACGTGGATCGAGCTCACCTTCGCCGTCATGCCCTCGGCCTGCATCAGCGAGACGATGCGATCGACGTCGGTACGCGGGAGCGGGGGAACGTCCTCGCGGTAGTCGATCGCGAGATCGGTTTCGCGGTAGTGCTGATCGGACGCGAGCGCGCTGCCCGGCACCTCGCGCACGATCCGCGCACCGATCGCCGCGAGGCGCGTGCGCATCCGCTGGCGCTCGCCGTCGGGCGCAAGGAATCGGCGCGCCAATTTTCGCTGCGTTGCATCGAAGTGCATGTAGAAGGCGCCGTTCTCGCCGACGACAGCGTCGACCGGCCACATCCGCGCGATGTGATCGCACCATCCGGCAGGACGCCCGGTCACCGGGACGACAATCATGCCGGCGGCTTGCAAGCGCTCGAGCGCGCGATAGGCATCGGCGGTGAGCTTGCCGTTCGTCGTCAGCGTATCGTCGATGTCGGTCAGCACGACGCGAATGGCGCGTCGCACGTCGCGCGGCATGTGCGCCAGCGGTTGCGGTGCGAAAGTGGTCATCGCCCGATGAACTGCGCCACGCTCTCGCGCGCCCCGCGCGGCATCGACAGCCCGCACTTGGTGCGCCGCCACAGCACGTCTTCCGCCGCGGATGCCCATTCGTCGCGGCGCAGGTAGTCGACTTCGCGCTCGGTGAGACCGCCGCCGAAATCGATACCCAGATCGGCCGGCGACTGCGCATCGCCGAGCACCGTCAGCGCGCGCGTGCCGTAGCGTCGCGCGAGGCCGCGCAGCAGATCGGCCGGCAACGCCGGGTAGCGCCGTTGCAGCTCGGCGAGCCACGCGTCGCGATCGCCGCCGGGAAGATCGCCGCCGGGCAACGCGCTTGCGTTCGTCCACGCCGGGCCCATCGATGGAAAGAACGGCCGCAATTCGGCGAGCGCCGCTTCGGCGAGCTTGCGATACGTCGTGATCTTGCCGCCGAAGATCGACAGCACCGGTGCGAGCGGTCCGCCGGTCGCATTGCGCGATGCTTCGAGCAGCAGCACGTAGTCGCGCGTGATCGCCGAAGGATCGCTCGTCCCGTCGTCGTAGAGCGGTCGCACGCCGCTGTAGGTCCAGACGATGTCGCTCGCTGATAGCGGTCGCTCGAGATACGTGTTCGCGAGCGTCAGCAGGTAATACGTCTCTTCCCCGGAGATTTCCGGATGCGCGAATTGCTCGACCGGCACATCGGTCGTGCCGATCAGCGAGTATCGGTCCTGATACGGAATCACGAACACGATCCGGTTGTCGGCATTCTGCAGGATGTACGCGTGGGCCGCGTCGTGAACGCGCGGCACGACGATGTGGCTGCCCTTCACGTGCCGCACCCCCGCGGTGATCGGCACGTCGGCGAGATCGCCGAGCACCGCACGCACCCATGGCCCCGCCGCGTTCACGAGCGCGCGTGCCGTCACCTCCGACGATCCACCGGCCGGGTCGACGAGCGTCGCGCGCCATACGCCGTCCTCGCGTTTGGCCGCAGTGAGCGCCGTATGGACGCGAATGTCGGCGCCGCGCGTACGTGCATCGATCGCATTGCAGACGACGAGGCGTGCATCGTCGACACGCGCATCGGCGTAGACGAAGCCCTTTCGAAAGCGCCGCTTCAGGCCGGCACCGTAGCGCGTATCGGCGAGCTTGACCGCATACGATCTCGGCAACGTCATCCGGCCGCCGAGCCGATCGTAGAGGAAGAGCCCGGCACGGATCATCCACGCCGGCCGCAGATGCGGCTCGTGCGGCAGCACGAACAGCAGGGGCTCGATGATGTGCGGCGCGATGCGCAGCAGCACCTCGCGCTCGGCGAGCGCTTCGCCAACGAGACGGAATTCGTAATGCTCGAGATAGCGCAGGCCGCCGTGGATCAGTTTCGTGCTGGCCGACGACGTGTGCGCCGCGAGGTCGTCCTTCTCGACCAGGAGCACCGACAACCCGCGTCCTGCAGCATCGCGCGCGATGCCGGCGCCGTTGATGCCGCCGCCGATGACGAGCAGATCGAAGGGGCGCGTATTCATGGGCGGCGCGATTCTACCGGATCGGTTACGATCGCCGTTTCGCACCCACCGACGTCGCGCACATGAACCTCGTCCCCGAAATCGTCGCGCTCGACGACGAAATGCGCGAGTGGCGCCACCACCTGCACGCGCATCCCGAGACCGCATTCGAGGAGGTGGCGACCAGTCGCTTCGTCGCCGACAAGCTGCGCTCGTTCGGACTCGACGTGCACGAGGGCCTGGCGAAGACCGGCGTCGTCGGTGTCCTGCACAATGGACGCTCGGAGGCCGCGATCGGATTGCGCGCCGACCTCGACGCGCTGCACGTGCACGAGCAGTCGGGCATGCCGCACGCGTCGCGCCATCCGGGACGCATGCACGCGTGCGGGCACGACGGCCACACGACGATGCTGCTCGCCTCCGCGAAGGCCCTCGCCGCACGCCGCAACTTCGACGGCACGCTGCACTTCGTCTTCCAGCCGGCGGAAGAGAACGAAGGCGGTGGTCGCGTGATGGTGGAGGAGGGCCTGTTCGAGCGCTTCCCCATGCGCGCCGTCTACGGCATGCACAACTGGCCGCGGCATGACGCGGGCACGTTCGCGATGCGTCCCGGCCCGCTGATGGGCGCATACGACGTCTTCGAGATCGTCGCGACGGGGAAGGGCGCCCACGCGGCGATGGCCTACCAGGGAAAGGATCCGATGCTGTTCGCCGCGCACGCGATCAACGCGCTGCAGACGATCGTGTCGCGCAACCTGCATCCGCAGGACGCCGGCGTCGTCAGCGTGACTCAGGTGCACGCCGGCGACACGTGGAACGTGATCCCCGAATCGATCGTGCTGCGCGGCACGGTGCGCACGTTCGAGCCCGACGTGCAGGACCTGATCGAGCAGCGGATGAAGACGCTCGTCGACGGCATTGCCGCAATGTTCGAGATGCACGCGAGCCTGCGTTACGAGCGGCGCTACCCGGCGACCGTGAACAGCGAGCACGAGACGCTGCGCGCACGCGACGCTGCCGCGGCGGTCGTCGGCATCGACAACGTCGACACCGATCCGACGCCGGAGATGGGCAGCGAGGACTTCTCGTTCATGCTCCAGCGCAGACCGGGATGCTACGTGTGGCTCGGCGCAGGCCGGGGCGCGGACACGCCGAACATCCACAACCCGCGCTACGACTTCAATGACGACGTGCTGGCGATCGGCGCGAGCTACTGGGTGAAGCTCGCCGAGCAGGAGTTGCCGACGCGCCCGTGACATAGGCGCGAGTTACGCCGTCGACAGCAACGCGCCGATGCGCGCGACCGCGTTCGCGACGCCTCGCTCGTCCGCCATTGCACGGCCGATCTGCCGCGCGCGATCGCGCATGCGCTCGTCGCTCGCCGCGGCGATCCGCTCGCCGAGGGCTGGCGCCGTCACGTCGCGATAGGCAAGGCGCGCCGGCGCGATGCCGAGCGCGTGCAGGCGATCGGCCCAGAAGAACTGATCCGCGGCGAACGGCACGACGATCGAGGGCACTCCCGCACGCGCAGCCGCGTGCGTCGTGCCCGCACCGCCATGATGCACGGCAAGCCGCACGCGAGGCAGAAGCCATGCGTGCGGCACGTGACCGATCCGCCGTACGTTCGCCGGAAGCGTGCTTTCGCCGAGCCCGCTCCAGCCACCCGATAACACGGCACGCCGGCCATCGAGCGCGTCGAGCATGTCCGCGAGCAGCCGCTTCCGATCGAAGCCGATCATGCTGCCGAAGCCGACGTAGATCGGCGCATCGCCGTCGGCAAGAAAGCCTTCGAGTCCACCGTCGGGCGCGTACGTTTCGGCACGAAACCACCAGTCGCCGGTGATCATGAAGCGGGCGGGCCAATCGGGCGGTCGCGAAACGAGCGTCGGCGACATGCCGAACAGGATCGGATAGCCGAACCATTGACGTCGTCGCGGCGGCTGCTGCGCGACGTCGCGCCGCGCATCGTTGATCGCGCCGCGGAATGCGCGCCACATCATTGCAAGCACGAGCCGGTGACTGGCACGATTGAGCAATTTCGGAAGCCGGCGCGGCGGCAGAAACGGCGAGGCGAACGCGCGCGTCGGCATCATCGGTTGCAGCGCGATGCCGATCGGCATGGCGTGCAGCGCTTCGGCGCACGAAAGGCCGACGTAAATCGCGAGTCCCGCGCAGAGGATCGCGTCGGCGCCACGCGCCTGCGCAAGCGTTGCGCGCATCCAGTCATCCGTGTGGCGTGTGGCGATATCGGACAGGGCGCGGGCGACGCGCTTCACGTCGTCGCCGCGCGGCAGCAGATCGGAGCCGCTCGACTCCATTTCAGCGGCCATGTTGCCGGCGAGGGCGACGAACGGCACGCCGAGCGCCGTTGCGAATGCTTCGCCGGACCGCTCGGCTAGCACGACGACGTCGTGGCCTGCATCGAGCAGGCCGCGACACAGCGCGAGCATCGGTCGCGTATCACCTTCGGTGCCGAAGGTCAGCGCGACGATGCGCAACGGCTTCAGCCCGGCCGCGTCATCGCCGCCGGATCCACCCAGCGATCGAAATCGGCTGCACTCACGAGGCCGAGCTTCAACGCCGCTTCGCGCAGCGTCGATCCTTCGCGGTGCGCGGCGAGCGCGATCTTCGCCGCGTTCTCGTAGCCGATGTGCGGATTGAGCGCGGTGACGAGCATCAGCGAGCGCTCGAGGTTCGCGCGGATGCGTTCGGTCGCGGGCTCGATGCCCTGCGCGCAGCGCTCGTCGAACGAATCGATCGCGTCGCCGAGCAGCTCGATCGATTCGAGCGTGCCGTGCAGCATCACCGGCTTGTAGACGTTGAGCTGGAAGTTGCCCTGGCTGCCGGCGAAGGCGACCGCAGCGTCGTTGCCGTAGACGCGCACGGCGACCATCGTCACCGCCTCGCTTTGCGTCGGATTGATCTTGCCAGGCATGATCGACGAGCCGGGCTCGTTGTCGGGGATCGTGATTTCGCCGAGGCCCGCGCGCGGGCCGCTCGCGTGCCAGCGCACGTCGTTCGCGATCTTCATCATCGCCGCCGCGAGCGTTCGCAGCGACGCGCTGACGTTGACGATCGCATCGTGCGCCGACAGCGCGGCGAACTTGTTCGGCGCGGAAACGAACGGCACGCCGGTCTCGCGCGCAATCACCGCAGCCACCGTTTCTCCGAACTTCGAATGCGCGTTGAGGCCGGTGCCCACCGCCGTGCCGCCGAGCGCGAGCGGCATCAGTTGCTCGCGCGCAAACGCGATCGTCGTGCGCGCGTCGTCGAGCTGCGCGACCCAGCCGGAGATGATCTGCCCGAGTGTCACCGGCGTGGCGTCCTGCAGATGGGTGCGGCCGATCATCACGATGTCGGCGAACGCATGCGCTTTCGCGTCGAGCGTCGTGCGCAGCCGATCGAGCGCCGGCAACAAGCGATGATCGAGCTCGTCGACGGTCGCGACGTGCATGACCGCCGGGAACGTGTCGTTCGACGATTGTCCACGATTGACGTCGTCGTTCGGATGAATAGGCTTCTTCGCGCCGACGGTCCCCCCGGCGAGCTGAATGGCGCGATTGGCGATCACCTCGTTCGCGTTCATGTTCGACTGCGTTCCCGAGCCCGTCTGGAAGACGACGAGCGGGAATTCGGCGTCGAGCCTGCCGTCGATCACGTCCTGCGCCGCGCGCACGATCAGGTCGACCTTGTCGGCCGGCAACTCGCCCAGCTCGCCGTTGGCGAGCGCCGCGGATTTCTTCAGCACGCCGAACGCGCGAATCACCGGGTGACCCCATCGGAAGCGGTCGACGCCGATCGGGAAATTCTCGATCGAGCGCTGCGTTTGCGCGCCCCACAGGTGATCGGCCGGCACGCGCACTTCGCCGAGCGCGTCCTTTTCGACGCGAATGCCGGAGTCGTTCGTCATGACGAAATGCTACTCCGGCCGGGCGCTGCGCCGGCCGTTCGCCTTGCCTTTGGCGTGCGTCTTTCGCGGGCGCGGCAACGACGCAGGCGCGCGTGGAACGAGCTTGCGCAGGTCGCCGAGCAGCACCTGCTGGCGCGCATCGAGCCCCGCTTCGGTTTCGAGCCAGTCGAAGAACACGTTGAGCTTCTGGCGATCGGATGCGCTGTGGATGAGCTTCGGCAGCGACGACTTCGCGAGCTTCGGCTCGAACTCGACGACGAGCGTCTCCTCGTGCAGCAGGCGCCGGAAGTGGTCCTCGTCGATGTGGCGCAGAACGCCGGTCGGCGCGAGCAGCTGGCGCGTGTGCTCCATCTGCGCGAGGCGCCGCTTGCCGCCCCCGGCCTTCACGATCAGGATGCCGGTGCGGATGATCGCCTCGGGCAGCCCGCCCTGGTCGATCTCGTCGAGCACCTGCCGCACCGCCGGCAGCGCGCGCGGGTCGATCGTCGTGCGGCGGCTGCGCATCGCCGCGCGCTGATCGGCCATCGACAGCGACAGCAGGTTGCCATAAACCTCGTAGAACGCGGCCTCGCTCGCCGCGTCGCGCAGGTCGCGATAGAGATCGAGCGCAGCGTTCACGTATTCGGATTCCAGATGCTCGACGCTGCGGCCGAGGTTGTCGTCGGCGCGCGGACGCCGATACATCCGCGCCACCGCGGCCAGTGCGGGCAACGGCGCGAGAATCGGGTTGCGGTCGGAGAACCACCACCGCTGAACGCGCAGCGGATGCCATTCGCGCATGATCTTGCCGAGCCACTCCGGCATCGCCTCGCGCACGAGCGGCCGCAGCAGCAGTTCGTATGCGCGCTCGTTCAGGTCGGAGAGCGCCTCGACGGCCTCGAACGGCTTTTCGTCGACGCGATCGTTCTTCGACAGCCGCTTCAGATCCTCGAGCCTGCGCTCGTGCAGCGTGACGTCGTATTCGACGTTGCCGTCGGCGCCGACCGTCTCGTTGATGTGCATGCCGTAAAGACCCGGCGGCAGCGCCTGGATGTACTTCAGCACCGACACGATCTGCGTGTGCTCCTTCTTCGCGACCTTGCCCGACACGAAAATGCCGAGATGGCCGATGTCTTCGTGGATGAGGCCGACGATCGTCTGCCCGTTCGCCTTGATCTCCTCGGTGCTCGAGTACAGGTCGATGATCCAGTTGAACGCCTGCTGCGGCGGCGTGATGTTGTCGCCCATCGACGCGAAGACGATGATCGGTTGCTTGATCGCCTTGAGATCGAAGTAGCGTCCGGGGCCGAGGCGCGCCTCGCCCTGCGCGAGCTTGTTGCCGATGAAGAGGTTCTTGACGATCCAGCGAATCTCCTCCTCGTTCATCAGGTAGAACCCGCCCCACCAGCGCTCGAAGTCGAGGAAGCGCTCGGCCTCGTCGTCGACGTTGTCGAACAGCTGGTAGTACTTCGCCCAGTACGTGTTCGCGGGATTCAGGTTCTCGAAGTTCTCGACGAGATGTGCGCCGTCGAACTTCCCGCCGCCCAGGTCGCTCGCGAAAAGCGACAGCCATGTCCCGCCGAGCAAGCCGCCGGCGTAGCGCATCGGATTGTCGCCATCGTTGCCGGCCCAGTAGGACATCGGCGCGGCGTTCACGACCAGCGGACCGGCGATGTCCGGGCGCGCGGCGGCCAGCATCATCACAGCCCAACCGCCCTGGCAGTTGCCGACGAGCACCGGCTTCGGACTTTCCGGGTGCCGCTCGGCAACGACGCGGACGAACTCGGCTTCGGCGTCGGTCACGTCGGCGAGCGTCTGTCCTGGCTCGGGATGGGGAAAGAAGATGACGAAATAGACCGGGTTCCCCGCCTTCAACGCGACGCCAACCTCGGAATCCTCCTTGAAACCGCCGATGCCCGGACCGTGGCCCGCGCGCGGGTCGATGATGATGTACGGACGCATCCTGTCGTCGACGTCGACGCCCTTCGGCGGGACGATGCGGACCAGCGCATGGTTGACGGGGCGTTCGAACGTGCGACCGTCGCAGAGGATCTCGTACTCGTAGGCGAGCACGGGCGGCTTGCCGGCTTCCTCGTGAGCGATCCAGTTGTTGCCGCGCTGGCGCAGCGTGTCGAGGAGCAGGATCGCGCGCTGCACATAATCGATGCTGTAGGCGCACCAGTCGTGAAGCACGCGCTGCGGGGTCAGCGCGCTCGCCGGCGCGGCGGCGCTGTAGGCGGCATGCGCGCGACGGAGGCGCTCGAAATAGGCGCCGTAGGCGTCGCGAATGCGACGCTCGAGGACCGTCGCGACGCCGCGCGAAATCGATAGCGAGCGGTCGATCGTCTGGTTCAGGTTGGGCATTGCGACTCCTTGGTTGGGTCCTGCGCGGGCTTCGCGCTGCACCGCAGCATCGTAGCAGAACGAGGCGGCGGCCCTCGTTC
>Ga0157370_10009559_pt1 | contig 10334 bp, 9 predicted proteins | sample C35metaG_FD_113463 | JGI IMG/M metagenome (GOLD analysis project Ga0157370, IMG submission 113463) | Corn rhizosphere microbial communities from Kellogg Biological Station, Michigan, USA - C3-5 metaG | ecosystem: Host-associated > Plants > Roots > Rhizosphere > Soil | place: USA: Michigan... | reverse complement strand
GTGAGGTGCACGTCGATCATCGCGTACCACTGCTCGTCGGTCATCTTCTGGAGGACGCTGTCCCAGGTGTAGCCCGCGTTGTTCACGACGATGTCGAGGCCCTTGTATTCGCTCACCGCGGTGCCGACGAAACGCTCGGCAAAGTCCGGCGCCGAGACGCTGCCGACACAGGCCACGGCCTGCCCGCCCGCCGCGCGGATGGCCTCTACGGTTTCTTCGGCGGGTTCGGCATCGAGGTCGTTGACGACGATGCGCGCACCTTCCGAGGCGAGCTTGAGTGCGATCGCGCGGCCGATGCCACGGCCCGAGCCGGTGATGAGGGCGACCTTGCCTTCGAGCTTGAGTGTCATGTTCCTGTTTCTTTCGTTGGAATGAATCGTCGGTCAGCGCAGCGCCACCAGCGCCTCGCCCGCGATGCGGGCCTGGCCGTACTGGTTGGCGCTCAGCACCTCGACGCGCACGCAGCGCTCGCCGTTGTGCTCGAGCTTCTCAAGCACGCGGCCGGTGCAGCGCACCGCATGGCCGATGTGGGTGATGCCCTGGAAGCGCACGTCGAAGCGGCGCAGCTGCGACTGCGGCGCCCACTGCGTGAGCAGCCGGCCGAGCCAGGCCATGCCCAGCATGCCTTGCGCGAACACGTCCGGCATGCCGGCCTTGCGCGCGAAGTCGGTGTCGATGTGGATCGGGTTGTGGTCGCCCGAGGCGCCCGCGAAGAGCGCGAGCGTGGTGCGGTTGACCGGCGGGAGCTGCAGTGCCGGGAGCTCATCGCCGATCTGGATGTTGTCGTAGGTGGCGGTGGTGGTATTGGTCATCGCGCGTCTTTCTTCAGTGGCGGCAGACGATCACGGTGCGCAGCTCGGCCACGAGCTCGTCGCGCTGGTTGGTGGCGCGCGAGGTCTTCACGACGAATTCGAGCGCGCCGTTCTTCTTTTCGTAGATGTCGCTGATGGTGGAGCGCACCGTCACCGTGTCGCCCACGCAGGCGGCCTTGTGGTAGCTGAAGCTCTGCTCGCCGTGCAGGAGCTTCGAGAGCGGGATCTGCAGGTCGTCGAGCATCCGGCCCGAAGCGCCCGAATCCAGTTCGGCTGCGAACAGGAAGGTGGGTGGTGCGGGCAGGTCTGGGTAGCCCGCATCGCGTGCGGCGGCGGCATCGGTGTAGACCGGATCGGTTTCGCCGATGGCCTTGGCGAAGAACTGCAGCCGCGTGCGCTCGATGGGCAGCACCGAAGCCGGCAGCTCGTGGCCGATCCATTTCTTGTCGATCATGTTTTCTCTTTTCCTCAGACGCGTTCGTACAGCGTGACCACGCAGGCGCCGCCCAGGCCGAGGTTGTGCTGCAGCGCCATCCGCGCACCTTCGACCTGTCGTTTGTCTGCCGTGTCGCGCAACTGCTGGACCAGCTCCGTGCACTGCGCAAGACCGGTCGCACCGAGCGGATGCCCCTTGGACAGCAGCCCGCCCGAAGGGTTGGTCACCACCTTGCCGCCATAGGTGTTGTCGCCATCGACCACGAACTTCTCCGCGTCGCCGACCGGGCAGAGGCCCAGCGCCTCGTAGCTGATGAGCTCGTTGTGCGCAAAGCAGTCGTGCAACTCGACCACGTCGATGTCCTGCGGACCGACGCCGGCCGCGTCGTACACCTTCTGCGCGGCTTCCTGCGCCATGCTGAAGCCGACGACCTCGCGCATGTCGCGGCTCTCGAAAGTCACGGGTCGGTCGGTGGTCATGGCCTGCGCCTTGATGCGCACGCTGCGGTCCAGGCCGTGGCGTTCCGCAAAACGCCGCGAACACACGATGGCCGCGGCCGCGCCGCAGGTAGGCGGGCAGGCCATGAGCCGCGTCATCACGCCAGGCCACATGACCGGCGCGGCCATCACCTCGTCCTCGGTGACGACGGTGCGGAACAGCGCCACCGGGTTGTTCGACGCATGGCGGCTGGCCTTCGCGCGGATCTTGGCGAAGGTGGACATCTGCGTGCCGTATTGCTGCATGTGCGCAAGCCCGGCACCGCCGAAGTAGCGCAGCGCGAGCGGCACCTGCTCGTTGCCGACCAGCTCGTCGGTGATGGTCTCGAAATTGTCGAAGGGACTCGGGCGGTCGTTGAACACCGCACCCAGCGCGCCGGGGCTCATGTGCTCGAAGCCGAGCGCGAGCACGCAGTCGGCAGCGCCGCTGGCGACGGCCTGGCGCGCGAGGAAGAGCGCGGTCGAGCCGGTCGAGCAGTTGTTGTTGACGTTGACGACCGGAATGCCGGTCATGCCCACCTCGTACAGCGCGCGCTGGCCGGCGGTGGAGTCGCCGTACACGTAGCCCACGTAGGCCTGCTGGATCAGCTCGTAGCCGATGCCCGCATCCTTGAGCGCGGCATTCGTGGCATGCGCGGCCATCTGCGGATAGGGCTGGTTCGCGCCCGGCTTGGTGAAGGGGATCATGCCGACCCCGACCACATAGACGTCTTGACTCATGAAGGTCTCCTTGATGTCCGGATTGGAAAAATGCGTTGAAGAAGAATGTCAGGCCACGCTGCGTTGGCGGCCCTGCCAGAACGGTTCGCGCAGCTTGGTCTTGAGCACCTTGCCCGCCCCCGAAAGCGGCAGCGCATCGACGATGGCCACGCTGCGCGGGCACTTGTAGCCCGCGATCAGTGTCTTGCAGTGCGCAATGAGCTCGTCGTCGCGAATGCCCTGCCCCGGCTTGAGCACCAGTGCCGCGTGCACCGCCTCGCCCCACTCCTCGCTCGGGATGCCGATGACCGCGCAGGCGGCCACCGCGGGATGCTGGGTGATGGCGTTCTCGACCTCGGCCGAGTAGATGTTCTCGCCGCCGCTGATGATCATGTCCTTGAGCCGGTCGACCACGAAGACGTAGCCGTCGCTGTCCATGTAGGCGCCGTCGCCGGTGTGCATCCAGCCGTCGCGCACCGCGGCGGCCGTTTGCTCGGGCTTGTTCCAGTAGCCCTGCATCACGTTGGGGCCGCGCACCGCGATCTCGCCCACGGTGCCGCGCGGCACCTCGGTGCCGTCGGCATCGACGATGCGCACCTCGGTGCAGTAGCTCGCGCGGCCGGCCGCGCGCAGCTTGCCCAGCTTGCGGCCTTCGGCCGTGTGGTTGCGCGCGGGATTGATGGTGGCCAGCGGCGAGAGCTCGGTCATGCCGTAGGCCTGCACGAAGTCCACGCCCGGGAAAGCATCGATCGCGCGGTTGAGCACCGCCTCGGAGATCGGCGAGGCGCCATAGGTGATGCACTTCAGGCTCGTCAGGTCGCGCTGCTCCCGCATCGCAGGGTGGTCGACCAGCATCTGGATCATGGTGGGCACCAGCAGGATGTGGGTGACGCGGTCTTTCTCGATGGCGTTGAGCACGCCCTCGGGGCTGAACATCGGGATGATCGAATGCGTGTTGCCTTCGAGCCAGTGCGGCGTGGCCAGGCCCATGTCGGCCAGGTGGAACATCGGCGCGGCATGCAGGTAGCAGCCGCCGGGCGGCGCCAGGTGCTCGGCGTGCAGGGCAAGGCCCGAGCTGCCCATGTTGGTGTGGCTGAGCATCACGCCCTTGGGGAAACCGGTGGTGCCGCCGGTGTAGAAGATGCCGGCCAGGTCCTCGTCGCGGCGGGCGGCGTCGGGCACGGGCTCGGCCGCATCGAGCAACGCTTCGTAGCCGTGCATGCGCGTGGGCAACGCGCCGTCGCCGCAGTAGATCACCTCGCGCAGGCTCGTGGCCTGCTCCCGCATCTGCTCGACCATGGGGCGGAAGGTCTCGTCGACCAAGAGGATGGTCGAGCCCGAGTCTTCCAGCGAATAGAGGATTTCCGCGGCCGACCAGCGGATGTTGCAGGGGTTGAGCACCCCGCCGCCCCAGGGCACGGCCATCTGGTATTCGAGGTAGCGGGCCGAATTGAGCGACAGCATCGCCACGCGGTCGCCCGTCTGCATGCCCAGCTTCTGCAGCGCGCCCGCCAGGCGTGCGACGCGTTCTCCGTATTCGCGAAAGCTGAGGGTGCGGCCGGCAAACTGCACGGCCGGTTTGTCGGGGTGCTGTTGCAGGCTGCGGTGCAGCGGCTGGGTCATGTACATGGCGATGTCTCCGTCTCTCTTTGGTGTTTCGGATGGTAGAAATCCGGCTCCCGCCCGGCGATTGCGCTTCGCTTCGATCGCATTGCAGAAAACGTCAATCGACACGGTGGCATGCTTGGTGTCTGATCGCTGCGTCTCATGCTGCAACCACCCGTCACCATTCCGATCGCTTTTGTCCACGGCATGCTGTCGGGCATCCGTGCCCGTGGCGCCGATGCGCCTCTGGACATCGACATCGCGCTGGAAGACGCCGGCATCGCGCCGTCGCTGCTCGAAGAAACGGCGTCACGCGTGACCGCCGAGCAGTACGTCGCCCTGTTCGCCCTGCTGATGAAGCGGCTGGACGACGAGGCCCTGTGCTTTCTCACGCGGCGCCTGCGCTGCGGCAGCTTCGCCCTGATGCTGCGCTCCACGCTGGGCGCGCCCACCTTCGAGGTGGCGTTGCGCCGCGTGGCCCACACCTTCAGCCTGCTGCAGGACGACCTCTCGCTGGTGCTGCTGCACGAAGGCCCGCTCGCGGGCTTCGGCCTGCGGCTGAACAACCTGCAGGCGCCGCACCAGAACTTTCTGCACGAGCTGATGCTGCGGGTGTATTGGCGGCTCTTCGCATGGCTGCATGGCGGCCGGCTGGTGGCACGGCGTTTCGATTTCGGCTTCGAGCTGCCGCCCTATGCCGACGGCTACGCCAAGGTATTCCCCGGTCCGCTGCAGTTCGGCCAGCCGCTATCGGCCGTGTGGTTCGATGCCAGCGCGCTCGCCACGCCGATGCATCGCGATGCGCACGCGATGCAGGCCTTTCTCTCGGCCTCGCCGGCCAACGTGATCCTGCCCCGGCTGGCCGAGCAGGCCGTGAGCGCGAAGGTGCGCGCGGTGCTGCAGCAGAACCGGCCGGCGTGGGCCGATCTCGCGACCACGGCGGGCAGCCTGCACATGTCGGTCAGCACCTTGCAGCGCCACCTGGCGACCGAAGGCACGTCGTTCCAGTCGCTGAAGGACCAGCTGCGGCGCGACGTGGCCATCGTGCGGCTCAACACCAGCACCGTGCCGCTCGCGGCGTTGGCCGAGGAACTGGGGTTCGCGGACAGCGCGGCCTTCCAGCGGGCCTTCAAGACATGGACCGGCGGTGCGCCGGGGTCGTACCGATCGGCGGCGGCGCGCGCGGCGCCTCGTGCAGGCAACGGCCCGCCCGCTGGTTCAGCCTAGTGCGCTAGTACGAAACGACGACGCCGCTGACCAGCAACGCGGCGAACAGCGCGAACACGCCGCGCCACGACGCCGGGCGCGTCTCGACCCATCGGTAGAGCAATGCCGCCGCCGCCACGGAAAGTCCGAAGGTCGCCGCCATGCCCAGCAGGTCGACCCACGGCCCGTGCGGCGCGAGATTGGCGACGAGGGCATTCATCGCGAGAAGCACCGGAAAGTGAATCAGGAACAGCGAGTACGACATGCGCCCCAGGCGCTGCAACGGCACCGCTGCCGCCGGCCACTTGGCGGGCGACAGCCAATGCCTGTGCTGCGCGAGTGCGATCAGCAGCGCCGTGAGCAGCGCCGTCGCGATGCGGCTGCGCCATTCGATGGCGAGCGCCCCGGCGCCGACCAGCACCAGCAGCGCCACGGCGCCCTGCCAGGTGCTGGCACGCGTGGCGCGGCCGATCCAGAACACCAGCATGCCGAGCCCATAGGCGCCGAAGAAATACAGCGCGGTGTCGTCCAGGTCGGCATTCCGGTTGAAGAGCACCAGCGAGGCCACGGCCAGCGCGAGCACGAGCAGCACGGGCATCCATCGCGACGATCGATTCACGACGCCCGTTGCGGGTGGGCTCAACATGGCCGGAAGGCCGACCAGCATCAATGCGAGCGCGAACAACTGGAAGTCGATGGCCACGTACCAGACACCGGTGGACAGCGACTCGTAGCCCAGCAGGTCCTGCAGCAACAGGCCATGCGCAAACAACTGCCCGATGCTCGGCGATGCCGGCACCACGTCTTCATCGAGCCACGGCCGCACCAGCGCGGCCACCAGCACGCAGACGGTGAGCGCGGCCAGGTACGGCATCACCAGCCGTCCATAGCGCTGCAGGATGCGTGCGATGGGCCGGTCGACGCGCAAGAGGCCATCCGGCGCAAGGCTCGCGGCCGCGAGGAATCCCGCGATCACGAGGAACACCTGCACCGCGAGCCGACCGTCGTCCGCCAGCCAGCCGAAGAAATCGGGCGCGAGCCCATAGGCGCCCGCCGGCATCGGTCCGTAGCGCGAGAGGTGATGCCCCACGATCACCGCGCAGGCGACGCCCTTCGCAGCGTCGAGCAACGGCATGCGCCCCGGCGACGGGGGCGCGATGGCGGAAGCCATGGTCAGCCGAGGCTCAAAGCGCGAGCCGCTGCCGTGCTTCCTGGTATTCGCGCTTGAGCTTCTCGATGAAGGCGGCGGCGCTGGCCACTTCGGTCACGGCGCCGATGCCCTGGCCCGAGCCCCAGATGTCTTTCCAGGCCTTGGCCTTGCTGCCGTCGCCGCCGCCGAAGTTCATGGTCTTCACGTCGCCCTCGGGCAGGTTGGCCGGGTCCATGCCGGCCTTGACGATGCTGGGCGCGAGGTAGTTGCCGTGCACGCCGGTGAAGAGGCTGGAGTAGACGATGTCGTCCGAGGTGCCGTCGACGATGGCCTGCTTGTAGTCGTCGCTCGCGCGTGCTTCCTCGGTCGCGATGAAGGCGGTGCCGATGTAGGCGAAGTCGGCGCCCATGGCCTGCGCCGCGAGCACCGCGCCGCCGGTGGCAATGGAGCCCGACAACGCGATCGGGCCGTCGAACCACTGGCGGATTTCCTGCACCAGCGCGAACGGGCTCTTCACGCCCGCGTGGCCGCCGGCGCCGGCCGCCACGGCGATGATGCCGTCGGCGCCCTTCTCGATCGCCTTCTGCGCGAACTTGTTGTTGATGATGTCGTGCAGCGTCACGCCGCCGTAGCTGTGCACCGCGTCGTTCACGTCGGTGCGCGCGCCCAGCGAGGTGATGACGATCGGCACCTTGTACTTCACGACCATCTCCATGTCGTGCTCCAGGCGGTCGTTGCTCTTGTGCACGATCTGGTTGATGGCGAACGGTGCTGCGGGCTTGTCGGGATTGGCCTTGTTGTAGGCAGCGAGCTCTTCGGTGATCTCGATCAGCCACTCTTCCAGCTGCGCTGCGGGCCGTGCGTTGAGCGCGGGCATCGAGCCGACCACGCCGGCCTTGCATTGCGCGATCACGAGCTTGGGGTTGCTGATGATGAACAGCGGCGAGCCGATGATCGGCAGCGGCAGGTTCGCGAGGACGGGGGGCAGCTTGGACATGTTGTCTCCGGGAATGGGTTCGGTTTTATAAGAGAGGAAGGCCCGTGCCGCCGGTCAGGTGGGCGACACGGAACGCGGTTCAGAACGCGTCGAGCGCCAGGGCCGTGACACTCTCGGCCCCGTCCACGATGCTGTCGCGCAGGCCGGGCGCCTTGTTGAGGATGTGCTCGGCGTAGAAGCGCGCGGTGGCGATCTTGGCGAGCATGAAGTCGGTGTCGAAGCTGCGCGAGGCGAGGTCTTCCGCAATGATCAGCGAACGCGCAAGCTGCCAGCCGGCCACGAGGTTGCCCGCGAGCATCAGGTAAGGCACGCTGCCCGAGAACACCGCGTTGGGCGATGCCTTGGTCTGGCCCGCGACGAAGTCGACCACTTCGATGAAGGCTTCGCGCGCGGCCTTCAGGCGCCTGAGCACGGAGGCTGCGGCGGCGCTCTCGCTCTTGGCGAGCTCGGCCTCGGTCTTCTCGATCTGTGCGGCGATGGCCTTGGCAGTCTGGCCGCCATCGCGTGCCGTCTTGCGGCCCACGAGGTCGTTCGCCTGGATGGCGGTGGTGCCTTCGTAGATCGTGAGGATCTTCGCGTCGCGGTAGTACTGCGCGGCGCCGGTCTCCTCGATGAAACCCATGCCGCCATGCACCTGCACGCCGAGCGAGGTCACTTCGAGGCTCATCTCGGTGCTGTAGCCCTTGACCAGCGGCACCATGAATTCGTAGAAGGCCTGGTTCTGCTTGCGCGCATCCGCATCGGGGTGATGGTGCGCAGCGTCGTAGGCGGCGGCGGCCACCGAAGCCATCGCGCGGCAGCCTTCGGTGTAGGCACGCATCGTCATCAGCATGCGCTTGACGTCCGGGTGATGAATGATGGGTGCGCTGGCGTTGATGGAGCCGTCGACCGGGCGGCTCTGCACGCGGTCCTTGGCGTAGGCCACGGCGTGCTGGTAGGCGCGTTCGGCGATCGCGATGCCCTGCATACCGACGGCATAGCGGGCCGAGTTCATCATGATGAACATGTACTCGAGGCCGCGGTTCTCCTGGCCCACGAGGTAGCCCACAGCGCCGCCGTGGTCGCCGTACTGCAACACGGCGGTCGGCGAGGCCTTGATGCCCATCTTGTGCTCGATGCTCACGCAGTGCACGTCGTTGCGCTCGCCGAGTGCGCCGTCCTTGCCGACGATGAACTTGGGCACCACGAACAGGCTGATGCCCTTCACGCCTTCGGGCGCGCCGGTCACGCGGGCTAGCACGAGATGCACGATGTTCTCGGCCATGTCGTGCTCACCGTAGGTGATGAAGATCTTGGTGCCGAACACCTTGTAGGTGCCGTCGGGCTGCGGCTCGGCGCGGCTGCGCACCATCGCGAGGTCGCTGCCGGCCTGCGGCTCGGTGAGGTTCATCGTGCCGGTCCACTGGCCGCTCACGAGCTTTTCGAGGTACACGGCCTTGAGCTCGTCGGAGCCGGCGGTGAGCAGCGCTTCGATGGCGCCGTCGCTCAGGAGCGGGCACAGCGCGAAGCTCATGTTGGCCGAATTGAGCATCTCGCCGCAAGCCGCGCCGATGGTCTTCGGGAGGCCCTGGCCGCCGAAGTCCGCCGGATGCTGAAGGCCTTGCCAGCCGCCAGAGACGTACTGCGCGAAGGCATCCTTGAAGCCCGGCGTGGTGGTGACTTCACCGCCCCTGAAGGACGAGGGATTGCGGTCGCCTTCGATGTTCAGCGGCGCGACCACGTCCTGGTTGAAGCGCGCGCATTCCTCGAGCACGGCCTGCGCGGTCTCGAGGCCTGCGTCCTCGAAGCCCGGCAGCTTGGCGATCTCGCCGATGTTGGCCAGGTGCTCGATGTCGAACAGCATGTCCTTGAGGGGGGCGGTGTAGCTCATGTCTCTTGTCTCCAGATACAGCGGATACGAAAAGGGCATCGCGAACGATGCCCTTCGGCTCAATGCGGCAGTGCGATCAGAGCGCCTTCACCAGTTCGGGCACGGCCACGAACAGGTCGGCCACGAGGCCGTAGTCGGCCACCGAGAAGATCGGCGCCTCTTCGTCCTTGTTGATCGCCACGATCACCTTGGAATCCTTCATGCCGGCCAGATGCTGGATCGCACCCGAGATGCCCGCTGCGATGTACAGCTGCGGCGCGACGATCTTGCCGGTCTGGCCCACTTGCCAGTCGTTCGGGGCGTAGCCCGCATCGACGGCTGCGCGGCTGGCGCCCAGGCCCGCGTTGAGCTTGTCGGCCAGCGGGGCCATCACTTCAGTGAACTTCTCGGCGCTGCCGAGGGCTCGGCCACCCGAGACGATGATCTTGGCGGCCGTCAGTTCGGGGCGCTCGCTCTTCGTGACTTCACGGCCGACGAAGCTCGACTTGCCGCTGTCGGCGACGCCTTCGGCGGTTTCAACGGTGGCGGTGCCGCCCGTTACTGCCGCGGCGTCGAAGCCGGTCGTACGCACCGTGATCACCTTGGTGGCATCGCTGCTCTGCACGGTGGCAATCGCGTTGCCGGCGTAGATCGGACGCTCGAAGGTGTCGGGGCTGTCGACCTTGGTGATGTCGCTGATCTGGGCCACGTCCAGCTTGGCAGCCACGCGCGGTGCGACGTTCTTGCCGTTGGCGGTCGAGGGGAACAGGATGTGGCTGTAGTTGGATGCGATCGCCAGCACCTGGGCCGCGACGTTCTCCGCCAGGTTTTCAGCAAGGCTGGGGCTGTCAGCCACGATGACCTTCGACACGCCGGCGATCTGCGCGGCGGCCTTGCCGGCTTCGGCGGCATTGGCACCGGCCACGAGCACATGGACGTCACCACCACAGGCCAGCGCTGCGGTCACGGTGTTCAAGGTAGCCGGCTTGATGCTGGCGTGGTCGTGTTCGGCAATAACAAGTGCGGTCATGTTCAGATCACCTTCGCTTCGTTCTTCAGTTTGTCCACCAGCGTCGCCACGTC
>Ga0157370_10009558_pt1 | contig 10334 bp, 9 predicted proteins | sample C35metaG_FD_113463 | JGI IMG/M metagenome (GOLD analysis project Ga0157370, IMG submission 113463) | Corn rhizosphere microbial communities from Kellogg Biological Station, Michigan, USA - C3-5 metaG | ecosystem: Host-associated > Plants > Roots > Rhizosphere > Soil | place: USA: Michigan... | reverse complement strand
CCGGATGCACGAGAGATGTTCGCGTTGGTGCTGGAAATGGCGGGACACAGCGTTCGAACTGCGAATGATGGCGAACATGCGCTGGTAGTGGCTGAAGCTTTCGGCCCGGATGTCATTTTTCTCGACATCGAAATACCGAAAGGAAATGGTTACATCACTTGCCAAAACCTCCGCAAGTCACCCGCGCTTCAGAACGCGAGAATCTACGCGGTCAGCGGTGTCACCGGCGCGGCTCACGAGCGGCGCTGTGCCGAGGCCGGATTCGACGGTCAGGTTTCCAAGCCCGCAGACCCCGCTTGCTTCGACCTGCTTATTCGACAGGACCGTACCGGCTTCAGCCGCGTCAATTCGCCAAGTTAGCGATGCTACCGATGCATGCCCCGCGGGCACCGCTACCGATTCAATCTCGACGTCGCCCAACCTGGTGTTTGCGGAACGCTGAACCATGCGTTCCATCTTCATCCCCGGCCTTCGCCCGATCAAGTGACGGCCGATATCGCATTGATAGGCAGCCCTGGTATCGATCTCCAAACTACGACCTTGGTAGGCGAACGGTGAACTCACTTCCGTGCCCGGTGCCCGCGCTTGCCGCGGTGACGCGACCACCGTGGCGCTCGACCAGACTGCGCACCAAGGCAAGTCCGATACCGAGGCCCGCCTCCGTCCGCCCCGATGACGGATCCGCCTGGACGAAGAGTCCGAACACACGCGGCAGGACTTCCGTGGCAATGCCGATGCCACTGTCGCGTATGCGCACGATGGCTTCGACCTCTTCCTGTTCCACGAACAGCTCGACGTCGCCCCCCGCATCCGTGTACTTCGCGGCGTTCAAGAGCAAGTTCACGAACACCTGCTCGAGTCGGGCGGGATCCGCCTGCAGCCACACGGGCGCATCCGGGAATGATGTGGTCATCCGGTGATGGCGCTGTTCCATGGTGAATTCGACGGTCTGCGCGGCGTGAGCTGCGAGGACGCGCAGATCGATTCGTTGGCACTGCAGGCGTAGCTGTCCGCTTCGGACGCGTGACACGTCGAGAAGGTCTTCGACGAGACGAGTCATGTGCCCAACCTGACGTTCGATTAGCATTCGCGCCTTCACCGCGGAGGGATCGGCGGATGTGTCCATGCGCAGAACGCGGGCCGCGCTCCCGATCGCACCCAGAGAATTGCGCAGCTCGTGAGAAAATACCGTCATGAATTCGTTGTTCCCGTTTTCCATGCCAAGTTCTTGGCCGTTCGACAACAGAGACCGAATCTGAAGGCGATCCGCGCGCTCCCGCGTGCTGCGCTGGAGCATCTCAGCCGGGCGGAAGTTGAGACTGTGGTCGGCAAGCTCGTTATCGACCTCGCGCCCGTTGATATGCTCGACGCTAGGGTGGCCACCACCAGTGGATTCAGATTGATCGTTCATGGGCTTCTCCCCGAGTGATAATTCGATGATCAGCACGCCCCTCAACCGACCAACCCATCCGCTCCACCAGCCAGATCACCCGGAGCAGGGTTGCGTCTCGCGCCGTTGCCAATGCTCGCGAAGCTAAGCAGCATGACCGCACACGTCTGTACGTCACCGCACGCACCGGAACTCGGTGGGTCCAACAGCATTATTCCCTGTCGCCGGTCGCACGGGGCGGCCGTAGAATTTCTCATGGATTGAATGCCTTGGCGCTTGAACAAGCCCTGAACCGAGGCCCCCTATGTACGATGCACCACATATGGCATTCCGAAAAGGTCTAGGTTACGGCAACGCATCATATGCCAGCGAGACGCGTGCAATGACGGGGACCTCTCAGCCACGGCAAAATCACATTCTGGATGCGTTACCGCAGCCGGAACGCGACCGGCTATTTCCGCACCTGAAGCTCGTAGCGCTACCGCTCGGTGAAATTCTGTACGAGTCGGGCGACACGCTACATCACATCTACTTTCCGACCGACTCGATCATCTCACTCCTGTACGTGCTCGAGGATGGCGCCTCGGCGGAAATCGCCGTGGTCGGTAATGAGGGCGCGATCGGCGTGGCTCTCTTCATGGGCGGTGAAACCACGACGAACCGTGCCATCGTACAAAGCGCCGGCTCTGCATACCGACTGACCGGCGCGCGGCTGAAGGAGGAATTTGGGCGTCACGGTGAGATGCTCCACATCCTGCTGCGTTACACACAGGCCTTGATCACACAGATGGCCCAGACCGCGGTGTGTAACCGGCATCACTCGGTGGACCAGCAATTGTGCCGCTGGCTGCTGCTGTCTCTGGACCGGCTGTCCTCAGCCGAATTGACCATGACCCAGGAACTCATCGCTAATATGCTCGGTGTGCGCCGCGAGGGCGTCACCGAGGCCGCCGGCAAGCTGCAGAAGCTCGGTGTGATCACCTATCAACGTGGACACATTACAGTGCTGGACCGGCCGCGCCTGGAACAGCTCTGCTGCGAGTGCTATGCCGTGGTCAAGAAGGAAACCGACCGCTTGCTGCCCCTGCATCCGCTGCACTTACACGGTGAACAGCCGCTTACAACTCGCGATGCCGGGAACGAGCAGAAGTGAAGAAAAACAAGCGTCACCCATCTGGGACGGACTTCCCTGTCAAGAACGCCATTCTTCGCACGCTCCTCAACTCTGAGTACAAACATCTGAGGCCCATGCTCGAGCGAGTAGATCTAACGCTTGGGGAGATCATTTATCAGGCCGATCAACGTATCGACCACGTTTACTTTCCAGAAACGGCAGTGGTGGCCATGATCGACACTGTGGAGGACGGCGCCACTGTCGAGGTCGGCATCATTGGCCACGAAGGCATGGTGGGGATCAATATTTTCCTGGGTTGCCTGGTGACGCCCGATAAGGCGATTGTGCAGATTTCCGGCAGCGCGATGCGAATGAAGACGAGTGCCCTGCGGAAGGAACTTCGCTTTGGCAGTCCGCTGCAACGCCTGCTCCTGCGCTACACACAGGTCTTGCTGGCCGTCATCAGTCAATCGGTCGCTTGCAGCCAGCACCACACGGTGGGGCAGCGTCTTGCCCGCTGGCTGCTCACGATGCATGACCATGCTGAATCGAACGAGTTTGAAATGCCCCACAAATCCATTGCGGCGATGCTGGGGGTCCGCCGAGAAGGTGTTACCGAGGAAGCCGTGAAGCTCCAAGCGGCAGGATTAATTGCCTACCGCCGCGCTCACATACAGATACTCGATGAGGCGGGATTGAAGAAGAAGTCCTGCGAATGTTATCGGTTCATACGACGGCAGTTCGACGGCCTGCTCAAAGAGGTGCCGGCCTTCTTGTCGCGCAAACCTCGAATTTCACGCTACAGGGCTCGATAGCGGGCAGGTCAGCCGCTCTTGCGGAAACGTCTCGCCGGCACGGGACGCCCAATGTGATCCTCCCAAGCCGCGATGTCGTTCGCGTCGGTGCCGGACCGTCCCATCGCGCCCACAATAAGCGTGGGCCTCAACGGAGTCGGCCGTCGCAGGTCCGTAGTCAGCCCACAGAAACTTCCCCGATTGGTCTGGGTCCAGGGCGATCCGTGGGCCGATCGCCTCAATCAGCGTCGCCCGAGCGCTCGGCATCCCGACCCAGTGGCTCCTCCAGACGGGCCAGGAGGGCGAGGAAACGCTCTCCCACCTAGCGGGGGGGCCGCTACGAGCTTTATAGCGCTTACCAGATTCGAGTGCCGGTCGTCCCGGTCAGCATCGTTGCAACAGAGCCACGCTGCAACGATTCGCACCAGCGGGTACCGGGAGCCGTTTGGTCACACCCGTCGGTTACTCTCCGGGTGCGGGCGCCTCATTCGCCCCCGTCCACGGAAGCTCCTCGCGAATGGCCCGGACGACCTCACTAGCGATCTCGGCGCGTTCGAGGATCGGATGTTCAGCCCGAAGCTTGCCGCTGAGAACACCGCGCGATTCACGCACCGAGCGGATGATGCGATCGAGGGTGGGGTCAGGTCCCTCGATGATGCTCTTCAAGCGGGTACGGGCGGCGCCGTGGCGCTGAAGGTACTGCGCCTCGGCGCGCATTTCCTGTTCGATGGTCAAATCGAGTGCGTGAGCAAGAAAGGCTACGTGGCGGGTCAGGTCGGGATAACGCCATGCGTGCAGGGCGTCCGAATACGCATCAAACTGGAAGTTATAGTGGACGCCATCTGCTCCTTGTTGGTCCGCGCCGAAAGAGCATCGATTTTGATACTGCTGCATCAGCGGACGGGAGAAAAGTTCCAAGACGCCGTCATAGCTCAAGGGGCGCAACTCCGCTCGGTGCAAGACCGCCGAGACCGGCACGATGTACGGGGCAGGTAGGGCACCGTCGCGACGTAGAATATCGTTGATCAGGAATCGGCTGATGCGGCCATTCCCATCGATCATCGGGTGTAGGTAAACGAAGCCGAACGAGACCAATGCCGCACGTGCCACGGAGGATAGGCCTGCGGTTCGTTTCACTAGTTCCTGGAGTCCGGCAAGCATCGAGGGCACCACATCCCAGTGGGGACCGATGTAGTGCACCAGTTCCTCTCCAAGGCGCGCTGTCTCCCCGACAAACACCGGTGAGCGGCGCAGCCCATAGTGCAGGGCATTGGGACCTAAGATCTCGCGCTGCAGGGTTTCTAACTCGATGGGATCCAGCGGATCGGCCGATTGTCCGGTGCGTTGCTCGATGACGGCGGCAAAGCGTTGAATGCGATCACGTTTGCTCTCTTCGTGCTCGATGGCAAAGCTGGCGCGGCTTTCTTTGACGGTCAACCACACGGCGCTGCGCACCACGAGTTCGCGACTGAACTGCCCCTCGAGTCGTGCCATACGCTCCCCCACATCGAAGGCGAGTGCCTGGGTGACCTGTGGGGTGAGATACACCTGGGGACTGAAGCGCGTATCCCCGAGCAGATTGTCGCGCACGCGCCAGCGGGCATTGTTGATCGGGGAGGGCGCGGTGAGTTCGCGCATGGGATCGAGAGCTGCGATGTAGTTACCGCGGGTGCGGTCGGGCACATCGAGCTGCTGCCCGGTGAGGCTTTCGTACAGAAAGCCGGTGCGGCGGGCGTACTGTCCAGTGGGTTCGGCTCGGATCCAACCTTCGAGGTCGGCGGCTGGGAGCACCGCAAACAGACGCGAGAGGGTCTCCAAGTGGACGCCTTCGTGTTTGAGGGCGAAGGCGAGATGGCCGGCGACGGTCGAGTCCGGCCTGAGCAGTTCCTGTACAGTACGGTGCTCAGTGTGGCCATCGAGCACCCTGGCACGTGTGCCCCCGATGGCGGTCTCCACCGCTAATGCTTGAGTCACCGTCAAGCCGTAGCGCTCAATGAGCCATCGGTAGCCGATCCAATCGGGCACTTAAAATCGTCCTCGTTCACACAGGAACGATTATTCTAAGACCATAACGCTTAAAAATATCTATTTTTTGATAAAACCGATTACAAGGTCGCCGGACACCCCGGTCAAGACTCTGCCGAGTCGCCACCTGTGGGTCGCATAACGTCGTATCGGTGTTCCGCCTTGCCCCCAGGGCGCAAGGCGTGCAGTCGGCCGCGCTGGATCTAGACCGCGCCTTTCGCGTAACTGAATCGATCATCTGAAGTTGAGCGTCGTGGCGTGTTCATGCCAACAGCACAGGGGAAGCGACCTCCGCTATTGAGGCCGAGCGCGTTGAAGCCTGCCGGCTACCGCGCGCGGTTGACGGATATCAGAACTCGGATACGAGCAGCGCGCATCAAGGCGTCGCTTTCTGTCAACCGGGAACTCATCTGTCTCTATTGGGACATCGGTGGATTGAGATCTGGCTCGTAAGCTTCATGCAATACGACCTAGGCTTCTTCGACGAGGAGTGCGGGAGGGTGGAGTGCGCCGAGAACCCCTTCGGGGCTAAAGTGTCACCCATGTCCCCGGTATAAAACGTTACCCATCCACCCGGAATGGACACACGTTGCAAGTGGTAGCGGGGGCAGGATTTGAACCTGCGACCTTCGGGTTATGAGCCCGACGAGCTGCCAGACTGCTCCACCCCGCACCAGGAGGGCGCGCATCATACAAGCGACCCGCGGGTCCAGCAACCGAATCATCAACCGCCATCAATAAGCGCCGCCCTAGCCATCCCCTCCCTAAGGCGCTGCCCGCGGTGGACGCCACCGCCGCCGCCGGCAATGGCTCGCAAGGGCCGGACCCCGAAAAGCGGCTGCGTAGCCTCAGCCCGCCACCACCAGCTCCCCGAATGCCTTGAGCACCCCGTTCCACCCTTCCTCGGAGTCGAAAGCCTCGCGCAGCCGGGGGGCGTTGTCGCCGAGACGCTCGAGATAGCGGTGCTCGATGTCCACGCGCGTCTCGCCCGCGGCGAGGGCGGTGAAGGTGATCTCGACTTCCGTCACCAGCGCGGGGTTGAACTTCCAATCGGCGCCGATTTGCCAGGCGAGCACGAGCCTTCCGGGCGGCTCCCATTGAAGAACTTTTCCCCACTGGCATTCGGACCCGTCGCTGCCGCGTTCGTACCAGCGTCCGCCGACGCCAGGCTCGAGGACCACGTCGGCCTGCGGTGCGGAGCCGATCGACTTCGACCGAGGCCACCAGCGACCGATGCGGGAGGTGAAGGTGGTGAATGACTTCTCCGTGCTCGCCTTGACGACGATGCTTTTGCGAACGGGGGCAGGGCGGATGACTGTCATGGGCTTTTGGGCGCTCCGGTGTCGGAGGTCTCGTTGTCTGCGTCGGACTCGACGTCCGCGGCAAAGGCGCGTAGAGCGCCTTCCCACATGTCGTCGATCCAGGCGCGAATCTCACCGAGGCCTTTCGGATCGATCTCGTATACGCGGCGTGTTCCGCGGGCCTTGTCACGGACTAGTCCTGCAGCCTTGAGGACGGCCAGATGCTGAGAGACGGCAGGGCGGGAAACAGGCGTAGTGCGAGCGAGCTCGCCGACAGCGCGAGGGCCCGCCCTGAGGTGCTCGAATAGCTGCCGCCGTGTTGGATCGGCCAGCGCCTGCAGGGCCGCTGCCGCCGCCGAAGTCTTTTTCATACGCTCAATGCCGCCGGCGCGGCGCCGGCGCTGCTGCTTAGGCCGCCTGCATCAGTCTCTCGCGCTCGGTGGCCTGCAGGCTCGGTCGAGTGGCCATCCGCTCCATCCATGCATCGAGAGGGGTGCCTTGGAGAAGGCTCTGTCCCTCTGCCGTCATGCGGAACATCGCGATGTGCGGCACCAGCATCAGATCGGCGATCGACAGGGAATCGCCGGCCACGAAGGGTGCGCTGCCCATCAGGCGCTGCAGCTCCTGGACACAGACGCGCGCGGCGGGGACGGCCTTGGCGACGCCTTCCTCATCGGGGCCGCGCCCCCAGAACATCTGTGACATGAGCCGCTCGGCGGTGATCTTCACTGTGATCTGCGGGAACACGTACCAGTCCACGATGCCCGCGATCTGATTCATGCGCGCCGCAGCCTTCGCATTCTGCGGCTGCAGCGGGTTGTGCGTGGACAGGGAGTCGACGTACCTCAGGATCGCCTGGGTTTCGTACAGACTGAAATCGCCATGTTCCATCGACGGGATGCGGCCGAAGGGTTGCCGCTTCAGGTACTCAGGCGTGCGGGCTGCTCCCATCGGCATGATCGCCAGGCGATAGGGGACCCGTTTCTCCTCGAACCCGAGAAGCGCGCTACGCACATACGGACTGCCAGGTATGCCGTGGACGACGATGCCGCTCATGGTGATCTCTCCCTCGCGCGGAACACCGGGGTGGTGTCGCCTGTGGGAGTGTATGGTAAGTATGAACTTACCGAGTGTCAAGTCACCGCAGCAGCGATTCGCGCCGCCAGTTGTTTGCCTTCCTCAGGTGCAAGGGATCCCGCTGGCCACCCCACCCCCAGCCCCTGCGTCCGATTGGGTTTCGGGATGATGTGGAAGTGCACGTGTGGGATCGCCTGGTGCGCAGCGGTGCCGTTGTTCTCCAGCACGTTGTACTCGCTGACTCCGGTGACGGCCACGACGGCGCGGCACAGACGCGGCAGGACTCGACCGAGCGCGGCAGCGGAGTCATCCGAGAGTTGATCCATTGTCTGCGCCGGCTCCTTGGGGATCACGAGCGTGTGGCCGGCGCTCAACGGATTGATGTCGAGGAAGGCCAGCACCTTCTCGTCTTCATAGACTTTGTGACAGGGAATGTGACCGCTCAGGATTTTTCCGAAAATCGTGTCCGCCATACTGTCCTCGTTTGCGGCTGCGCTTGCACGTTGAATCCTCGGGCGCAGGCCGCACCATTGTCACTCATCCGCGATGGAAGTTCGCGCGTGCTCCGGCTCGGAACATGTTCGATGCCCGACCGTCTACTTCTCATACCGGGGTGTGCCAGGCGGGTGCGCCGCAACGGTGCAGGCGCGAGCGGCGCTCGAACCAATGCGAGGGTGCGAAGTGATTCAGGAGCTGTGTAAATTCTTCTCGCCATTCCATCAGATGAAAGATGTGAGCCGCGGCTCCTTCGAGGAGCGGGCGGCCGCCTACCGCCACAACCGAAGCCTGCGGGGGGAGATCTCCGCCTGCATGACGCGATGGCTGCTGTGCTGTGCGGTGGCGTCGGGACTGACCTCGCTGTTCGACACCCTGTCCGGAAACAGCACAACGGGCATCGATGTGTTCGTCGTGTTGGCCGCGGCCTGCGCGACGTTCATCGCCTGCGGGGTGTGCGTGCTGTTCGTTTCGGCGTACGTCTACGTCTACCTGGCCCACGAGCGCTGGTAGGATCGTCCGGGTGGCGGTCGATGCCGCCTTCCCGCCAGGACTTTGCTACTGCCGGCGGGCCGACTGCCTGGCCGGAAAGGCCACGCCGAGGCGGCGCATCTTGCGGTAGAGCGTGTTACGGCCGATGCCCAGCTTCTGGGCGACCCGGCTGATGTTGCCGTGCTGCAGGTCGATCTCGCGCAGCAGGGCGGTGCGCTCGGCCTTCTCCAGCGGGTTGAGCGATTGGGCCTCTGGCGGGGACTCCCGGGGCTCGGCGCCGGCCACGGGCAGCCCGATTCCATAATCCGAAGGCAGATTCGTCACGTCGAGCCTGTCGCTGGCACGCATGGCGATCATGCCGCGGAGGACATTGCGCAGCTGCCGGATATTCCCCGGCCAGGAGTACGCACAAAGTGCCTCGACGAGCTCCTCGCCGAGCGACACCGACGGCGTTGCCGCAGCCTCCTGCGCGAAAATATGTCGAATCAGAGCACCCTTGTCCCGCCGCTCGCGCAGCGGCGGCAGCGCGAGAACCAGGCTTTGCAGGCGATAAAACAGGTCCTCGCGAAACTCCCCGCGCCGCACCTTCTCCTGCAGTCCGCCGCGTGCGGCGGTGATGAGCCGAACGTCGAGCTTGATCGGTGTCTCGGCGCCTGAGGGGGTGACCTCGCGCTCCTCGATCACGTGCAGCAGCTGCGCCTGCAACTCCAGGGGCAGATCGCCGATGTCATCCAGGAAGAGCGTGCCGCCGTTGGCCTGCACGATCCGGCCCCGCTCGGCCTCGGGAACCGGGGTGCCGGCGGCGGCGGGACGGCCGAACAGCTCGCACTGCATCGGCATTTCCGGGAGCGAGCTGCAATTGACCGCGATGAAAGGCTTGTCGGCGCGCTCACCGGAGGAGTGCAACGCCCGTGCAAAGTATTCCTTGCCGGTCCCGGACTCGCCGCTCATCAGAATCGGGATGTCGCGCGATTCGAGCCGCTTGGCCGCCTGGATGTTGCGACCCATGGCCGGATCGCCGAGGTCCAGCTCATCGAGCACGCTGCGACCGAGCCCAGTCACCGGCCGCTCCTCCGCGACCGGCGTACGCATCCGGCCAGCCTGCTGATTGCGCTTGGACTGGGGCGCCTGGGCGATGGCGAAGAAGCGTCCGCCGTGGCGCGTCTCGTAGATCGGCAGCGCGTGGAAGGATTTCTTCTGGCTGCGCCCGACGAGGGCGGACAGGGAGATATTGAACACCCGCTCGAGCGGTGCGCCGATCAACTCGGCGGCGCTCTTGAAGCCGAGCTGGAAGAGGGCGTTGCGATCCAGCGCGGCAATGGTCCCTTCCGTATCCAGTGCCAGGATCCCCTCGCCCCAGGTGGCCACCAGCTCCGGCCGGCTGTGGAAGCGCACCACGAAAGTGTCTTTGAAGCGGTTCAGGAACAGCCGGTTCTCGATCATCTGGGCGGACATGTTGACCAGCACCAGCGTGTGCTGCTGCGCACGGTCGGACTCGCCGGAGGCGTCCAGGACAGCCAGCAGCTCGCCCCGGTAGTCGAAAATCGGTGCGGCACAGCAGGTCAGCCCGATATTGCGGGAGAAAAAGTGCTGGTCGCGATGGATGATGAGCGGGGCACGCTCGATCAGGCACGTGCCCATGCCGT
>Ga0157370_10009556_pt1 | contig 10336 bp, 4 predicted proteins | sample C35metaG_FD_113463 | JGI IMG/M metagenome (GOLD analysis project Ga0157370, IMG submission 113463) | Corn rhizosphere microbial communities from Kellogg Biological Station, Michigan, USA - C3-5 metaG | ecosystem: Host-associated > Plants > Roots > Rhizosphere > Soil | place: USA: Michigan... | reverse complement strand
TAAACGTACTACTTTAATCGATGATAAAGTAAGAGTTTACAAAGGAGGTTCTTGGAGAGATAGAGCTTATTGGTTAGATCCAGCTCAAAGAAGATATTTCCCTCAAGATATGGCAACTGATTACATTGGTTTCAGATGTGCAATGTCTAGAGTAGGTGCTAAAACTGAAAGAAGAAAATCACCAAGAAACTAAGATTTTAAAATTTCATTAAAAAAATTCCAAATTCCAAAAGCTGAATATTTCAGTACGGAATTTGGAATTTTTTTATTGCTTTTTTCTATTTTTATAGTCTTAAAAAGAAAATTAAATGAATATTCAGGAAATTCATAAATTGTTTTTACAATGTAAATCGGTTTCAATTGATACGAGAAAAATTGAAAAAGATTCTATGTTTTTTGCCATAAAAGGCGAAAATTTTGATGCAAATACTTTTGCAAAACAAGCACTTGATTTAGGTGCTCTATTTGTTGTTATTGACAACGAATCTTACTTTATTGATGAGAGAACTATTTTGGTAAATAACAGTCTGGAAACGCTTCAGGAACTGGCAAAATTTCATCGTAACTATTTGCAGCTACCTATCGTTGCGCTTACAGGAAGTAATGGTAAAACAACTACAAAAGAGCTTATAAATGTAGTTTTATCGAAGAAGTTTAAAACCAAAGCTACTGTTGGGAACTTAAATAATCATATTGGTGTTCCGTTAACGCTTTTGTCGTTTACAAAAGAAACCGAAATGGGAATTGTAGAAATGGGCGCAAACCATAAAAAAGAAATTGAATTTTTATGCGAAATTGCCCAGCCGGATTACGGTTATATCACCAATTTTGGGAAAGCCCATTTAGAAGGTTTTGGTGGAGTAGAAGGTGTTATTGAAGGAAAAAGTGAGATGTACAAATATCTTGCGGCAAACGATAAATTGGTTTTTGTTAATCTGGAAGATCCTATTCAAATTGAAAAATCCAAAGGCATTAAATCGTTTACTTTTGGCGTAAACAAAGAGGCAGCAGATTTAAAAATTAAAGACATTCAGGCTAATCCGTTTGTGGTGGTAGAATACGACGATTTTAAAGTCGAATCTCATTTAATTGGACTTTATAATGCTAATAATATTAATGCTGCTGTTGTGATTGGAAAATTCTTTAATGTTGAAGATGCAGCTATAAAACAAGCTATAGAAAACTATATTCCTGAAAACAACCGGTCTCAATTACTTAAAAAAGGTTCGAACCAGATTATTCTTGATGCTTATAATGCAAACCCAAGCAGCATGGCTGTAGCGATTACTAATTTTTTACAATTAGAAAATCAAAACAAAATCATGATTTTGGGCGATATGTTTGAGTTAGGAAATGAAAGCGAACAAGAGCATAAAATAATTATAGATTCGTTATTAAATCAAAACAAATCTGTTTGTTACTTAATTGGAAAACATTTTTACGAGAATAAAGTTTTAAGTGAAAACATTCATTTTTTTGAAAGCTTTGATGCATTTGCGGCTTATCTAAAAACAATTCAGTTTAACGACAATACAATTTTAATAAAAGGATCCAGAGGAATGGCGCTGGAACGTACTTTAGAATATATCTCATAAAGAAAAGATCCGACATTTGTCGGATCTTTTTTTTAAATACTCATTAAAAAACCAATCAGGTTTTCTTTCTTATTTAGTCCCAGTTTTTTTCTAAGCCTGTAACGGGCAAGCTCGACGCCTCCGCCGGAGATATTCATGATTTCTGCAATTTCTTTGGTCGACATATTCATTAATAAATAAGTCGATAAATCCAGTTCACGTGGTGAAATCGTAGGGTATTTTTCCTTTAAACGCTTTAAAAACTCAAAGTGAACGTTCTTGATGTGTTTTTCGAGATCTTTCCAGCTTTTGTCTGTATTAACCTCTTTTACAATGCTTTTATTAAGTTTGCTGACTTGAAATTTGGTAGAATCGTCCAGCGCATCAATATCGATCTCTTTTAGTTTGTGAATGATTCCATTTAAGATTTTGTTTTTCTTTACAACTTGCAGGGAATTATTAACTAGCTCTTTGTCTTTTGCTAAGATTTTAATCTGCAATTTGTCATTTTTCAGTTTCTCGATTTCTTTTTCCAAATCATATTGCTCTTGTCTGATTTTAGATTCTTTTTCAAGATAAAGACGTCGCTGTTCAATTGTTTCGTAATATTTATTTTTTCTAATCTTCATTTTAATTCTATTCGAAATAAAATAGATAGTTATAATCAGCAAGATGAAATACAGCATGAAAGCCAGAAAGTGTCTGTACCACGGTGGTGAAATCGTAAAAGAGATTGTCGACGGTTCTGATTGTATACCGTAACTGTTTCTCACTTTTACTTTCATCGTATAATCGCCTTCACGCAGGTTTGTATACTCTTTTATCGAAATGGTAGACCAATTGCTCCATTTCTCATCAAACGGCTCTAATTGATACGAAAACTGTACATTTTCGAGGTTTTCATAAGTTGGCGATGAAAATGTAAACCGAACGTGATTGGATGAGTAAGGAACTCTTATATTCTCGGTTTTATTTTGATTGTTTCCTAATACAATCGTGTCGCCGGGAAATGAAAAGCTTCGAACGAAAGCTTTTGGTTTTGTAGTGAAATTATTAAGCAGCTCAGGATCATAATGCGCCAAACAATCGGTTAAACCAATAAAAATATTTCTAGAGTCAATGGTATTTACAGATAAATAATTACTTACCAGATTTCCAGTCAAATTAGAAAATGGAGCCACAATATTGTTGTATTTGCCTTTGTCTTTCATAAGGACTCCAATCGATTCATCAAAAGCATACCATAAATTAGATTGACTATCTTCGCCTAGTGCATTGATAACTGGAATGTTTTTGAATAAATCACTCAAATGTTTGTCTTCATAAAACAATACCTGCTCTGTTGAGTATCTAAAAAAATGATTGTGGGTTTGAAAGTAGATTTTGCCGTCAATTTGCTGAAGACTTCCTATGTTATTGTATTTAGGAGTTAATCGATCTATTTTTTTGATGCTTGAAAACCTCGATAAATCATCGCTCAAAGTCATTCGGTAGATAGATTCGTCTTTTTTAAGCCACAAATAAGATTGATCGAGTTCGAAGCTGTTTGATGACTTATCAAAACCTAAAATTTGATTTTTAAAAGTTAGTCCAACAGCCGTTTTTTGAAAAATAGCAAAACCATCGTAATTTGAACCTATAAAAAAGCCTGGATGATTGGGTATTTTCTTAAAACCAAAATATCCTTTAGAGTCAATTACGCGGGTTACTTTTCCGCCATTTATAACTAATGCTCCTCTGTTGTTGGCACAAATTAATTCATTGTCTATGATTTGTACATTCCATGATTGTGCCGTGGTTCCTTCTACAAGCTTAAAAACATCTTCTTTAAAGCTGTTGTTCCAGGCATGATAAAAAACACCCTGATTGGTTGCAACATATAAATTGCCTTGATGAATAACAGAGGCGTACACAGTACTAATATCGTAACTAAAGCCAAAATAAGTAAATGGGGAGCTTTGATTAACATAAGCAATACCATTATCTAATCCCAGCCATAAATTGTTTTTGTTGTCGATAAATGAAGTCAGGACAGTATTGTTTTGTAAACCTTTTTTCCTGTTGATGTGCTGAATGATTTTTCCGTTATAATCACAGATGATAATTCCGTCTAGCACAGAATTCAAAACAATAAACTTATTATTGATTAAAGAGGCTCCTAATGAGTTGTTCTTTTTTACAAAATTGTTCGCTTCGGTATTCCAGGGAGTAACCGTATTGTTCTCATATATAAATAACCCTTTTTCCAGTGTTACAATTAAGGTCTTGTCTTTTCCAATAGAATACATCGCCCATACCTCGGTATTATTTAGACTCTTGGTATTGGGCAAAGCATACAATTTACCGTTTTTATATTCTAAAATTCCTTGTTCAATATCCTGAAAGTAAAGTCTGTTATTTACAATAAAGGAGAATTGAAAACGCTTTGGTGCTTTTAAGATTGTTAATTTATTGTTTTTGAAAATATACGCTCTGGCAAATGACTGAAAAATGATTTGATCATCTAAAGAATGAATTTTCCAGATAAAGTCAATTATTTTGATTTTGTTTTTGTCTACCTTTTTAGCTAGAGAAGTGTATTTAAGCTTTCCTTTAGTATCAGGCTGAAAAAATCCAAATTCGTTATAACCCCCTACGAAGATCTTTCCGGAGTTATCAATTTTTAAACATCTTACCGATGTTAGATTTGGCAGTGGATATTTTTTCCATGACGAACCATCAAATTGTAAAAGTCCATTATTGTTTGCAAAGTATAGATTTCCGTTTTTATCCTGGCCAATATTCCAGTTTTGAGTTCCTCCTTTATATTCGTTTCGCTTGTAATTTCTTACATCCGGAAGACCGATGTTTTTTACTTGTGAAAATAATGAAATTGTGAATAATATAAAAAAAGTCGTATAAAAATATGATTTTGTCAATTTCATAGTTTTTTGAATTTGCTAAGGAATTTGAATGTTAAGATGCTTGTTTTTAATGTTTTAAGAGCGATTTGTGTAGTACTATCACGATGTAGGAACATGTTTTTTTTATAAAAATAAGGAATCTTAGAGAAGTGTAGTGTTTATTTTTATAATTAACATTTTGCTAACATCCTATATTTTAAATTTATATAATTAATAATCAATGATTTAAAAAAAATATGATGTGTTTTTGTAATGTATATTATTTTCATTTGATGTGTTTTTGTAGTGAAATTTACATGTTGATAGTAAAAAATTAACGTTATTATTGCATCAAATTACTAATTAATTAACCAAAATTTTTAGAAAAATGAAATTAACAAAATTACTTATTTTTTGTGTTTCGTCTTTATTATTCTCGGTTATAGCTGTGGCTCAGGATATCACAGTAAATGGAATAATAAATGATGAAAGTGGAATGCCGGTTCCGGGCGCAACAGTTGTATTAAAAGGTACAACAAAGTCGACCGCATCAGATTTTGATGGGAAATTCCAAATACAAGTACCTTCAAACGGGGTTTTGACAGTTACTTTTATAGGATATACTACAGTTAGTGAAGCTGTAAACGGAAGAACAAAAATTACAGTTCAATTAAAACCAGAATCACAAACATTAAATGAAGTTGTGGTTGTAGGATACGGTACTCAAAAGAAAGCAGTTGTAACGGGAGCAATCTCAAGTGTAAAAGCGGCTGATCTTGAAAAAGTACCAAACGGACGTGTTGAGCAGTCTTTACAAGGTCGTGCGGCAGGTGTATCTGTAGCAGCGACTTCTGGACAGCCTGGTGCAGCATCAAAAGTTCGTATTAGAGGTATAACTACTTTTAGAGAAGGTGGTAATGATCCTTTATGGGTTGTTGATGGTATTGCTGTAGATGCTAATGCAGTTGGATTTATCAACCAAAGTGATATTGAATCTATCGAGGTTCTTAAAGATGCTGCTTCTGCTGCAATTTATGGTACTCGTGCTGCAACTGGGGTTATCTTGGTTACAACTAAAAAAGGAAAATCAGGAAAAATTTCTGTGAATTATAACGGTTTCTTAGGAACATCAGCTCCTGCGAAAAGATTAGACATGTTAAATTCGCAGCAGTATGCTACTTTAATGAATGAAAGATCTGTTAATGACGGTGGAGCAGTTAAATTTCTTCCTACTGACATTGCTAAAATGGGTAAAGGTACAGACTGGCAAGATGCAATCTTCAATGATTCAGCTTTTAGATATACTCACGAGTTAAGCATTAGCGGTGGTGGAGAAAAATCTACTTTTTATGCTTCTTTCGGAATCCAGGATCAGGAAGGGATTGTGGCAACAGAAATTTCTAACTATTCTAAGAAAAATTTCCGTTTAAACTCTACGCACAAAATTTCTGATTACTTTACTTTTGGACAAACTTTTGGTTACACTCACCAAAAAACAAAAGGTATTGGAAACGTAAACAGTGAGTTTGGAGGTCCTTTAAGTTCAGCAATTAACTTAGATCCATTAACTCCGTTAGTAGAAACAGATCCAAATGAACTAAATAAAGGTTTCTATACAAACCCAAATGTTGTAAGAGATCCTAATGGAAATCCTTACGGAATTTCTTCTTACGTACAACAAGAGATGACTAACCCTCTTGGTTACATCCAAACAAGATTAGGTGGTTTTGACTGGTCTGACGATTTTGTTGGAAACGCTTATTTAGAGGCAAACATTACTAGCCACTTAAAATTTAGAACTACACTTGGAGGTAAATTGTCTTATTGGGGAAAACAAGGATTTACTCCAGTTTTCTTCTTAAATCCAAACATGAAAGAAGACAGAAATAACTACAGCCAGGACAATAATAAATCTCTTTCTTGGACACTTGAAAACATTTTGACTTACTCTAATAAATTTGGAGATCATAATGTGAATATTTTAGCAGGACAAGGAGCTTATGTTGAAAATATTGGAGGTACTATTGGAGTAACTATGTATGGTCTGCCAATTACAAATTATAGAGATGCTTCTTTTAACTTTGATATTCCTCAAACAGACAGAGTAAACAGAGCAAGTGATTTTGATCAACATAAATTAGCATCATTATTCTTACGTGCTAACTACGATTACATGGAGAAATACCTTTTCACAGGAATTGTTCGTCGTGATGGATCAACTCGTTTTGGTGAAAATAAAAAATGGGGAGTTTTCCCATCATTCTCTTTAGGATGGGTAATTTCAAAAGAAGGATTCTGGAAAGAAAACAATACAGTTAACAGTTTAAAACTACGTGGAGGTTACGGAGTTGTAGGTAATGATAATATTGCTGATTTTAAATACAGAGGTTTAGTTGTTGGTGGATATAATTATTCTGTTGGAAATACAGGATCAATTACTACAGGTTACGGAAACTCTACTTTACCAAATGCTGATTTAGGATGGGAAGAAACATCTCAAACAACTTTTGGTCTTGATGCAAAACTTTTTAACGATTTCACTCTTGCTCTTGACTATTACAAAAAGACAACAAAAGGAATCTTAAGAGATGTTGTTATTCCTGGATATGTTGGAGCTGTTGATCCGCCTTCTGCAAATATTGCAGATATGGATAATAGTGGTTTTGAGGTAGAATTAGGATACAAGAAAAAACTTGGAGATTTTAATTTAGGTGTAAATGCAAACTTTGCTTACTTAAAGAATGAGATTACTTACGTAGGTTCATCTACTAACTTTATTGTTGGAGACGCAACTTTCCAATCTATGGGACCTGTAACAAGAACTCAAGTTGGTCACTCATTTAATGAATTTTACGGATTTAAAACTGCAGGTATTTTCCAAAACGCAGCAGAAGTTGCAGCATACAAAAATGCTTCAGGAGGTTTAATTCAGCCAAATGCTAAACCTGGAGATTTCCGTTGGGTAGATTCAAACGGTGACGGTAATATTACAGATGACGATAAACAATTTTTAGGAACTAATATCCCTAAATATACTTTCGGACTTACTTTAAACTTAGATTACAAAAACTTCGATTTAATGGCGTTTGCTCAAGGATCAGCAGGAAGTAAAATTTTCCAAGGTTTAAGAAGACTTGATGTATTAAATGCGAACTACCAAACAAAAGCGTTAGATCGTTGGCATGGTGAAGGAACTTCAAATGATTATCCAAGAATGAGTGCTAATGACCCAAATAAAAATTTCACTAACATGTCTGATTTTTATCTTGAAAATGGAAATTACGTTCGTTTAAAAATTGTTCAGCTTGGATACACACTTCCATCTAGCTTATCATCAAAAGTTGGTTCAGATAAAATTCGTTTTTACTTAACTGGAGAAAACTTAATCACTTTTACCAAATACACTGGATATGATCCAGAAATTGGAGGTCAGGTTTTTGGTGTAGATAAAGGAGTTTATCCACAAGCAAGATCTATTCTGTTTGGAGCTAACGTTCAATTTTAAAAAAATTAAAGAATTATGAAAACTAAAAATTTTAAATACATATATATTGCTGTAGCAATGGCTGCCCTGGGATCTTGTTCGGAAGATTTCGTGACCATTAATCCAAAGGGGAAATTTGATACAAGCACCTACTTTTCTAACGAACAACAATGTTACGCTGCTTTAATTGGAACTTATGATCCATTAAGAAAAAACACTGGTGGTTTTGAGAATTTGGTAGCAATGCTAAATGCAGGTTCAGATGATTTTTATGCTGGTGGAGGAAACTCATCAGATGGAAATGGAATTCAAAATTTCTCAACGCACTCTCTTACTTCAATTAATATTCCGGGAAGTTTCTGGAACGATCATTATCAAGGTATTTCGAGAGCAAATCTTTTATTGAATAAACTTCCTGCAGCTTCTATGGATGATGCTGTAAGAGCAAGATTTGCTGCTGAAGCTAAAACATTACGTGCATTTTACTACTTTAACTTAGTAAGATTGTTTAAAAATCTTGCTTTGGTTTTAGAACCGTTTACTACACAGACTATTTATAATCCAGAGCAGGTTAAACCAGAGGTAATTTATGCATTAATGGAAAAAGATTTGTTAGAGGCAATTCCTTCTTTACCAAATACTGTTGCTGCAAGCACTGAAGCAGGTAGATTTAACAAAGGAGCTGCTCAGGCATTACTTGGAAAAATATACTTATATGAAGGTAAAAAATCTGAGGCAGCTGCAGTTTTAGCTGAAGTAAACGGTACTCCGGGTGTAAATGTACCTAATCAATACGGAAATAAATTACTGCCTAAATTCAGCGATTTATGGGTAACGTCAAATAAATTCAATGCAGAATCTATTATTGAAGTATCTCACAGTAGTGCGGGTAACTCTGACTGGACTTTCTGGGGATCTGGTAAAGACGAAGGAAATACTTTAAACCAAATGATTGGACCAAGAGGATATTCAAGACCAACAGGTTCTGATGCACCAGATCTTCCTTCAGGATGGGCATTTAACGTAATAACTCAAAAATTGTATGATGCAATGCAGGGTGATCCAAGATTTGACGCTACTATTCTTGATTTAAAAGCTTTAAAAGCTGCTGGAAAAGCAAACTATATTCCAGCTTACCAAGATACAGGTTACTTCTTGAATAAATACCTTCCAAGACAATCAGACGTTCGTACTGGTGGTGGTGTTCAAGAATTGAACTACAAACAAAATTCTTATGTGATCAGACTTGCTGATACTTACCTAATGGAAGCAGAAGCTTTAGGATCTGGACCAAGAGCGCAAGCTTTACTTGATGCTGTAAGAGCAAGAGTTGGATTGCCTTCTGTTCCTGTAACATTAGCGGCTATTAAACACGAAAGAAGAATGGAATTAGCAGGTGAAGGACATAGATTCTTTGACTTAGTTAGATGGGGAGATGCTGCTGCTGCATTATCTGATAGAGGATTTGATGCTGGTACAGATGAAATTTTCCCAATTCCTTACACAGAACTTAATGGTACTAAATTGAAACAAAATCCAAATTACCAATAATAAATAATCATTATAGTGTATGCCTGATGCAGATAGCAGCATTAGGCAGTACACTAAATTGAAAAGATAGTTTTTTTTAATGCAGCTGTTTTTGCTTCATCCTATAATAGGATTAAGTCTTGAATAATTGCGCTAAAAATCTCAGTAAAATTTCTTTCTACGTTTCGTAAAAAAAGAGATCAAAACTGAGAAAAAATAAAGTTTAAGTTAAGTTTAAGTTTGGTTGTAAGTAGCCCATAATCAATATGAGTATGGGCTATTTTTAAATCCTTAAGCCATCAGGGAAGGAGTTCCTGAAAAAACTTCGATTTAAAATTAAATATTAAGGAAAGAATGAAAAAAAATACTTTAAAGTTTTTGTGCCTTTTGTTTTCTATAACAGCTGTTGCACAACAAACAAAAGCCAAAAAGGAATTTACAACCAGCGGGAAGAAAATTGCAGTTTATACTACAGCCGAGAATTCTAATTTAAGATTAACAGCAACGGACAATTTATCTTTTTCAGCATCAAAACAGCCTTTAGAAACTGAGGTTTCTGTTTTTGTTGAGCCGTCTAAAAAATTCCAGACTTTTATGGGAATTGGTGGTGCTATAACTGATGCAAGTGCCGAAATTTTTGCCAAACTTTCAAAAGAAAAACAAACCGAATTCTTAAATGCCTACTACGATAAACAAAAAGGTATTGGCTATTCTTTGCTAAGAACCACGATCCAAAGTTCTGATTTTAGCAGTGGAAGCTATTCTTATATCAAAGAAGGAGACAAAGAATTAAAGACTTTTTCTATTGAGCATGACAGACAATTTCGCATTCCGTTAATTAAGCAGGCAATCCAAAAAGCAGGAGG
>Ga0157370_10009554_pt1 | contig 10339 bp, 6 predicted proteins | sample C35metaG_FD_113463 | JGI IMG/M metagenome (GOLD analysis project Ga0157370, IMG submission 113463) | Corn rhizosphere microbial communities from Kellogg Biological Station, Michigan, USA - C3-5 metaG | ecosystem: Host-associated > Plants > Roots > Rhizosphere > Soil | place: USA: Michigan... | reverse complement strand
TGGCATTTTCATACGGAAGTTGAATTGATCCATTTCAAGAGAGGGCAAGGCACTCAGTTCGTAGGAGACAATATGCGGCGATTTCGGGCGGGAGATGTAGTCCTCGTGGGCTCCAATCTTCCCCATTACTGGCGTTTTGACGATGCCTATTTCGAAGGACAAATAGATGCGACGGCCGACGTCCGCGTCGCCCACTTTTGTGAGAACTTCTGTGGGGACGCATTCCTCCATCTCCCCGAGACGGCCCATCTCAGGGCGGTCCTCGATCAGGCCAGGAGAGGATTGCAGGTGGAAGGAGAAGCGCAAAAAAAAGTAACCGCCCTCCTGGAAAAGATGCTGGAAGCAGATGGCATGCGCCGGCTGCTCCTGCTGATAGAGGCTCTGTATATCATTGCCGTATCGCCACAGACACGGCAGCTGTCCTCCATCGGCTTCCAGCCTGCTGCACAGGAAACAGAGTACGAGCGTATCGATACCATTTATGAATACAGCCTGAAGAACTTCAGGCGCCCCATCCTTTTGGAGGAAATATCCGCAGTTGCCAATATCAGTCCCAACTCATTCTGCCGGTTCTTCAAATCCAGGACCCGCAAGACCTACTCCCGATTCCTCATAGAAATAAGAGTAGGACATGCCTGCAAGCTGCTCATCGAAAATAATCTCAGCATCAAACAGATCTGTTATGACAGCGGCTTTTCCAACTTCACCAGCTTCTATAAATATTTCAAGCTCATCACGGGTAAAAGCCCTTTAGGCTATCAGCGTGAATTCAGTAACTTTAGTTTGAAAAAATCGTACGCATGACCAGGTTCCTTATCACATTGGGTCTTTCACTACCCTTTATAGCACAGGCGCAGCTGCATCCCACGCTCGACAAGCTCTGGGAGACAGACACGATCATCGCCATTCCCGAATCCGTCCTGCCTGATGCAACAGGCAAGACCTTATATGTATCTCTTATCGACGGAGGAGGATGGGACGCGGATGGCAAGGGCGGCGTCGGCAGGCTGGGCGTAAATGGCAAAGGCTATGACCCCTCCTGGATCACAGGTCTCAACGCGCCCAAGGGATTGGGCCGGTGGGAGAACAGGCTCTATGTCGCGGATATCAGTGACGTGGTGGTCATCGACATACGGCGTGGCAGGATCGAAAAAAAGATCCCTATCCAGGGAGCCACGGGATTGAATGATGTCACTGTAGATAAAAAAGGAGCCGTATATGTATCGGACTCAAAGGCCGGCAAGGTCTATAAGATCGAAAAGGATGTTCCCAAACTCTTCATGGATGGTCTCGCCGGAGCCAATGGAGTAAAGGCCAGCGGCGACAGCCTGTATATCCTGGCCAACAAGGCGGTGCTTATCGTCCGCGCAGACGGTAAAGGCGGCGTTCGCACGATCACTACCCTACCCAACGGCGGTGATGGCGTAGAGGAGGCAGGTCACGGTAACCTCATCGTCTCCGAATGGATAGGTTATATCTATTATGTGTACGCGGACGGACGCAAGGAGCTCCTGCTGGATTCTCATCTCGCGAAAAAAAATACGGCCGACATCCATTATGACAAAGCATCCATGACCTTGTATGTTCCCGGCTTCAATGCGAAGACGGTGACGGCCTATAAATTGAAATTCACCAACGGCAGCGCAGCCATCGTTCCCCGCGTCTCTCTGATGGATGCCGACCAGCTGGCGCTGCTGAAGAAAAAGTATACAGAAAAAGATCCCCAGGCAATACAACAGGCAGAGGGCCTGAAAAGGCAGGCGGATAAATACCTGGACATGCGCCCGGTCTCCGTCATGTTCAAGCAACGCACGCCAGTCAGCGGCAACAAGCACGATTACATGAGTCAGGCGCCCTATTTCTGGTTCGACAGCAGCAAACCCAACGGTCTGCCGTATAAGAATCTGGATGGGCAACGCAATCCGGAGATATACAAGATCACGGACAGAACCTATATAGGCATGCTGGAAAACGCCACCCATGCCCTTGCCCTCGCCTGGTATGTGACAGGCGACGAAAAATATGCCGCCAAGACGGCTGAGCTGCTGAAGAGATGGTTCCTGGAAGACAGCAGCCGCATGAATCCCCATCTGGAATACGGACAGGCCATACCAGGTAAAAATGACGGGAGAGGCATTGGCATCATCGAGACCATCGCCCTGATGGGTATTGCCGACGCAGCCGGATTGCTGGAAGGCTCCCCTTCCTGGACAAGCGCCGACGCGGATTCGCTTCGGGCATGGTATGGACAGTATCTGCATTGGATGCTCACCAGCGAGAAAGGACAAGACGAGCACCGCACAAAGAACAATCACGGCGTCTGGTATCTGGCCCAGGCCGCGGATTACGCCCTGTTCATCGGAGACAGGGACAAGGCCAGGCAACTGGCGGAAGAAGGTAAAAGCCGTATAGAAAGCCAGATCGAACAGGATGGCAGGATGCCGCTCGAGCTGGCCCGGACCAATTCCATGCATTACAGCGCCTACAACCTGCAGGCCTTCTTCGATCTCGCCAGGATCGGCGCCCTCGTTGGCGTAGATCTGTGGGATTATCACAACCGCGCGGGAGCAGGCATCCGCACCGCGCTAGACTGGCTGCGGCCTTATGTCCTGGGTGAAAAAAAATGGGAATACAAAGAGATCACTCCTTACAATAGCAAGGATTTTTCGACACTGCTGATACAGGCCGGGCTTGCCTACAAAGAGCCGCAGTATATGGAGTACGCGAAAGCGCTTGATGGCGGACAAATTTCTCAATTTACTTATTAGAAATTAGTGTATCTTTTCTTCCAGGACCCATCCTTGTCAAATAATACGCAAGGATAAATCAATCCAAACTTGTCACTGAATTGTGAGCGATCAAAACCAGGAGGCTATATTCATCGATGTAGATTTCTATCACAAACTCTTGTCGCATAGGTAATTTCAAATAGATCCCACTTTTCATTAGGTATATCAGTGTCAATCGATATATACAATCCATGAAAAAAAGCGCCTGTTACCCCATGAACGTTGGGTGTAATGTCTATTATATGCACAACCATCTGAGAATCGATAATGCTTTGGCCTTTTACAAAAAGAGACTTCAATCCAAGCCGATATTCTGTGTCGACTATCAATTTGGTTTTTAAAGAGCCATCTGCCAATTGCACCATTTTATAAACACTGTCATTTTTGGTTGCATGAATTATGTAAACGTCACTTAATGAATCTACTTGAACTATCCTGTATATGGCGCCACTTTCAATCGAGATTACATGTTTCGATGATTGGCAGCTCTGAATGACAAAAGCAATAAACAAAAGAAGCCTTAGGCGATCCATTACTGATTATCTTTAGTGAGTTGCAGTATTATTTTTTCTGGCTTATCAGGCGATTTGACAAATATATCAGCATGATCATAATTATTTACATCGTTTGTCGGATTTCCGTTCTTGTCAACTAATCTCCATTTAATTTCGCCAGCTTGTCGAATTACACTCATAAAAATTGGCAATCGTATCAACAGCTGTTATGTTAATTGGATAATGTAGCCTTCGCTGATACACCTGGGTACTACCCTCCAATCGTTCAAGGTTTTCTATAGTCCCCTCAAGGCTCTTAATTCGTTGTCCTGTATTCCCCAACGTTGACGCAATTTTGTCGTCATTCCACCCAGCGGCTTTGGCAATACCCGTTACCTGATCCCTTATTTTTTTGAGCTGATCCAACTTTTCCTGAACCTCTTTTTCCTCCAATACCTACCATTCCCTTTTTCATCTATCAGCGAAATGTTTATCTCCTAACTTATTTAGCTTTAATAGTGATAATTGTTTGAGTGCGGTCGACATCCTTTTTATCCACAAATACTACAATTGGATGCTGGTAAATTGAGGAATATCCTTCAAACTCCAATTGCTTATGTCGCTTGCGTTTATAGTGGATATTTTGGCCACCGACAGAAAATGTTCTTAATAGTAAATATGGAATTAAACTGCTAGGTTTTTTCACGTCAATTTTGAAATCTTCAGCAATTACACTCGTGAAAAATTGACCGCTGATATATTTTATTTCTCCATTTTTATAATTTAGCCCCACCAAGAAATTTTGTAATGTAGGTCTGCCAAGATACCTCATTGTAGCCGTATCATCTTTATTAGTATAGTCGAAACCTCCAACAAATATTTTATAAAGGATAAAATTTGTATCCGGATACGATGTTTCCAATTTTTGCATTTTCATATCCAATTTAAATCCCGGATCTGGCAGGAATGCTTCATAATAGGGATCGGAATCACTTCTAAGAAGGTTTTTTCTTGCCGGTCCGCTTAATCTATAACTATTACGTATTATATTGTATGCAGCAATGTTCTTATACATATGGATGTACAAATATTCGTCTATATTCGATATTTTATTTTGTACATAAGCAATTTCAAAATGTAATATGACGACAAAAAGAAGGGTCATTTTTTTCATAACGGTTCCTTTTTCTTTTTTCTTTCTTTTTCGAGTGCTTCCATTGCCGCTTTATAATTGGCATCAAATTCTTTTTCTGCGTCATTAGCTGCATTGCCACTCTCGTTGCCTTTGTCATGGCCTTTTAGGCGCGGATCTGTTGGAAAAGTTTTCGCTCTTGCCTTGTGGGTTAACGTGTATGCACCATGGCCCAGCTCGTGAGCCAATACTCTGGCAAAGTCTCTACCTGAAAGCGTTGCGTCCAAAGTTATCGAAGGAGCTATTGCTTTCACCAAGGAATTAGCCTCTTCTTCTGAAATTGGAACTCTGTCCGGCTCCTCATTATTTGTTCCTCCTCGTGAAAATTGAAACCCTCCAAGGGATGGATCATCATCTTCTAATGCACTATGCTCCGTTAATGTAACATCAAAACTACCGAATTGGTCAGAATGAGCTGGAACATCCTCATAAGAGATAGTTGTACGATCACCAGTTTCAGTGTTCACAAGTTTCGCGGGAATTATATTATCAATCTTTATTTTCACATTTTCTGAGGCACTGTTTAGAGCTTCATACCGAGTAGGATTTGTCTTTGCAAGGATTGCCAAGGCACTATTTATTTGTTTTATTTCGGATTTTGTACCCACCGGCAATAAAGTATCTCCGCCTGGATCAATAAATTTCAAAGGATCATTACCTGCATATACATATGGTGCGATGGAAAAATATTTTTCTGCTTTTCTGTCGATGACTCCCCACCTCCCAATCTGCACATCATACATGCGGGCTCCATAATCATACCAGTCTAGCCCGCTGCCATTGCCAAATTCCTTGCTTTGCAATTCTTTGCCGTTATATCGATATTTATTTTCCGGCTTCCCCATCTCCTGATAGCTGATCCCCGCCATGGTCAGACCAAACGGATAATAATGGGTTTCTTCGACGATCCTCCCTCGAATATGGGTCAACTGTAAATTATCAAAATATACGTTAATATTGGGAGTGGCATTTGAAACATATACAAATAACCAGCCGCTCTCGGTCATGGCCTGCCCTGTAATATTATAGGTCGTAAAAGTGGTATCCGCTCCTACCTGCTGGAACCCGCTGTTGGTCGTGCTGGTACCCGCCACATAGTGGAACTGTTCATCAAAGAGTATCCAGTTAAGATATGCCTTGGGTCTGGTGCTATTGGAAGCATAGTTAGCATCTACGGCGGAGATAAAACTGCCGAGACCCGGATCAAGGACTCCTGGTTGTTGGAGGGGTGTTACGCTGAAGTGAGTAGGGTCGGTGCCCGCCACACCGCCAGCCAGTCCCAGCACTAGCGATGATAGTGGACTATTCGGCGTGCCCGGTGAAATACCATTTTGCCTGTACCAACTGTTGGCGCGAATATTAATGGTATCCCCCGCCATGACCTTGAGCACGATGTTGGCCCCCACTTTAAAGCCGCTGCCATTCAGCTGTTGAATATAGTTATTCGGCGAAGTATAATTATCCGTAGGATACCCAGGTACAGTAGACTTATTCACCCGGCCGCTGTCAAGATTTCCATAATATAAGCGCTCCATAGCAATGGTCGCATCCTCCAGGCTGGCATCGGGATAGGCATCCGTTTGCTGTTCTTCCGTCAGGACCATCTGCGTATTGCCCAGATGATCCTTCATAAAATAGTCATAGACAAAACCATTGCCGGCCATATTGAGCCGCGCACGGCCTTCTTCCTGTGCAATGTATTGCAGCGTATCATTCTGGAAGATGCATCCCTCCAGGTATAAGGTTGTAATGGTCTTCACAGGCGACAAGGTACTATCTACCACGGTCTTTTTTAACTTATTGCCAAAAATATCGTAGGCAAATGAGACAGTCCCTTTCCCCATCATATGCACATCCGTGGGAAGATTCAGGTAGTTATACCAAATATAATTTATCTGTTTATTGTTATCCGACACGAGATTGCCTCCGGCATCATAACTATAATCGTCCCCGGCATTGGTACCATCCCTAAAATCCCCCAGCCGCACCGTCGTATCCGTAATCCCATCGGTGACCCTGGCCAGTTTATTGCTGCCTGCCTGGTAGGTATACGCGAGGCTGTCGATAGTGGGAGAACTGTTTAGTTTCCACCCCTTCTCCTGCAGTCCCAGGATATTGCCATTGGCATCGTATGAAAGCCCGCTGACACTGTAGTCGATACCCGCCGACTTGTCGAAGGTAGCGCCACCTCCACTGCCCGAGACATATTGATTAAAACCCGCGCCCGTCAAGCGATTCACCGCATCATAACTAAAATCATATTTGCGTTTGGTCTGATCGCTTTCTCCCTTCCATAGCATCCCCGCGATATTACCATTGTATTGCGGGGTGAAGGTCCCAAAGCTGGCATTCTTGTCATAGCCCAGCTCCATCCCAAAATACAGGTCGCTATTCGAAGAGGCCGACAAATACACCTTATTGATGGACAATAGCCAGCTCCGGATATTATAGACATATGTCTGGTTAGTCAGTGGCGTACCGGACGGCGCGCCAGGTTTATTCCCCAGGTTTTTTTGCACCAGCTGTCCCAGGGCATCATATTTATACTGCATGGCCGTCGTCCAGGACGAAGGTATCGCGCCCCCATTTACCAGACTGTTGGCGATCTTCTTTTGCACCTTAATCACTCTTCCCAGACTATCATAATTCAACTGGGTAAGGATCGTGGTGGTCTGGGCGTTGGTGCCTCCTTTAGGGATGCTGGCAACCATCATCAACGGCTGACCGGTAAAGGAATATTGGGTGGTAACAATGTCTGTCTGCGCCGTGACGTTGAAATACCGGGCTTGTATGATCCGTTTGTGGTCATCGTAATAATTAATGGTCATCATCCCGCTGTTGGGCGCTTGCCATACACCTGTCACCAGCCCCTTGGCGCTGGCCCCTTCCGTCAGGGGTTGCGGGTAGGGATAGACACTGTTACTGGGCGCGGGAAAATAGCTGTCAAAACTGTTGTCCTTGCTTCCTACGGGTCCATACCATCCCGTCCAGCTGTAATTGTCATAATAGGTATAGCTTAGCACATTCGCATGAGTAGTGGAGGGAAAACTATTGGTAAGGGAGTACTCCGGAAAATAGGCGTTATTGAACCTTTCATTTCTCCCCATCCCGAGACCGTTCAGATAACCCTGCATCGAGGACAGCGTCGTATGGCTAGCATCTGTATACAATCCGGTGACGATGGGCCGGTCCAGCGTATCGTATTTAGTAAACAACCACTGGTTACCCGCCCGTAGAATTGCATTCTGGCTCAACACCAGCCGGTCCCATTGGTCATATACCATATCTTCTTCTGCCGCCCCAGGTGTTTTTCTCATCACCAGCCGGCGCCGGCCATCGTACTCATAGCGGAAACACCCCTCGTTCAACATTGTCGAAGACAGCGTCCAATTGGCGGCTGGCAGCTGTACAACGGTAGCAGGCTGGATCACACACCGCAGGTTGTTCACCGTATCATACAAATAATACGTGGATAACCAGCCTGTATAGCCGCTGCCGGAACCCGCATCCGCTGCCGCCGTCAGCTGCACCTTCTTTAGGATCACTTTTCCTTCCCTGTCCTTGAACTCGATGACCTGTTTGCCATTTTCATCCGCCGTGACGTTCTTATGCAGCTCCCCCGCAGCATAACTGCCCGTGACGCTATAACTCCCAAAACTCCCAAACGCCGCATTGGTCACCACCCATATCTTCACCGAATCAGTCGCCGTATTGGCCCAATAATTATAGGTGAGCCCACGGCCACTCCCGGATACCCAATTGTTACCGGCCCCATAGCTACGTAAGGGGCGGTTCAAGGGTGAAGGCTCGTATTCCGTCTTGCCGTAGTAAAAAGTCTCCCCCTGCCCATAAATAGGACTATTCACATTGCTGTCGCTATAAAAATAGACCTGCTCCTGGAAGGGGTTCAGCTTGAACCCGCCGTCGCTGATAGAAGTATTACCCCGATCGTTGTTTGCCGCAAAGGGAAGGTACATCCGGGCAGTCCTGCCTATGCTGTCATATACATAGCCGGAGACCATATCCACCGGACTGCTGCCCGTGATCAGCGATCCCTGCTTACCCACTGTTTGCAGCGGCCGGCCCAGCCCATCAAAATACCGGGTCGTAAGCCGCCCATTGGAAAGATACACCCCGGTGGTAAAATCCGCCGCCGCCGTATCCGGTCGTACTGCCGTCCATTCCCGGATATAATTATTCAACGTGCTCGTATAAGCTGTCGGAGTGACCACCGTAGCATCCTGGGCGAGGGCTTCACCGGCGCCACCCAAAAGACATATCACTACGAAATGCCGGAGATGAAAAATACTTTTTATGCTGTTACGCATACGCTCGGTTTAAGGTTTAATTATTCAGCACCCAGGTGCGTTTGTGCAGACCATATTGCAAGAGCTGCTTATCCGTCAATAGGCGCTGATAAAGGGAATCCCTCGTATGTTCCAGTTTTTCCATCAGGATATTCAATGAATCCCGGCCGTGATAAATACGGACGACGGCTACCTTGCTGCTGTCTATCCACCGGTTGATGGCAAACGCCTGCCGCCGCTGATCGGCGCTCAGCAGCAAAGAATCGCTTAGCTTTTGGGTGATACGATGCGTCAGCGTAGTATCCATCGGCCAGGCAGCATTGCCGGAAGGATTCATTACCTGTGCCTTGCCCGCCAAAATGAACCCTGCCATACAGCCAACAAAAACGAAAAAATGTTTACGCACAGCCATATTCGTCTTTTCAACAGCGTTTGTGAATACTTCGTATTTCATGCTATGGGTTATTGAGGGTATAGGTAAATCGTTTGACGATATTATTATTCTGATCCCGGATGTGCAGCAGCCTTCCATGCTGGTCATACTCAAAGTAAATAGTCGTACCCGCAGGGTCCACCTGTGACGATATCCCAAACAGCGGCGACCAGGAAAAAGTGGTCACCTGTGGGGGGCCGGACGCCAGCCCGCTGCGTATCTTGGCAATCTCCGTACGGAGCACCGCATCCGAAGAAGGGTTTTGCACATTGTTGTAGGTGAGATAGCCATTGGCAGTAGTATAAGTGCTACCTAACACCTTAGCCACTGGGTAAGCATGATTATACCCCCATATCCACACCGTATGGACATCCCCTGTCTTGCTCACTTCGGTGAGATTGCCCGTACTGTCATAGGCGATATAATTCATATCTACATAATCGGATAGGGTCGTGTAATGCCGCGCCAGATTCGTATAATAGCTGTTGCCATTGAACGTACCAAACCCGTAATGCATCCCTTCTACAAAGGAGGTTATCGAACCCAGCTGTTTGCGGGTAGTCGTCTCTATCGGTCGAAGAAAGTTTCGGTTTAACAGTGTTCGCGCCATGGCCGTATCCGCCGAACTGGTGGGCAGCACAAAATCTGCCAGGGTATTGAAGGTATACCGGTAGTCGCTTAACAAATAGGTGTTGTTATTGATACTTCGCTTCTCCTGCCGGATCACCGGATAATGATAATCACCATAATAGGTGTAGCCGGTCTTCTCCACCTGCGTGCCATTCGGAGTATAGACATAGCTGATCGAGGAATCCGGCGCCATAAACTGGCTGGTCAGGCAATATGGCTCATAGCAATAATCCAGCGTGCCGGGATTCACTCCATCCAGCCAGGTATGCACCTTGAAACCCAGTGTTTGCCAATAGGTGAAATTGGGAGCATTCGAAGAATCCGGATAAATGGAGGAATTGATGAACCAGGAAGAATTATTACCTACCGCAGAATAGGCCGTCGTATCCATCCGCAACATCGTGCCGCTGTTGTCGTATACACGGGCTGACAAAAGTTTGCCCCGTCGCCATCCATTGTCCTGGGGTGCGCTTAGCCATTGGTTGTAATTGCCT
>Ga0157370_10009553_pt1 | contig 10340 bp, 10 predicted proteins | sample C35metaG_FD_113463 | JGI IMG/M metagenome (GOLD analysis project Ga0157370, IMG submission 113463) | Corn rhizosphere microbial communities from Kellogg Biological Station, Michigan, USA - C3-5 metaG | ecosystem: Host-associated > Plants > Roots > Rhizosphere > Soil | place: USA: Michigan... | reverse complement strand
TCGGGCTCGCGATATCGACCACGTCGATCTCGGGCGATTCGACCAGATCGCGCCAGTCCGTCTCGAAGCTTTCGTAGCCCCAGTTCGCCGCGAACGCTTTCGCGCGCTCGGCATTTCTCGCGCATACGCGCTTCAGCACGGGCTCGAACGGGAGATCGAAAAACCGCGGCGCCTGCAGGAATGCGTTCGAGTGCGTGCGGCCCATAAAGCCGCAGCCGATCACGCCGACGTTCAGTTTTTTCTTCATCGGTTACTCGCTGCCTGCGCGTCCCAGCCGTGGGCATTGCGCACCGCGATCATCACTCGTAGAACGTCATTCCAGGTCCTCTGGTCCAGCATCACCGAGTTCGGGAACATGCAGCCGTCCCAGCAGATGTGGGCGACGGCGCGCGTCGGGTTGCCGTTATCGTCGCGCAGCCACGCGCCGGCGTCACGCACGATATCGAGCTTGCCATTCGGATCCGTGGGCTGGCAATGTCGGCCGGTCTTGTCATGAGAGCCCGAGCCTTTCACCGTGCCATCGTTCTGCGCCACATGAAAATCGACGGTCCAGGGGCGCAGCTCGCTCGCCATCCGGCGATACGCGCGCGCCAGTTCCTCATGGTTCGACCAGTCGAAATTTTCCGGAAGCAACCGGTCTTCGGGCGCGTTGTAGCCCATGGTGAACAACATGGTGTGCGCCATGTCCGCCTGAAACCCGAGCGTCTTCGGGCGATCCACCATTTCGAGCAGTTCGACGTTGCGACGCCAGCTGTGCATGCCGCCCCAGCAGATCTCGCCCTCCGCCGCGAGCCGCTCGCCCGCGTCCTCGGCGATGTCGCATGCCTGCCGAAACGTGTCCGCGATCTTCTTCGTATTGCCCGCTGGGTCTTTCGCCCAATCGGAGGGACTCGCCGCCGAGTCGATGCGGATGATGCCGTATTGGCGAACTCCCAGTTCGCGCAGTTTGCGGCCGATGGCGCAGGCTTTCCGCACCTGCGTCAGAAATTTTCCGCGCTCTTCTTCGTTGCCCATTGCCGAGCCGCCGCCCGTCGGCGGCCAGACCGGCGCGACCAGCGAGCCGGCCTTCAGCTTGCGGCTGTTGAGCTTGTCCGCGAGCACTTTCAGATCGTCATCGCTCGAATCGATATCGGTGTGGGGCAGCGAGAGAAAAAGATCCGCGCCATCGAATCGCTGGCCATCCACATCGGCATTCGCGGTGAGATCGAGCATCGTATCCAGATCGATCGGCGGCTCCGAATCCGGGCCCTTTCCGACCAGCCCCGGCCACATCGCGTTATGCAGCGCGGGATACGCGTGAGTCTGTTGTGAACTCATTCTGTTTTCCCCTGATGGTTCGGGAGTCCGAAGCAGTAAAGCGTGCTGTCGTAGGTCCCGATATAAAGCCGGCCATTTGCGACGGAAAGTCCCGCGAAGTGAGCGAACGAGGTGATCTGGTCGCCGCTCGAGTACAGTTCCTTCCCGGTCTCTGCGTCAAGCGCGTAGAGCGTGACGTGTGTGGAGTTTTTGATGCGCAGCGGGCTGTTATCGAAAAGGCCGCGATCGGGGTACGCCTGCTCCGTATTCTCGCCGCTGCCGTACCCGTAAACCACGCCATTCGCTACGATCGGCGGTTCAGCGCGATCCATGTCGCGCGACATCCACGCCGGAGTGAGGACGGGCTTCCCGTTCTTGTCTTCCACTTTGAAGGCGATGATGGCGCCGTTCTGGACCGGGCCGTAACTCACCGGCGGCTTGAAGTCCGGATGCACCGGACCCCAGAAGGGCGAGAGCACCCAGCGCGTCCCCTTCGCATCCTGCCATGTCGCCATTTCGCCCCAGATCCCCGCCGAAGCGAAGTTCACTTCCGCATTGCACAGGAGCGGCGTGCGATAGAGCGGCGTCTGGTGATCGTTGCCGCCCGCGTTGGCCGTATCCAGAAGGTAGACACGGCACTCCTTGCTGCCGGTGACCATCAGCTCCTTGCCTTTGTAGGGAAAGATGGCGGGCGTAACCTGCATATCGAGATCGCGCTTGCGCAGCCAGAACCAGTTCGAAGGGATGTACCAGTCTTTGAGAACGAGCTTGCCATTCTCGACGTGAACGCCGATCAGCCCATTGCCGTAGCGATGATTTTCTGGCTCATAAACACCGTCGCCCGTCGGCGCCCATGCCGTGCCCGTGGAATCGATGGCGGCTCCGGCACGTCCCCAGAGTCCGCCGCTGCCGGGGTTGAACGCCATCAGCTTGTGCTCGGGGTCTTTCGTATCGACGGCCCACACCTGATTCGGATTGCCGTTGCAGCTCTGCGAGGTCGTGGTGAAGACGACCGAGTTCCACATGTTCAGCGAGTAGGCCTTCTCATTTCCGAAGGCCCATTTGAAGGGCGCCGTGACATCTTCGCCGTCCGCCGCGTTCAGCGAATGCAGATCGCCGTGGCCATCGAGCGCGTAAACGGTTCGCTTGCCCGAGGCGTCCGCCGGACCCACGGTGGGAGTAGCGGTCTGGCCTCCGGGGCAAAGCGGGTCGCCCGCACGCAATCCACGGCCTTCCGTCACGGGGGGATATTCGAAATGCTTGTGCCAGAGAATCTTTCCCGCATCGAGATCGATGGCCCAGAGATTGTCGGAGATTCCCGCGACGATACCCACCTGCTTTTCACCGGAGGGCGTCCGCAGCTTGTCAATGATGAGCGTGGGGAAGAGCGAGTGCATCTCGCGCGGCTGGTTGTCCAGCTTCAGCTTCCAGAGAATCTGCAGCCCTTTGACGTTGTCTTTCGAGAGGATGTGCTCGTTCGGCTGGAAGTTGGTGCGCATCGCATCTGCGCCGTCGGTCGGCCAGTCGGCCGCCGAAAGCAGGCCGCAGCAGGCGGCGCCGAGCGCGAAGTAATGAAGTTTGATCATCGAAATTCTCGGGAAACCTCCTCCCTAACGCTCGGTCAACTGCGGCTCGAGCGCGGGAAATCCGTAACTGTAGACAGTGCTGTCGTGCGTCGTGAAATAGACACGGCCATTGGCGATGGCGACGCCGCTCGCGTGCGAAAAGGTATTCGCATCGTTGCCCGACGAGAAGATCTGCTTCCCGGTCGCTCCATCGAGTACATAAAGGATGGCGTGGCTCGCCATCTTCTCGCGCTCGCCGACGCTGTAAGGCTTGCCGTTCTCTTTCGCGAGTCGAGGCGATTCACCCGAAGAGAGAACGAATACCAGACCGTTGGTTGTGGCGGGCGAGGCGGGTGTCAGGATATCGCTCGAAACCCACTGCGGAACCAGCGCCGGGCTGCCGTTGCGGTCCTCCACTTTGAACGCGACCACCGAACCGTGCGAGGCATCGCCGTTATTCGAGGCGAACTTCGATGCCGGGTTTACCGGGCCCCAGAGCGATGCATAGACCCAGCGGATATTGTTGTCTTCGTCTTCCCACGTGGCGAAATTGCCCCAAAGGCCGTTGCCGGAATAGTTCGAATCGGGCGTGGCGATAGGGTCGGATTTGGCGAGGGGCGTGTGATGGTCCGAGCCGCCGAGCGAGGTGGAATCGAGCAGATACACTCTGCCGTCGCGTCCGCCCGCCGCTACCAGCTCTTTCCCGTTCCAGTTGAAAACGGCGGGCGTGAGTCCCGGAGTGGAAACGCCCTTGCGAACGGGAGGAAGGTCGCCCTGGGGCGTGAAATAGTCTTTCACGTCGAGCGTGTTGGGAGCGAGCGCGACTACGGTGTCGTTGTAATTGCCCGCGACATCGCCATGACCGTCAGGGATCTGGGCGAGGATTTCGCCCTTATCGCTCGCGGCCGTTCCACCCGAGCCGGAAGGACCGGAGCCATTGGTCATGAAGGAGACGACCTTGTGCTCGTCGGTTCCATAGTCGACCCCGTAGATGCCGTTCGGATTGCCGAAGCAGCCATCAACGGTCGCCGCGTAGATGGACGTGTTGCTCACGTTGACGGAGCTGACTTTCGCATTCGCGGGTACGAAGGGGATCGCGGGAGTCGCGGTGTCGTTGCCATCCGATTCGCGGACGAACCGCAGGTAGCCATCGGAACTGACCAGGAAGATGCTGCCATTGCCACCAAAGCCGCCGCCGAAAATGCGGGGCATCTGCGGGCCGCGGCCCATGCCGACAGTATTCGCAGCGCCACGACCGGCCCGAGCGCCCGCCGCGCCTCCGCGGCCTGGACCGACTGCGCCGCGCGCCGGACCACGCCCGCCCATGCCGAACCGCAGCAGGCCGCTGGTGCCCGACATCGCCACCGCGCCGGTGAGGCCGCCGGGGCAGTTCGCCGTTGGCGAAGGGCTTTTCCCGGTTACGTTGAAATGGGTCTTCCAGAGCACGCGGTTGAGATCGGCATCGATGGAGAAGGCGTTATCGGAGCTGCCGCCGACGAACAGCATTTCCTTGAAGCCGCGATAAGTAATCAGGTTGCCGATGATGATGGGCGAGGTGAGCGCATAAAGACCGACGGCTTTGTTGTCGAGACGGGTCTTATAAAGAAGATGGAAATCCTGGATTTTGTCTTTGGTCAGGTCCCGTTCGTTCCGGGCCCAGCCATCGCGCTGCGGGTTTCCGCTCTGGCTGGCCCAGTCCGCGCTCCACAGGAGTAGCGCGGACGCCGCGGAGGCGACTGCAACAACGAAGGTCTTTCGCATCAAAACGTGATCCTCGCCTTTTTCGCTTCGATTTTATTCGCGTCGATTCCGGGAACCTTCTTCAAATCGTCGAGCGATTTCAGATTCCCGTGTTCAGTGCGGTATTCAATGACTGCAGCGGCCTGGGTTTTGGTGAACTCGAGAGATGATTCCAGCTCGACTGCGGACGCTGTGTTGATGTTGATGGGCTTCGGTTTTTCCGGACCGAAGTTGCGCGAAAGATAGCCGAGAATGGCGTTGAAGTCCTGATCGGTGCCCTGCGCGCCCATGCCGACCATTTTGGCGATTTCGTCCTGCCACTCGGAACGGTTCTGCCGAAGCGAGGTGGCCTGATCGACGGAATGGCATTTGCCGCAGACGCGAACTGTTTCGGCTTTACCCGCGCCGTCGGGGATGTCGGCGAGAAGGGGCGTAGCCACGAGGCCGCATGCGACCAGGATGAAAAATAATTTGGAAGTCACCCGGAGTACCTGCTGTGCGTTGAAACGACTCAATCTATCGAACAGGCACAGCATTGTCAAACCGCGCAACGTCAAACCCGGCGGGGTCAAATGCGCCTGCGCCTGCGCTTTGATTATATGGCGGGCGCGCCGGCCTCCTGCCACAGGAGCGGGAACACTGGACGCCGATAGAATAGTCGTATTTCCCATGGAGGAAGGCAAGCCGGACAACAGCCGGATACGTGTTCTCAGCGCCGACGACCATCCTCTTCTGCGCGAGGGCATCGCCGCGATCATCAACAGCCAGCCGGATATGGAACTGGTGTCGCAGGCTGCCACGGGGACCGAAGCGATCCGGCAATACTGGACCTCCCGGCCGGACGTCATGCTGATGGACCTTCGGCTGCCAGACCTGAGCGGTATCGACGCGATGCTGGCGATTCGAAACGAATTCCCCGAGGCGCGAATCGTCATGCTCACCACTTTCGAAGGCGATGTTGAAATTCACCGCGCGCTCCAGGCGGGGGCGCGCGGCTACGTCCTGAAAAGCATGCCTCCCTCCGAACTCGTCGACGTGATCCGGCAGGTGCACGCCGGCCGAAAGCGAATTCCGGCATCGGTGGCATCCCAACTGGCGGAGCACCTGAGTGATGAGTCGCTCACCGCAAGAGAAATCGAAGTTTTGCGGCACGTCGCGACGGGTAACCGCAATCGCGATATCGCGGAGCTGTTGTTCATATCCGAAGAAACTGTGAAAGTTCACATGAAGCACGTGATGGAGAAGCTCGGAGCCAGAGATCGAACTCAGGCCATCACCATCGCCGTCCGCCGCGGAATTATTCAACTTTGAACGGACCACTTACCCGAAAGTGGTAGGCGAAATTTCCGGTTCCGAGGGATTCGCGCAACAATACGCGCCGCCACCATAGATGTAGTCGCCTGAAAGAGGGCGAATCGTACGTTTACTCATCTGGTGAAGCCATTCGTCGGCGCTTTTCCGCAGGGATTTCCCGGCATCGCGCTCCTGTTACTTCGGGCCGTGCTGGCGTTCGCGCTGATCGCCGCGGCGCGCGGTTGTATGACCAGCGAAACCGCGGGCGCCGCTGTTTCGTTGAGCGCCGCGGCGCTGCTGGCTACGGGATTTCTGACGCCTGTCGCGGGTCTTCTGGCTGGAGTTCAGTTCGCGCTCATTGTCATGAGGCGGGCGCCGACGTGCAGCGGCGCGATTTTCGATTCGCCCATGTCTCTTGTGTTCGGAGTTACCATTTTGCTGGCCGTTATCGGCTCCGGCCCAGGCGCTTATTCGCTTGATGCGCGGCTGTTCGGCCGCCGCGAAATCATTATTCCGAAACGAAGTTTTGAGCCGCCCGAAAGCCCTTAATTCGAGCTAACACGAAGGAGTTAGTGGCGCCCTTCGCCGAAATGGTTACAAAGAAAACCCTCCAATTCGGGATTGTTGCCGGACGGGAGATGCGGCATAGTCAGACCATGACTCCGGCAATTGACAAAACCACATCGCTCGCGCGGGAAGCGCTGGACGCTTTCGATGCATTGAACGGGTCGCAACCCGGTTATCGGCCCGCGCACGCGAAGGGCATCCTGCTGAACGGAACCTTTACGCCTGCTGCGGGGGCGAAGGCGCTGACCAAAGCACCGCATATTCAACGAGCCTCCGTTCCGGTAGCCGTGCGGTTTTCCGATTTCGCCGGCATTCCCGGAATTCCGGATAACCATCCGCAAGCAAGCCCGCGAGGCATAGCGATTCGCTTCTATCTCGCGGATCACGTTCATACCGACATCATTGCCCATTCAGTGGATGGATTTCCGACGCGCACGGCGGAAGAATTTGTTGAATTTCTGCGCGCTGTCCACGAAAGCGGACCGGATGCGCCTCGTCCTAATGCCGTCGAGAAGTTTCTCGGGACGCATCCCGCGGCCCTCGAATTCGTACAGGCGCCGAAGCCGATGCCGGTCAGTTTTTTCAGCGAGCGCTATTTTGCGGTGAATGCGTATAAGTTCCGGAACGAGCAGGGCGAAATCCGGTATGGCCGATACCGGATTCGCCCGGATGGGCCGGCTGAACACCGGGACGACGCCGCAGCCGCAAAGCAGCCGCCGAACGTTCTGTTCGATGAAGTCGCTGCGCGCCTGGCGAAAGGCCCGATGAAGATGCGCATTGCCGTGCAGATCGCCGGCGAGGGCGACCTCGTGGACGATTCCACAGTTCACTGGCCGGCGGAGCGGCCGGAGATCGAATTCGGCGAGGTGGAGGTGACAGGCGCCGTGCCGGACAATGCGGCGGAGCAGCAGAGGATCATTTTCGATCCGATTCCCAGAGTCGACGGCATTGAATCTTCCGGAGATCCGCTGCTCGAGCCCAGGGCCGCGGTGTATCTGATGAGCGGCAGACGGAGAAGGGCGGAAAAGCAGGTGAAGTAATGAAGAAGTATTGCTTTGTTGAATCCGCGGGACCCGCCGCGCTGAGGGAAGAGAACTCACCTGCGCCGATACCGGCGAGGGGCGAAGTTCTGATCCGCGTACGCGCAGCCGGAATCATACCGACGGAAGCGGAATGGTACCCGACTCATCACACGCCGACGGGCGAAAAGAGGACTGCCGCCGTTCCCGCGCATGAATTTTGCGGGACAATCGCGGCGACGGGCGAAGACGTGGGCACGCTGGAGATCGGCCGCGAAGTGTTTGGGATGAACGACTGGTTTTCGGATGGCGCTCTCGCGGAGTACTGCTCGGCCCCGTACTTCGCGGTGGCGCCAGCGCCGCCGCCGCTCAACGCGGCCGAAGCGGCCTCGGTTCCGATCAGCGCGCTCACGGCCTGGCAGGGCCTGTTCGACCGCGCAAAGCTGGCCGCGGGAGAACATGTGCTGGTGCACGGGGGCGCAGGTGGAGTGGGAACGTTCGCCATCCAACTCGCGAAGTTCAGCGATGCGCGCGTCATCACCACGGCTTCCGCGCGCAATCGCGATTACCTTCTGGATCTCGGCGCCGACGAGGTGATCGATTACCGGACATCGCGGTTCGAGGATCGCGCGAGGGATGTTGATGTTGTATTCGATACGGTCGGCGGCGAAACGCGGGATCGTTCCTGGCGTGTTCTCAAACAGGGCGGCCGCATGGTGACGGTGGCTTCTGATGCGGAGGCATCGAGCGACGAGCGCGTGCGGAAAGCGTTCTTTATTGTTGAACCGAATCAAAAACAGCTATATGAGATTGCGTGCCTTCTCGAGACCGGACGGCTCCGGACCGTTGTTCGAGCGGTGCTTCCCTTCGCACAGGCTCCAGATGCATACACCGGAGAACTCACGAACCAGGGACGAGGAAAAATCGTTGTCTCCGTCGAGTAGCAGAAGCGCAGTGGCAGGACCGCGGTTGTGCCGCGATACGGAAAACGCGGTGGCGCGCGCTTTTGCGATCGCATATCTGCTGACCTCCGATGAGAAAGGGGCGGAAGGGGCTGTGCGCGAGGCGGCGGACTGCTGGAATCCGGAGATCGATCCGAAGGAGGCGCTCGTCTTGTTCTCGGCAGTGACCGCCGCCCGCATGCTTCGGCGCGACAGCGATTCCATGCGTGCGGAACAGCTCGAGGTTGTGCGGCTCCCTCAAGCACTGGGACCGACCGCTGGTTTCGATCCGTGGTCGCGCGGGTGCTTTGTTCTGCGGATCCTGATGGGATTGCCTCTGCCGGTGTGCGCCGAAATGCTGGGAATCAGCGCCACTGAGGCTCAAGAGCGCCTCGGCGTGATGCTTTCCGAGATGCCGCACCGACTTGAAATGGAACAGGCGAACTCGTGAATCGACTGGAAAACAAGCGCGCTCTGATTACGGGTGCGACGAGCGGGATCGGGTTGGAAACGGCGCGACAGTTTTTGAGCGAGGGCGCGAAGGTCGTGATTACAGGCGCCACTCAGACTGGATTGGACTCGGCGCGCCGGCAGCTCGGAAATTCGGTGATCGCGGTGGCTTGCGATGCGGGCGATGCGGCGTCGCAGCCCAAACTGGCGGAGACGATCGGCCAGAGCTTCGGCGGGCTCGATGTGCTGGTGATCAATGCCGGAATCGCCGATCTGCGGCCCATCGATCGGTGGGATGAGGCGAGCTTCGATCGATCGCTCGCGATCAACTTCAAGGGGCCGTTTTTCCTCATCCAGTCGTTGCTGCCGTTAGTCGCAAATCCGGCCTCGATTGTGCTCAACGCTTCCATCAATGCGCACATCGGCATGCCGAACACGAGCGTATATGGCGCATCCAAAGCGGCGCTTCTTTCCCTGACACGGACTCTTTCGGGCGAACTGGCCGCGAGGGGCGTACGGGTAAACGCGATCAGCCCCGGTCCGATCGCAACGCCGCTTTACAGCAAGCTGGGCTTATCGGATCAACAAGCCAGGAGCATGGCGGAACAATTGACGACGCAGGTTCCGGCGCACCGCTTCGGAAGGCCGGAAGAGATCGCAAAGACGATCGTGTTTCTGGCCTCGGACGAAGCGTCGTTCATCGTGGGGAGTGACGTCATCATCGATGGAGGACTGAGTCTTTAACCGGGGCCCGGTTTCAATCCTGCCCGGCGAACGCGATGTGCGCGGGTATCGAGAGTTCGACCTGAGTGCCGGCTGTGGCGCTGCTGGAAAGAGAGATCCGGCCGCCGATTCGTTCCGTGCGTTCGCGCATTCCCGGGAGACCCCAGTGGCCATCGCGTCCGGACTGCAGAATGGCCGGATCGATTCCATTGCCGTTGTCGGAAACGGTAACGCGCAGTCCGCGCGCGGCGTAATCGACATCCACTTCAATCTGCGAGGCGCCGGAATGGCGGAAGGCGTTCACAATCGCCTCGCGGCCGATCCGGTAGACTTCATCTCTGAGCAGCGGATGCAGGGGGCGCGGCGTTCCGTTCACAACCACCCGGAACCGGGTGCGCTCGTTTCCCGGCAACTCCTGCTCGATGCGCGAAAACGCCTCGCCAAGATTGCGCGATGCGTCCGGGCCGGAGCGGAGGCCGCGCACCGCATTGCGGCCTTCATCGATGACCCGGCTCATGAGATCGAGTACGCGGCGCACCGAATTTTTTGCAGGCGCATCGGCCGGGATTTGATCTGCCGCAACATGCAATTGCATGGATGCGCTGAGGAAACCCTGAAGCAGCGTGTCGTGCAATTCCTGCGCGATGCGAGTCCGCTCGGCCAGACGTTCTTCGAAGCGGAGATTGACTTGCGCAAGCGAACGATCGAGGCGCCAGCGATACAGGAGGGCGACGAGGATGGCTGAG